>ERZ778513.589-NODE-589-length-27978-cov-16.490134_pt1 | contig 27978 bp, 18 predicted proteins | sample MGYA00510345_ERZ778513 | MGnify/ENA primary metagenome ERZ778513 (study PRJEB29527, sample SAMN07138966) | mouse gut metagenome | material: feces | host: mouse | place: China:Nanjing | collected 2016-01-25 ... | reverse complement strand
ATCACAGCCTATCTTGGGCTTGAAAAATCAAGCCATTAACTGAATATCCCTAAATAACATCAAGACCCGCTTCGGTTGCTCCAAAGCGGGTCGTGATGTATTATATGTTACCTGATTCAGATGCGGTCAAGCACGGTGCCGATAAGATCGTGGATACCGTTTTTGTAGTTGGGATTTGAGTCGTTGTTCATACGGTTGGCGATGATAGAGCATACGGTCATGGCCTTGTGCCCCATCAGCTTGCCGAGACCCTGCAACGGAGCGCTTTCCATCTCGTAATTGGTGACTTTGCGGTCTTTGTAACGGAACTCTTCAATCGAGCGGTTGAGTGTCGGATTGGCAAGTGCAAGACGTAATTCGCGTCCCTGCGGACCATAAAATCCGACCGCCGATATTGTATTTCCTCTCACCATATCATCTTTGCCGATACGCTCCACAAGTTCGGGATCAGCGTCTACCACATACGGTTTCGCCCAAAGCGGGTTCCAGTCGGTATGCTCACAAAATGCCTTTTCAAACTCCAGGTCGGCGACTTCGTTGCGGCCGGCATAATAATTGAGAACACCGTCAAATCCTATCGACTTCTCCGCAATGACAGGTGTGCCGAGCACAAGTTCGGGCTGCAAAGCCCCGGAGGTGCCGATTCTCACCATCGTAAGCTGACGGTGGTTGTCTTTGACTTCACGTGTGGCGAAATCGATATTCGCAAGCGCGTCAAGCTCGTTGATGACGATATCGATATTGTCGGGTCCGATGCCGTGGCTGATACACATTATCGGCTTGCCTGCATACGTACCGCCGATTGTGCGGAACTCACGCGACTGCACCTCAAATGTGCGGGTATCAAAAAAAGATGCCACCATTTCAACTCGACCCGGGTCTCCTACGAGAATTATTCTGTCGGTCAACTGCTCGGGCAGCAGATGGATATGAAACACTGTCCCGTCGGGATTGATTATAAGTTCGGAAGGGGGAATGATCTTTTTGGTCATATCGGTATAGATTTAAAAAATTATTATATAAACAAATATGTCAGTTATATAGTTTTTTCGGGGATAATATCACATCACGAAAGCCGGTAGGAGCCGCCGGGAAAATTCACCACCACACCCTTGAATTCGAGATTTACCATCAATGGCATAAGGCGCGGCATCGTTATTCCGGTATCTACGGAAATATTGTTCAGGCGGGCATCGCCATGTGTCCTGAGATATTCCACAATCAGGCTTTCGTCAGCATTAAGTTCGGGAAAGAGACTTTTTTGTGTCCCGTCGACTGCCTGCCGCTCCCAGCCCATGGCATCTATCACATCGTCGGCATTCGTCACCAGCCGTGCCACATCACGCGCAATCAGCGAATTGCAGCCCTGACTGTAGAGGTCAGACGTGCGTCCCGGCAGAGCGAACACATCGCGTGAATACTCCGAAGCGATACGTGCCGTTGTCAGAGCGCCCCCTTTCGATGCCGACTCAACCACGATGACACATTCGGCAATTCCGGCCACAATGCGGTTGCGTGCCAGGAAATTTCCTTTGTGTATTGCCGCGTCGTGTGTATATTCGGACAGTAGCATGCCTCCCGATTTTACCATCTTGACAGCATCATTGCGGTGACTCGACGGATATATCGTGTTCAGGCCATGAGCCACGACTCCAATCGTAGGCAGTCCGGCAGTCATGGCCGCTCTGTGGGCCGCGATGTCTATTCCGTATGCCAGGCCGCTCACTACCACCACATTCCCGACTTTGTCTGCAAGCTCTTCGACAAGCCGGTTGACAAACCCGATGCCGTAGGCGGTGGCATGACGGGTGCCGACAATGCTCACGATATGCCGATTGTTGAAATCGCACTCGCCTATGCCGTAAAGCATCATGGGAGCATCGCAGCATTGCCTGAGCAGATGCGGATAATCGTCATCAGTGAAATAATATTCCCGAATACTGTGCGTATCATTGTATATCGCCTCGTTTTCAGCCGCCGACAACAGTTTGTCGCGGTATTCCCTGTCAAACAATGGCGACTTTGTCTCCATGATTATCTGCAACTGCCGCTCAGGCGCATTGAAGAAATCACACTCACTGTGCACCCGCTGCAATATGACGGAGCCTGTCACCGGATTTACCCCGCGCAACATCGAGAACGCCAGCCGACATAATCGCTTCTCCCTGTCGGCACTTCGGTATGACAGCGTAATGCTCATATATATAATCTAAAATTACTGATATTTCTCAAACACTTTTGCCAGAAGCTCGCCACGGCTCAGGCGCCCGTTTTCTATTGCAACAACGGAAACAACAGCCTTCACCACAGCCTCGCCGCGCTGATTATAGATATCCTGCCGGAATATAAACCGCGGGCCTTTACGCGACAGATTCAGACAACTTGTCATCCTGTCACCTGACACAAGCGATGTGATATAGTCGATTTCAACTCTGTTCAGCACCGGCATTATTCCCTGCCGGCGCATATCATCAAACGACATGCCTGTAGTCTTGCAGAACTCATGGCGTGTCAACTCGAGATAATGCAGGTAATTGGCATTGTTCACGATACCTTCCGAGTCAAGTTCGTAATCCCTGACATCAATATCCAGACTATATATATAATCTTCTTTTTTCATAAGTAAGTCGTAAAAATTATTTTATATTAAGGGAGTGATATTTCGAGCGATTTTTGCTCGAAGATGAAGGAGCGCAGCAATCTACACGACTGAATATGAGAAAAAAAGCGCCGGAAAAGCACCGCTGATTATATAAAGTTTTTAAATCCATAATATACGTAATAATTTTTATGACTTACTTATTATCCATATTAAAACCAAATTTAGCACAAAAATTTATCAGTACAAAAAAAATTGCGATTATCTTTGCAGCGCCAACTGTGGCGGCAATGTCGCCCGGCATCATATCATAAATTCATCATGAGATATATTACAGCATTTTTGCTTGCGGCATTATCCATATCCTACTCTGTGGCATGCACATCTGCCATTATATCCGGCCGCCTGACACACGATGGCAGGCCGATACTGTGGAAAAACCGCGACACGTCACACCTTGTCAACTACGTGGCCCGAAAGCAGGCCACCGACAGCACATATTCCTACGTCGCGCTCTACAACAGCGATGACACGGATGCCTGTGAGGCTTGGATCGGCTACAACGAAGCCGGGTTCGCAATCATGAACACCGCATCCTATAACCTGCGCCACCCCGCCGACGACTGGAAAGACCGCGAAGGATTCATCATGTCGGAAGCTCTTGCCCGCTGCGCAACGACCGACGACTTCCGCGCCCTCCTGCAGACCATGCCGAAGCCTCTCGGAGTCGAGGCTAATTTCGGAGTCATAGACGCTCACGGCAACGGCGGATATTTCGAAACCGACGATTTCGACTTTACATTCTTTCCCCTCGACAAAGACAATCCGATTGTCATACGCACCAACTACTCCGTGAGCGGAGGCGAAGGCGGACTCGGCCAGGTGCGCTACGACAACGCCTGCGCTCTTCTTGCACCATATATAGACAAAGCCGACATCTCGCCGGAAATACTCACCGACAATCTTTCACGCTCATTTTATTTCTCGCCTGACTGCAGCGACAAATCATCCGTAGAAACAGTGGTCGACAAAGACTTTATCCCGCGACATTCAACCTCTGCAAGTATCGCAATAGAAGGCGTAAACTCACCTGACAGCACATCGTCAATGGTGATGTGGACTCTGATGGGATATCCCCCATGCGGTGTGACCGAACCTGTCACTATCGACTCCATCCCTGACAATCTTCTTCCCGACGCCATCGGAGGCTGCAAGGCCTCACGCGAAGCCAATGCACTGAAAAAACGCGTGTTTTACCGCAAAAACGGAGACAGATATATCAGAATGCCTCAGTTGAAACGCATTTCAGAAGAGAACAAGCGCAAGAGCATGGCCAATTACCGTCAGTTCCGCAATAATAAAAAATAACAACAGCAATGATTTCATCGATAATATCCACTGCAATCTCTCCCGCCATTCTGACAATAATACTCCTTGTCATATCCAATGTATTCATGACATTCGCCTGGTACGGGCACCTCAAACTCGGACAGGCAGGCATCTCGACCAACTGGCCGCTGATACTGGTCATCCTCTTCTCCTGGGGCATAGCCCTACTCGAATACATGTGTCAAGTTCCGGCCAACCGCATAGGCTTCGAAGGCAATGGCGGCCCATATTCGCTCATGCAACTTAAGGTCATGCAGGAGGTAATCACACTCGTTGTGTTTGTGATATTCTGCTCATTCGCATTCCAGGGGTTTGAAATACGCTGGAACCACTACCTTGCCTTCCTATTGCTTATAGGCGCAGTCTATTTGGTGTTTATGAAATAATTGAGTATTTTTGCACCTGATTTTTGAAACACCATTAGAATGAAAAAACTGTTATTATCACTTTCTTTATTAATATCCGCGACAGCAATGGCTGACAATACTTTACTTCAGGATTTCAATACACCTTTCGGCACTGTCCCATTCGACAGCATCAACAATTCACAATATGAAGAAGCAATCGATGCAGGCATTGCAAAAGCCTTGCAGGGCGTAGAAGCCATCTGCAACCAGCGCTCAGTGCCTGATTTCGAAAACACAATAGTAGCTCTCGAACGCAACGGAAAGGATCTCGAGCGCGCCCTTTCGGTTTTCTTCAACCTTTTGAGCGCCAATTCAGACGACGAGATGATGGAGATATCGCTCCGCGTATCGCCCAAACTCAGCGACTACTCCACCAGCATAGCTCTCAACGAGCGTCTCTGGCAACGCATCAAGCAAGTCTACGACAACCGTGACAAATTCAATCTGAGCGACGAAGACAAAATGCTGTTGCAGACCACCTACGATTCTTTCGCTCTCAACGGAGCAAACCTTCAGGGCGATGACCGCGAGACCTACCGCGCGCTTTCGGCTGAACTTTCCGAGCTGACCACAAAATTCGGACAAAACGTACTCAAGGAGCTCAACACATACGAAATATGGCTGAACGAGGAAGACCTCGCCGGACTTCCCGCAGATATCGTAGCCCAGGCAGCTGCCGACGCTTCTGAAAAAGGCCGCGATGGTGAATATCTTTTCACCCTGCAGCAGCCTACCTACGTGGCGGTGCTGAAGTATTCCGACCGTCCGGACCTGCGCGAACGATTCTATCGTCTTTACAATTCTCGTAACACCAAAGGCGAATACTCCAATATGGAGAATATGAAACGTATCGCCGAGTTGCGCCGTCAGATTGCAAATCTGCTCGGCAGCGAGACATTTGCCGGGCATCATCTCAAACGCACCATGGCAGAGACTCCGGCCAACGTATATGACCTCCTCGACAGGCTACGCGACGCCTACATGCCTGCAATGAAAAAGGAAATGGCCGAACTGACTCAGTTCGCCTCCGACACCGAAGGCCGGCCGGTAGAAATCAAGCCTTGGGACTACAGCTATTACGCCAACAAACTGAAAAATGCTAAATACTCTTACGATGAAGAGGAGCTTCGTCCCTACTTCCCGCTCGACAATGTAATCGACGGTGTGTTCGGACTGGCGACCAAGCTGTATGGCCTCACATTCACTCCCAACGACAGCATTCAGGTATATCACCCCGATGTAAAAGCATTTGAGGTGCGCAATCCCGACGGATCTCTTGTCGGAATACTTTACACCGACTTCTTCCCCCGCGCGTCAAAGCGTCCCGGCGCATGGATGACTTCATTCCGCGAACAATATATTGATGAGAACGGCATCAATGTCCGTCCCCTCGTATCCATCGTGATGAATTTCACAAAACCGACAGCCGAAAAGCCGTCGCTTCTAACTCCATACGAGGTCGAGACATTCCTTCACGAGTTCGGGCACGCCCTTCACGGACTGCTTGCCGATACCCGCTACTCCTCACTTTCCGGCACCAACGTCTATCATGACTTCGTTGAACTGCCTTCGCAATTCAATGAAAACTATCTTACCGAAAAGGAATTTCTCGACGGCTTCGCACGCCACTACATCACCGGCGACACAATACCCCAGGAACTTGTCGACAAGATTGTGCGCTCATCGCAGTTCGGCGCCGCTTATGCATGTATCCGACAGCTTGGTTTCGGCTATACCGACATGGCCTGGCATGACGCCAAACAACCCATTGACGACGCAGTGGCTCTCGAACGTAACGCAACCGAACAGGTCAAAGTGTTCGAGCCAGTCGACGACATGATATTCTCCCCCACTTTCTCTCACATATTCGCCGGAGGCTATGCGGCCGGTTACTACGGATACAAATGGGCCGAAGTGCTTGACGCAGATGCTTTTGCCAAATTTAAAGAAACCGGCATTTTCGACAAAAAGACTGCCGATGAATTCCGCGACAATATCCTCACCCGCGGCGGCACGGAAAATCCGGCGAAACTCTACCGTCAGTTCCGCGGACAAGACCCATCGGTCGACGCTCTTCTCATACGCGACGGCATAAAAGAAGAACCGTCAATCAATGCCTCTATAAACAAAGACTGACACAGTCACAGTCTGCGGCATGCAGCGCGTATTGCTCTGCATGCCGCACATATATATTTATATCAAGGAAGTAATTATCCGACATCATCTCCTATTTAATTAAAAAAACCGGCCAATGCGCGGACCATTCAAGATATTAGACAGATATATCATACGTAAGTTTCTCGGGACCTACGTTTTCGCCATCATCCTGATTTTGGCCATTACGGTGATGTTTGACGTCAACGAAAAACTTGACGCATTTCTGAAAGCTCCGTTCAAGTCGACGATATGCGATTACTTTGTCAACTTCTTGCCCTATTTCGCCAACCAGTTCTCTCCTCTCTTCACATTCATAGCCGTAATATTCTTCACATCGAAACTTGCCGGCAACTCTGAAATAATAGCCATGCTGTCAACAGGCATGAGTTTCCGCCGGCTTACCCGTCCGTATCTTTTCTCAGCGGCGGTCATTGCAATTCTAACATTTGTCCTTGCCGCATATATAATTCCACCGGCCAATGTCAAACGCATCGAATACACAAACACGTATGTAAAAAACAAGCGTGTCGACTTCGGCACCAACATAATGCTGCAAGCCTCCCCCGGTGAAATAGCATTCATTCAGCGCTATGACAACACATCCAAGACCGGCTACAAATTCTCTCTCGAGCGTTTCGAGAACAAGAAACTCGTGTCGCGCCTGACAGCCCAGACTATAAAATATGATACAGCCTACAACTGGCAGGTGCGTGACTATATCATCCGCGATTTTGCCGGTAACCGCGAAATCATACGCAAAGGCAACTCTCTCGACACTATCATCCAGATACAGCCGCGCGACTTCCTTATAGCCAAAAATGACCACGAAATGCTCACCACTCCCGAATTGCGCCAATACATCGACAGGCAGAAAGAGCGCGGAGTAGCCAACATCAAATCGTTTGAGATTGAACTTGAGCGCCGCTATGCCATGACGGCGGCGGCCTTTATTCTGACTATAATAGGTCTCTCACTCTCCTCCCGCAAAGTCAGAGGCGGCATGGGCGTAAATCTCGGGCTGGGTCTCGTTCTTGCGTTCAGCTACCTGCTGTTCATGACCGTGACATCATCATTCGCCGTCTCAGGCATGACATCAGCCCGCGTAGCTATGTGGATACCCAACATCATCTACACAATCATCGCCATAATCCTTTACCGCAAGGCATCAAAATAAATACCCGGCTTGATTCACCGGGTATTATTGTCGTTTTATCGAACTCATTATCAGCGGAGTTTCTCTTTCAGAAACTGACCGGTATAACTTCCGGGGGTGACCGCTATCTGTTCGGGGGTGCCCTCGGCCACTATCATGCCTCCGCGGTCTCCTCCCTCAGGCCCTATGTCTATCACATGGTCGGCACATTTAATCACATCGATATTATGCTCGATAATGATTACAGTATGCCCCTGCGCTATCAGCCTGTTGAACGAATCCATCAGTTTGTTGATATCATGAAAATGCAATCCGGTTGTCGGCTCGTCGAATATAAACATGGTAGGCTTCTGCCCCTCGGTCGACAGGAAATAAGCCAGTTTCACACGCTGATTTTCTCCGCCTGACAATGTCGATGATGACTGTCCCAATTTTATGTATCCCAGTCCGACATCCTGCAACGGCTGCAATCGTTTGACAATCTTGCGTTCTGTCAAGCCATTGCCCTCTGCGAAAAATTCAATAGCCTGATTGACGGTCATGTCGAGCACATCATATATATTCTTGCCCCGGTATTCTATCTCAAGCACATCTCGTTTAAACCGCTTGCCATGACACTCCTCGCATGTTATAGCGATATCTGCCATAAACTGCATCTCTATGTTTATCACGCCCTCGCCCTTGCATTCCTCACACCTGCCCCCTTCGGCATTGAATGAAAAATAGCTGGCGGGAAACCCCATCTGCTTAGCCCCCTGCTGCGAGGCAAAAAGCTGACGTATCTCGTCGTAAGCCTTCAGATAGGTGGCGGGATTTGAACGGGTCGATTTTCCTATGGGGTTCTGATTGACAAATTCCACGGCCTGCACCCTGTTGAGGTCACCGCCGAGCCGACGGAAAGCGCCCGGAGCATCTGTAGGCTGTTCAAGATGTCTCAGCATCGCTCTGTAAAGAATGTCGCGCACAAGCGTCGACTTGCCCGAGCCTGACACTCCGGTCACTACTGTCATTATTCCCAAGGGGAAGCGCACATTGATATCCTTCAGATTATTCTGCCGGGCGCCCTCTATTTCTATATATGAATTTGATTTTCTCCGCACTTTCGGCACCGTAACGGCAATATTTCCTGTAAGATATCGGGCTGTGTAGCTGTTCTTTGCCGTGGCGATATCTGCCAGACTGCCCTGATACATTATCTCTCCGCCATGACGGCCGGCCTCAGGCCCGACATCAATAAGATAGTCGGCAGCTTGCATTATTTCCTCGTCATGCTCAACTACGACCACAGTGTTGCCTATCGCCTGCAGCTGGCGCAAAACGGATATAAGCCTCTGCGTGTCGCGTGAATGAAGCCCTATTGACGGCTCGTCGAGGATATAAAGCGAGCCGACGAGACTGCTCCCGAGCGATGTTGCCAGATTGATGCGCTGGCTCTCTCCTCCCGACAGTGTCGACGATGCGCGGTCAAGCGTCAGATAATCAAGACCGACATCTGATAGAAATCCTATACGGCTCCGGATCTCCGCGAGCAACCGTGAGGCTATTTTCCCGTCATTGCCGGTAAGTTCCAGTTCGTCAAACCATTTGCGCAGATCGCGTATCGGCATCCGGTTGAGTCCCACAATCGTTTTTCCACCGACCTTTATATTCTCAACCTCCTTGCGCAACCGCATGCCGTGGCATTGCGGGCACAGCGTCTTGCCTCGATACCTTGCCAGCATCACACGGTATTGTATTTTGTAGAGGTTTTCCTCAACCATACGGAAGAAGCCGTCAATACCTTCAAACGACGAATTTCCGTGCCACAGCAGGTTTTTCTGCTCTTCAGTAAGATCGGCGTAAGGTTTGTGTATCGGAAAACCAAGTGGAGCTGCGATGTGGATAAACCTACGCTTGTATTCACCCATCTTCTCCCCTTTCCAGCATGACACTGCATCCTGATATACCGACAAAGCCTTGTTGGGTATCACAAGATTTTCATCTATGCCTACCGTCTTGCCGAAACCTTCGCACACCGGACAGGCTCCTATCGGGTTGTTGAAGTTGAACATCTGTTCAGTGGGCTCAATGAAAACTATGCCGTCAGCCTCGAAACGATGTGAGAAATCATGACGGTGCACACCGTCGCTGCTCCATACGAAAAGAGAACAACGGTTGTCACCCTCGAAAAACGCCGTCTCTACCGAATCGGCAAGCCGCGACAGTTCATCGCCGTCATCAGCCACTGCCAGACGGTCAATCAGCAGCTGATAACGCGAGAGATCTGTTTCCTTTTTCTTTCCTGCCTCTGACGCAAGCTGAGCCTCGACATCCTCAATCATGACAAATTCCCCGTCATGAAAAAGGCGTGAAAACCCTTCGCCTCTCAGAGTCGACAGCCTGCGGGTCACCTCTTCGCCGTCACGCATCACCAGCGACGCCGTGACTGCTATACGCGTCCCCACGGGATAACTCTTCGCCGCGGCAATGACATCTTCTTCGGTATGCTTTTTCACCTCAACTCCCGAGACAGGAGAATATGTGCGTCCGACTCTGGCAAAGAGCAGACGCATGTAGTCATATATCTCGGTCGAGGTTCCCACCGTGCTGCGCGGATTATGCGTGTTGACCTTCTGCTCTACGGCAATCGCAGGAGGGAGCCCCTTGATGAAATCTACCTCAGGCTTCGACATGCGCCCTAAAAACTGGCGGGCGTATGCCGACAGGCTCTCGACATATCGTCTCTGCCCCTCGGCATACAGCGTATCGAAAGCAAGCGATGACTTGCCCGAGCCCGACAGTCCGGTGATTACTACAAATTTGTTTCTCGGTATCTCTACATCAATATTCTTGAGATTATTGACGCGGGCACCCTTTATGATAATATTCTGATCAGACATGGTGACTTGTATCATTTCGCGTATTACAAAATTACAACTTTTTACCCACTCAGGCAAATCGTCAGCCATAACGTCTACCAGACAATCATCTTGTCAGCACTCCCGTCGACGCGCACCAGATAGACCCCCGCCGACAATTCGCGGCCGATATCCACTCTACGCCCCGACAGGTCGTGACAGGTGACTTCATCATATTCACCTTCAATGACAATACGCCGGCCATCCACTCTGACTGACACCCGGCTGTCGTCCACACCTATTGCAGGCGCGTCAAGGAGATTTTCCGTTCCATATACGGCGTATGCGCCCGCCGGCAATGTAACCACATTCCCGTCACGCTCCGGAGTCACACCATAACTGCACGACATCAGCTGATATTTTCCTGCCGGAGAAGCTCCATACATCGTGATATCAGCACTCGCTGATACCTGCGGATTGACCACAAGATACAGTTCTTTGACACCTGACTTCAACGTTATATAACGCCCCTTGTCCCAGTTTCCGGCACCGCATGCCACCGTTGTCGCAACCCCTTCTTTGAAAAGTTCGGGATTATCACGGCGTATCGCGCACAATTCTCTATATGTCTGCATCAGTCCGTTATGGTCTGCGTCATCAAGCAGACTCCACACCACTTTCTTTGGAGATGTGTCATTGCCGCCACCGCTCTGTTTGGTTGTCTGGTTGGCACCGAACTCCTGAAACTGCCATATCAAATGCGCGCCGGGCGACATCAGCATCATCGCCGCCACCGAACCGAGACGCCGCATCGCCATCGGTTGATTTCCCTTTACACCTACAGCTCCATAACGGTCAATCTTAAATGCCATCCGTTCCTCGTCATGACTCTCGGCATAACTGACCGTAGAGCCCCATGTGCGCGAGTCCAAAGGCGCATAAAACCTGTTCATATCCGAATTTGACGGATATCCCATGGCAAACTGGCACGATGCATTGTTTATATTTGCCCAGTTTATTTCTCCATCAACGGCCATCTCATTCTCTTCCTTAGCTCCGGCAAGATCCTCGTTTATGAAATATGCATCGGGAGCCACCTCTTTCATTGCCGCATGCAGTTCTTTCATGCGTGCCACACGCGATGAATTATATTCATTGGTCTTGCTTTCGGTCACACCGCTCCACGTATTGGCCGCCGCATTATAAGTCGCATTATAGCTGGCATTGCTTCCGAGCCCTTTGACAAGGTCAAAGCGAAATCCATCCACATTATATTCCTCAAGCCAATATTTGACAGCGTCTTTAAACTGCTGCTGCACCAACGGATTATCCTGGTTCCAGTCATTCAGCACTGAATATGAATGCGGAGCAGTGCCGTTGTAAAAAGGATTTGACGCTATCGGATACATCTGATACCACGGGTGGAGTCCGTCGCTCTGATTGAACACTATGTCAAGTATTACAGCCATCCCGCGCGAATGTATTTCATCAAACAGCCGTCGGTAATCGTCAGGCGTGCCGTATGCTTTGTCAGGAGCAAAATAGAAGTTTGTATTGTATCCCCACGAATTATTCCCATTAAATTCCATAACAGGCAGAAACTCTATGGCATTAACCCCAAGCGACTGAAGATAGTCAAGTCGCGACATCACTCCGGCTATCGTGCCTTCACCGTTAGCCTTATTCTCCGTACCCGTAAAATCGCGTATCAGCAGTTCGTAGACAATCAGTGCACTCTGCTCCACTCCTTTGAAATTCCTGACTTTCCATTCATATTCCGACCGGCCTGAATTATACACCGCCATAGGCACTGATTGCACCGCCTCCGATGGATATTCCGGCATATCGGGGAACACGCTTTCGGGAATATATCTGTCATTCCATGGGTCAAGCACAAGTCGCGCATAGGGGTCACCGACCTTTAGATTGTTGTCAACGATGAAATAATAAATCTGATTTCTGCCGTCGGCGAGGTCAGACAGCGTGATCCAGAAATAACGTTGTCCGTCATAATCCTGATACGACATCAGTTGGGATATATCGTATGCATAATTGTTCCATGAACCGACTATCATTACCGAATTTTTATGCGGCGCGGCCAGACAGAATGTCACCGACCCGTCATCATTTCGCACCGGTCCCATCTTAGGTACGCCTCCCGGATAATCTTCAGCGACCGAATTTCCAGCCAGACAATATTCTATCGTCTCCTCTGCGATATGAGCGCCCGACGTAGCGCGTGCAAGTATCCGGGTATTACCGGGAGATGACACATTATATGCTTCGACAAGGTTGGTGCTGTTATCGGCTACAGCTATCGGAGTGCTGTCATAACTATTGACAAACAGCTCTATCTTTGCCGGCTGCGTGACATTGACGGTGACGCTGACTTCTGTAGGTTCTGACATCAGACGCACCTCGGGCGATGACGTCATCTTCATGGCAAAACCATCAGGCACCACATCCACAAATATATCTCCTCCCGACTCGGTTTTACCCTCTCTGCTTCCGTTGGCGTTTCGGAACACAAATGCCAGTTTTTCAACCGTTTCTCCGTCAGCCAACCCATAATATTCCTTTATCGACGGTATAGTCAGCCGCCATGTATCGGCAGAGACATACGTGAGCCTGTATTTTGCCGAATTATCAAGCCACGCAGGTGCATGCGACCACTGGTCGCTACCTTTTAGCACAACGCCGGTATGGGCATATACCGGCGTCGTCGATGTCAGCCCCGCCAGTCCGCGATTGCCTCTGTCAGCGTGAAAGGTTATGGTTACCGGCGCAGAACTCTGCTGCACAATGCTCGGATCAGTAGTGACAACCTGGGCATCCGCCAACAACGACGCCAATGCGCCAAGCAGGAATAAGTAAATATGTTTCATGTCGTAATAATATGTTTATCCATGTTTTTCAACATCCCTTTTCAAACATTAACATACCCGACAGCCCCCTTGTTTGCTTTATACTCTTGAGCCATGAACTTTTTTTGAAATATCCACCTCGCTTTCAATTATTTTAGATAAATTTGCCGTCGCAGTGATTTTTACAGTCACTCAACGTATCGGAAAAGAAGCATCTCTACCTATTTGTAGTCATAAATGTATTCTTATTATATCACATATTTATCCGGCCAAAAGCGCCGAAACAAAAAATGAAAAAACATATCGCATTATTTTCATCATTTGTGATTACGCCCCTATTGGTTATGGCGCAATCTGCCGAGACAGATTCTATCAGCATGCAGAATTTGGATGAGATTGTTGTCGAGGCTTCCTACCAACGCACTTCATCAAACGTATCCACCTATATTCCTATGGCTCGGCAAAAGAACGCTGCAGCCGATGCAATCTCCCTTTTGAGCCTGATGGCAATCCCCCAGATTGAGGTTGACCCTATAAGTCAGGCGGTCAGGACAGCTTCGGGGCAAGGTGTGGCTGTATTCATTGATTTCCTGCCTGCCACCACACAGGATTTGCAAGGCATGAGGACTCAGGATGTGAAAAAGGTTGAGTATTATCTCCACCCGACCGACCCGCGATTTCAAGGCGCACACTATGCTATCAACTTCATCATGCAGAAGTATGAATGGGGCGGATACACAAAGCTTACTGCCAATAAATGGTTCGGCGTCAACCGCACCGAGGGGGAGGTTTATTCCAAAATGGCTTACAAGTCGATGATTTTCGATCTATACGCCGATGAAATTTACCTTACGAACCGACACGGAGGCGCAAGCTCTGTCGAAACGTTCCGGTTTGATGACCTGTACGGAACCGGACCTCAGACCGTTGAGCGAACTTCCGAAACCAATTCATCACTGTATCGCAACAACAGCAACGATTTTGCCCTGCGCGCTTTGTATAACAGCGACAAAGCAAGAATCTCCAACCGCATCTCTTATAGCCTCACAAAAGTTCCACACAATGACGTGGTTAATTCACTGCTTTATTCCTCCGATCTGTTTTCACCCACAACAGCAACGTCGCTGACTTCAAGCCATAACTGGGCTCTTACCTATGATGGAAATTTCTACGTTAAAATTTCTCCGAAATTATCATTTGAGGCTGTTGCCACATATAAATATGGCAAGAATAAAACAAATTCATTATACTCCACTGACGAGACGCTTTCTATTACAAATAATGCCTCGGAGGATGCACATAATTTACAGATAAATCCGCGTCTCTACTGGCGACTTAACCGAAAAAACACTTTTATATTCTATTTTGCAACAGTGCAGAATTGGAATTTTATTGATTACTATGGGAACTCTCCGTCACATCAGAAATATAATGTTGGAGGATATTCTGCCGGGGCTCATTATAATCTTAATCTCGATAAATGGGATTTCGGTGGAGAGTTTGGATGGGTGTGGGAACGCAACCATATCAGCGACAGCCGTATGAACGACAATTTCCCAAGAGCTATCGCCTATGCTACTTTCTCACCAACAGACAAGCACCAGTTTGAAGCTAATTGGAACTACAGCAAAGATGTACCAGACGCATCTCAAAAAAGTCCTAATACGCTCCAACAAGACGAACTTATGTGGTATCAGGGCACGCCGACACTTTCTGATTATTCCTACCATAGCGCCGGACTGTCTTATACATGGCTCCCGAGCAACAAATGGCAACTGTCGGCCGACGGATATATTTACATGCTTGGCAACCGGTGTGTTACCATATATTCGCCCACGGCTCCCGAGGGTACAATGCTCCGCCGATATGTCAACGATGGAGACTATCGCAGCGGAATGTTAGGCATTTCCGCCACCGCAAAATTCTTCGGAGGCAAGCTTATAGCCAAATTGCGACCACAATATTGGTTAAGAAAAACCACAGGAGCATACGCAAGCACAAGAAATGAACTTACCTGCACGGCTCAACTCACATATTACTTCGGTAAATTTTATCTCTGGGGATGGTATATGACACCGAGCCGGTATCAGGAAGAACAAAGTGGCATCGTTGAGCGCACTCCGGCCACATATCAGATACAATTGGGCTGGGGTGACAAGGGCTGGAACATCAGAGCAGGTGCATACAATTTCTTGCGCACTTCGTGGAAAGAGTCTCACCAGACCCTTTCAAGCGAATATTACAGCTTCGACCGCAGACAATTCTCTACCGCCCGGCATTGGCGCATTACATTGGCCGTTTCATACACCTTCGGCTATGGTAAGAAAGTTGACCATTATGATGAAGTCAGTGGCTCCGGAACCGCCGGCAGCGCAATCCTGAAATAACCTGACAATAAAACAAGAAATAAATATGAAAAAGATATTGTTTATGCTGGTCTTGGCAATCGGACTCTGTGGAGGACAAACCATCGCCCAAAAACGTCATGACGGACATCGCGGACACAGCGCTTGCGAAGAGAGAAGCCGCCATCATCGGTCGCCATATTTCATTACCGACAACAAAGTGTTCTTCGAAGGACGTATGGTAGAAGGAGCCTCCGCCTCAAGTTTTTCCATATTGCGCGACGGATATGCCAAAGACTCCTGGAACGTGTATTACTGCGGCGTAAAAATAGAAGGAGCCTCAAGCGACTCGTTCAATGTGATGGGTTACGGCTACGCAAAAAACACTTGGAATGTATATTACAACGGCGTGAAGATTGACGAAGCTTCCCCAAACAGTTTCCGCCTGCTCTCTGACTGGTATGCCAAAGACTCCTGGAACGTGTACTACGACGGGAAGAAAATCGCCGGCGCATCTCCCGATAATTTCAAAGTGCTTCGTGACGGCTATGCAAAAGATGCATGGAATGTATATTTCGATGCCGTAAAGATTGAGGGCGCATCTCCCGACAGTTTCAAAGTGCTTCGTGACGGCTACGCCAGCGATAGCTGGAACACATATTACTTCGGAAGAAAAATCGACTGAAACTGCGTTGTAATAGGGTGATGCGGGAGGGGCATAGCCTGTTCGTATTCAAGGTCAACGCAATATAACCTGTCGTAGGCGATTGACGCTCGTTTCATCGTCATGCCGTACCTTCACTTCTCGGCCATCGTGTATGTGGAGATAAGCATTTTATCGGTGACCGACGGTGGAAGCTCCGGCAAGCATAGCCGAGCATCTGCAGCAGCGACTCTACCGCTTTATACCCCTAAAAAGTTTTGACGTTGTAAAAAAATTATTAACTTTGTCTCTGATAAGTAACTGTTCAAAATCATTTTGATATCATGACAGAAGTTTTTCTTAGGCGACCGACAGCAAAACAGATGAAATGTAGCCCGCTACATGACTGATGACAAGATGGAAAGCGACAAAAAAAGACTTCGGCATAAATTAAAATGCATATTAATTTTAAACTGTGACTTATGACCGACAACAAAGTAAAACTATCTGCCGTTGATACGCTTGACAGATATCTCGCTGCAAAGCACCTGCGCCGCACTCCCGAGCGATATGCCATCCTTGACATGGTGCTGCGCATGAACAAGCACTTCTACATCGAGACTATATGCCGGGCGATGGCCGACAGCAACTTTCGCGTCAGTCGGGCGACAGTCTACAACACCATCGAACTCTTCACCGAAGCCGGCATCGTCCGCCGACACCGCTTTGGCAACGAGCCCGCTCAGTTCGAGAAAATAGTCGACACTGCCGCCGCCAACCACCAGCACCTCGTGTGCACAAAATGCGGCAAGGTAAAGGAAATAAAGGATCCGGCTCTCCTGAAAGCCCTCTCACAAAGGCGATATCAGGCATTCACCCCCGAATATTTCCAGTTTTATGTCTACGGCACTTGCTCACAATGCAGCCGACGCATGAGACACCGTGCCCGACAAGCTGAAAAATAAGTCAAATATAACATATACAGATTAAAAATGAAAGTTGATATTTTGCTCGGCCTGCAATGGGGCGACGAAGGTAAAGGTAAAGTAGTTGACGTTCTGACACCCCGCTACGATGCCGTAGCACGTTTTCAGGGCGGACCCAACGCCGGACACACTCTCGAATTTGACGGCAAGAAATATGTGCTGCGTTCCATACCCTCCGGCATATTCCAGGAAAATCAGGTCAACATAATAGGCAACGGCGTCGTGCTCGACCCCGTCCTCTTCGAGGAAGAAGCACGAGCCCTCGAGGCATCAGGCATAGATCTGCGGAAAGCGCTTAAAATATCGCGTAAAGTCCACCTCATTCTCCCCACACACCGCCTCCTCGACGCCGCTAACGAAAAAGCAAAAGGCGACGCCAAGATAGGCACGACAGGCAAAGGCATCGGTCCGACCTACACCGACAAAGTGTCGCGCAACGGATTGCGCCTCGGCAACATGGAGAACGGCGACCTCACCGCCTACAATGCCGCCCGCGACCGTCATCTGCGCATTCTCGCATCCATGGGCGAAAATCCCGACATCACAGATCTCGAAGCAAAATGGTTCGATGCCGTCAGATACATCCTCACCTACGACATCATCGACTCCGAATACTTCATCAACGACCTTCTCCGACAAGGCAAGTCAATACTTTGCGAAGGCGCCCAGGGAACACTTCTCGACGTCGACTTCGGCTCATACCCCTTCGTCACTTCATCCAACACCATAAGCGCCGGAGCTTGCTGCGGTCTCGGTGTGGCACCCAACAAAATCGGTGAAGTATACGGCATATTCAAAGCCTATTGCACCCGCGTAGGCTCAGGCCCCTTCCCCACCGAGCTACACGATGAAACAGGCAAAAAAATACGCGACCTCGGTCACGAATACGGAGCAGTCACCGGCCGCGAGCGACGCTGCGGATGGATCGACCTCGTCGCATTGCGCTACGCCATCATGATCAACGGCGTCACACAGCTTATCATGATGAAAAGCGACGTGCTCGACACATTCCCGCAGATCCGCGCATGCGTAGCCTACGAGATTGAGGGCAAGCGCGTCGACACATTCCCATTCACAGTCGACGACTCACGCATCAAACCCGTCTACGTCGACATGCCCGGATGGCTCACCGACATGACTCAGTTCAAAGAAGAATCTCAGTTCCCCAAAGAATTCAGCGACTACATCGCATTCCTCGAACAACAGCTCGGAGTGCCCATAAGAATAGTTTCGATAGGCCCCGACCGCAACCAGACAATAATCCGTAAGTAACATTCAGTACCATGGCAAAGATCAAACCATTCCGCGGCGTTCGCCCGCCACGACAGCTTGTCACAGAAGTTGCCTCGCGCCCCTACGACGTCCTTAACTCCGAAGAAGCTCGTGCGGAAGCCCAGGGTAACCCGAAATCGCTCTACCACATCATAAAGCCCGAAATCGACTTTGAGCCGGGCACCGACGAGCACGATCCCAAAGTCTACGACAAAGCCGTCGAAAACTTCAATAACTTCCAGAAACAGGGCTGGCTCGTTCAGGACGAAACCGACAGATATTACATCTACGCCCAGACTATGGACGGCCGCACCCAATACGGCTTCGTCATCGCCGCCAATGTCGACGACTACATGACCGGCAAAATCAAAAAACACGAGCTCACACGACGCGACAAGGAAGAGGATCGCATGAAGCATGTCCGCATCAACAACGCCAACATCGAGCCCGTATTCTTCGCATTCCCCGACAACGACGTCCTCCAGGACATCATCACGAAAGTCACCGCCGGAGAGCCCGAATATGACTTCGTAGCGCCCGACGGCTTCGGACACCACTTCTGGGTAATATCCGACAACGATATCATTCAGACCATCACCGCCGAATTTGAAAAAATGCCGTCACTCTACATCGCCGACGGCCATCACCGCACCGCTGCCGCTGCCCTTGTAGGCAATGAGAAAGCGCAAAACAACCCCGGACACCGCGGCGACGAGGAATACAATTACTTCCTTGCTGTGGCATTCCCGGCCTCTCACCTCAAAATCATCGACTACAACCGTGTCGTCAAAGACCTTAACGGCCTCTCCGACCAAGAGTTCATCGCCCGTCTCAAAGAAAACTTCGACGTTGTCGACATGGGCACAGAGATTTATCGCCCCGCCCGTCTCCACAACTTCTCGCTCTATCTCGGAGGACACTGGTATTCGCTCACACCCCACGAAGGCACATACGACGACAATGACCCGATCGGATGTCTCGACGTCACCGTATCATCCGACCTCATACTACGCGACATACTCGGCATCACCGACCTGCGTTCCGACAAACGCATCGACTTCGTCGGCGGCATACGCGGACTCGGCGAACTCAAACAGCGTGTCGACTCCGGTGAGATGAAGGTCGCTCTGGCTCTTTATCCCGTTTCAATGAAGCAGCTGATCGACATCGCCGACACCGGCAACATCATGCCGCCCAAGACCACATGGTTCGAGCCAAAACTCCGTTCAGGTCTCGTCATCCACAAACTCGAATAATCCATTCTTACGGCATTTAAAGCGTCCGTGCATGGCTTACGCTACAGATGATTAAATATTATAACCACAAGCGAACAAAATCAAGACTGCGGCGTTTCATAATCAAAGACCTGTTAAACTCTTCGACTTATGGAAACAAAAAGCACTCTTTCGACCTGGTTCTCACGCCGCCTTTTCAAACTGTTCAGTCTGACACCGATTTCGCGCTTGCTCTTATAAAGACATAAAATATAATTGTAGCAGACCACATAAAGGATGGACCGACGCACAACGCGTCAAGTCCATCCTTTTTCAGTCTTTAATAGAATTATGAAACTGACCACTACCCCGTTCCGCATATCATCCGACACATATATCCGACGCATAATCAGGCGCTGGCTTGCCCGCTATATACTGCCGCTTATCGTCGCGCTCGCCACACTCGTCGTTTTGGGCATTGCCGTCAATCCGGTTTTTTTCATCGTCGCGCTCATATTCATATTCATCGTCGCGCCGACCGCCCTGATGTTTGTCTACTACTTCTACGGACTGACACCACGCATCGTAATGCTGTCGACCGGACTCGTCACCGTTTCGGCCGACGAGTCAGCCGTAACGGCCGACATCTCTTTTGACGACCGTCCCTCCCGTAAATTCACCATCCCACTCTCCGGCATCCGCGAGATAACACCCGGCGACTCCATCGACACCATCGTATGCGGCTCCGGACCCGGCGACATCCTGCTGCTCGACAAAAACGCATTCGCATCGCAAGCCGCACGCATCCGCTTTCACAACTACATATTCGACAGCATAAGTGCCGTACAAAAAGAATAGTCATTAAATTACACCCATTCATGAAATTTACATTACAGGCTACCGATAAAAAATCCGGCGCACGAGCCGGCATCATACACACCGACCATGGTGACATTCCAACCCCCATTTTCATGCCGGTAGGCACCCAGGGATCCGTCAAAGCCGTCCATCAGCACGAGCTCCGCGATGACATTGACGCAAAAATAATACTCGGCAACACCTACCACCTCTACCTCCGCCCCGGAACCGATATAATCGAACAAGCCGGCGGCCTCCACAAGTTCAACGGCTGGGAACGCCCCATCCTCACCGACTCCGGTGGCTTCCAGGTATTCTCCCTCTCATCCAACCGCAAGCTCAAGGAAGAAGGCGCATACTTCCGTTCGCACATCGACGGATCTAAACACCTTTTCACCCCCGAAAAAGTTGTCGACATACAACGCTCCATCGGTTCAGACATCATGATGGCACTCGACGAATGCCCTCCCGGCACCTCCGACCGCGCCTACGCCACAAAATCACTCGCCCTGACACACCGCTGGCTGCGCAGAGGCTGGGATCACTTCAACGCCACATCACCACGCTACGGCCACTCTCAGGCATTCTTCCCCATCGTACAGGGCTGCACATACCCCGACCTGCGCCGTGAGTCGGCAAAATTCGTCGCCGACCTCGGTGCCGAAGGCAACGCCATCGGTGGTCTTGCCGTAGGCGAACCGGCCGAAGTAATGTACGACATGATAGAAGTCGTCAACGAAATTCTTCCTGCCGACCGCCCTCGCTACCTCATGGGCGTTGGCACACCCGCAAATATCCTCGAGGCAATCGAGCGCGGAGTCGACATGATGGACTGCGTCATGCCCACCCGCAACGCTCGCAACGGCATGCTCTTCACCTCCCACGGCATCATGAACATGCGCAATAAGAAATGGGCCGACGATTTCTCCCCAATCCAGGAAGACGGTCCGTCATACGTCGACCGCACATATTCCAGAGCCTATCTGCGCCATCTATTCATAGCCGACGAAATCCTCGCTATGCAGATTGCGTCAATCCATAACCTCGCATTCTACCTCTGGCTCGTCACACAGGCCCGTCAGCACATAATGGCCGGAGACTTCGCCGACTGGAAAAAAGCCATCCTCCCAATCCTCACCTCCCGCCTCTGACAATATCCGACCCCGCAAAAAGCGCCCCGTTCCAAATCAAAATACATCCCGATAATAAAACCAAGGTCACTAAGGATTGTAATCCTTAGTGACCTTAATAACTTTAAAGACATTAACAACCTTAGAGAGTGTTTGGATTTAAATCAAATTAAGAAACTGTTTAAATTTATATGATACGGACTTTGAGATAGGCAAAGTGAGATGAATTTTAAGCAGTTTCTTAAAGCCCGATTATTAATTCTTAATCGCCCGAAGCCTTACGGCAGCACCGCCGCCGGGTGCCAGTTCAAGCGTCATCTCACTCTTGTAGTCCACCTTCTTCTCATAGATTTTATACGACTTCGGATTGCTCTTGTAGTCGGCATCCTTTCCGTCCTCATAGACCGTCGCGATATACTTCACGCCCTTCGGCAGAAAGTCAAGTCTGAATTTGGCCTTGCGCGCATTCTCATCCGTAATCGCTCCGACATACCAGTCATCACTGTTCTTGTCCTGACGGGCAACAGTTATATAATCACCCGGTTCAGCCTCAAGATATACCGACGTTCTCCACTCGACAGGCACAACCTTGATAAACTCGAACGCATCCGCATACCTGCGATAGCTCTCCGGCTTGTCACAAGCCATCTGCATGGGCGACGGCATAGTCAGATACAGAGCCAACTGACGGGCGATTGTAGTGCCAGGCTTCGAATTGTTGCCGAACCCATACGATGCCAGATCCGTCTCGACGATACCCGGAGTGTAATCCATCGGCCCTCCCTTCAGACGCGTAAACGGCAATATCGTCGTATGCTCCGGCGGATTGCCGCCCATAGCCTCATATTCGCCGCCACGTGCCGACTCCTGAGCGACCCAGTTTGGCCACGTACGCATCAGCCCCGTAGGCCTTACAGCCTCATGACTGTTCACCATCACCTTATGCTCGGCCGCACGACGCGCCACCTCTATATAGTGGTCATTCATCCATTGCGACGAATGATGCTCGCCACGCGGTATGATATAACCCACATACCCTGTCTTGACGGCATCATAGCCATGCTCGTTCATAAAATCAAAAGCCGCCTCAAGCTGGCGCTCATAATCAGCAGCATTGGCCGACGTCTCGTGATGCATTATCAGCTTGACACCCTTCTCACGCGCATAACGCTCAAGCCCCTCGACATCAAAATCCGGATAAGCCTTGTCAAACATGAAATGACGGTTCTTGCGACCCTCGGTCCAAGTCTCCCACCCCTCGTTCCAGCCTTCGACAAGCACACCCTTTATGCCCGATTCGGCGGCAAAATCAATATATTTTTTCACATTCTCCGTGTTTGCCGCATGACGTCCGTTAGGCTTCACCTTCGAGTAATCCGTCACACCCGGACGCGTACTTATATCATCGCTGTAAGCCCACGAATTGCCGCCGAGAAACATCTCCCACCAAACACCCATGAACTTCTGCGGATAAATCCACGACGTATCCGCGATTTTCGACGGCTCGTTAAGATTGTATATCAGTTGCGAAGCCAGAATGTCGCGCGCGTCATCACTGATTATAAGCGTACGCCACGGCGTATTGAACGGTAGCTGCACATAACCGCGCACACCATCCGCACCAGGCGTAAGATGCGATTTAAACCCCGGCTTCTCAATATCCACATCAAGCGCCATCGCAGGATATCCCACCAGAGCAGCCTCATGCAAATTGACATAAACCTTACCCTCCGGATGCTTCATCATCACAGGAGTCTGCACCGCCAGACCGTCAATCAGCGTCGACTCCGAATGACGGGCACGCGGCAACTTCTCGCCAAGCGCACTTATCGGCGACCTCATATACAGAAACTCATCCGTATCATAATCGCCCGGTATGGCAAAAACAGTATAGTCATCAGCAAAATTAAACTCCGTATTCTCTCCCGTCACCGACAGAAAATACAAATCACCGCTCTGAGGCAACTCATACCTAAAACCCACACCGTCATCAAACACCCTCACCCTGACATCAAAATCCGGGCCCGACTCTCCTCTGAACCGGCCTACCAGCTCATTATAATGATTTCTGACCTCAGCATACTCACCCCATACAGGCGTCCACACCTCATCAAATTCAACAACATCCCCAAACTCCACATTATAGCCCTCAGCTATAGCCGTCTCGCGAGCCGACAGCCCCAGACAACTCTCCGTCACAACAGGCATACCCTTGTAACTGACACTGTAAATAGCCCGCCCCGCACCGTCAACATCCATATTGACAGCAATATCACCGTCAGGCGACGAAACAACAGCCGCGCCGCCGCTGACAGCACAACCGAGACCAAGCACAAAAAGCAGATTTTTCATTTCTAAATACTGATATACTGATTTAAGATAAAAAATTGATAACTGATACACCGAAATCTGAAACATCACAGCGACGACACAGCATCGCCATCCGCAACAGAAAAACGGTTTACAAAGATAAAAAAACTTTTTCGCAAATATGCGTCAAAAACATACACCATATCCCCCTCAACCAACATTATTACCAATTTTATCAAATACCTTCACCATCACCCACCCCCACTGACAAATCAACAGCAAAAATCACCCCACCCACCGCAAAATCCACAACACATCACAAATTCTTGCGAGCCATCTCAAATTCTGAAGATTCTGAAGATTCACACAAAATCCGCTCCTAATCTCAAAAAAACTCAAAAAAACTCGCAAAAACAAAAAAAATAAATTACCTTTGCACAGCAAAAAAGCAACAACCCAAAGGAGCGGTGCTCGAGTGGCTGAAGAGGCACGCCTGGAAAGCGTGTATACGCCAAAAGCGTATCGGGGGTTCGAATCCCCCTCACTCCGCTAAGTAACACGTTATAAATCAGCACGATTTAAGCGTGTTACTTTTGTTTTTAGCCTCGACAAGTGACTTAAAAAAAAGCCTTCCGATACCGAAAGTTGACGGAATTTGCCGAAGTTTACCGAGGTTTACTTGCGCATCACTTGCGCAAGTTGCGCAAGTAGATGTTGCAAGTCCTATTCCAGAGCGGTATCGTAGGAAAATTTTTAAGCCTATGGCAACAACAAAATTTTACCTCGACTGCCGTCGAGCCTCGGAGAAAACCCATAATCTCCGCATCAACATCTGCCAGCACACAAAAACTGCGGCCTACCCTCTCGGGATAAAACTCGAAAGGCACCAGTGGGAACCCAAAACACTCTCGATAATCAATCACCCCGAGGCGAAGTTTTGGAATAACTACATCAACAAGCGTAAGGTCGAGATTGACACTCTTATTCTAAAATTAGAGGACGAGGACGCGCAAAAATTGGTGGCGATGTCTGCAACGGAGATACGCGACTATTTAGTAAGCAAACTTTCTCCGGCAGACACTCCAAAGAAAGTGCAGAAGCCGAAAGAAGACCCGAACACATTCTTAAAGTGGTTTGACCGCTTCACAGCCCGAAAGTCGGGTCGCACTAACGACATCTATACCGCCACGCGCAATCGCCTTGTAGCTTGGCTCGGAGAAGAAAAACTCGGCAAAGTCAAATTCGAGGACATCAAGATTTCGTGGTTGGAGGACTTCGAGGATTTTCTCTCGCAGACAGCCGGAGTTAACGCCAACGCCATACACTTCCGCAATATCCGTGCCGTTGTAAACTACGCTATCGACAACGAGGTAACAAGCTACTACGCATTTCGCCGCTTCAAAATCAAGTCCGAGAAAACACGCAAGCGCAATTTCGACATCGACACTCTGCGCCGTATCTTCAAGCACACCTGCGATGAAGAGTGGCAGCAAAAATACCTTGACTTCTTCAAGCTCTCCTTTATGCTAATCGGTATAAATGTTGTTGACCTCTGCGGCTTGAAGAAGATTACACAGGGGCGTGTCGAATACCTCCGCGCAAAAACACATCGACCCTACTCTATTAAGGTGGAGAAAGAGGCACGGGAGATAATCGACCGTTACGCCGGAAAGGAGTTGCTTGTCAACTTCTGCGAGAGCTATGCAAACTACCGCCATTTCTACAACAATCTATGCAAGGGATTGAAAGAAATAAAAGGTCAGCTCGAACTCGAAGAACTCACAACTTATTGGGCGCGGCACTCCTGGGCTACAATAGCCCGTAAGTTGGGAGTAAGCAAAGATACAATCGCTCTCGCCCTCGGTCACGGAAGCCACGATGTGACCGACATTTATATCGAATACGATATGAAAGAGGTCGATGAGGCTAACCGCAAAGTCCTCGATTACGTCCTCTACGGAGGCGTAAAAAGCGAGGCTCCGGCAAAGAAAAAGCGTGGCCGTCCGAGGAAGAACGCCACGCCGGAGATTGAGGCGGAGGTTGCCGCTTAATCCTTGACGGGGTAAAAGATGCCTTTGAGTAACTGCGACATTCCATTTTCGGTGAACGTCGCAGTTATTTTTTCGCAGATGTAGCGTTTGCCCCGGATAAGGAACAGGGAGCGCACATCGGGGATTGTATTGGCGAGGAACTTAAAGGAAGTCTTCATCTTCGGCTCGACGGTGTGGAACACTTTGCTGCGGCGTGTGAGGCGGTTGTTGATGCGCAGGGAGAAGTGGACGTATGCAAAGTTGCTCCAATCGTCGGCAATGGCTATATCATCGACATTCGGGTACGGGAGGTGATTGCCGACAAAGTGATTGGCGCCGTCGTACCAGCCCACATATATGCGGTCGTAATATTCCGATTTCTTCTCTTTCTCACCGGCGGCGAGTGTCGAGTCGGAGATTGTTTTGAGAAAGGGGTGGTCGCTGTCGTCCTCGCTCGTTGTGTCGGTGTCCTCGTCGTAGCCGGAGAAAGAGAGGAACAGCACACGTCCATACTTTTCCTCGGTATCGTCTATCCACGCCGGAACAAACTCTATTTCCTCGCTGTCGGCATCTTCTTCGTCATTGACTATGCGCCCACCAAAGAGATTTACGGGTTGCAGACGGCAGGTATAGAGGTAATAAATCCGTATCAGCCCCGGGGAAAAGTCAATCTTCCGCTCGCGGCTAATGGTGCGTATCAGGAAGTAGGCGTCGCAGTCCTCGGCATATAGCAGCTTGTCGATTTGGGCGTTGCGTCCGCGCTGCCCTCTCCAAGTGCGGTAACCACGATTGGCGGCAAGCAGCTCCGACATTGTCTTGTAGCGCACCACACGGTTCTGCCACCCCTCGATAAACCAGTCGCAGCTGTAATACTTCCACATTTCGTGGTCGCAGTCCTTATAGACAAGGTTCTTCGCCTCGGAGTAGTCGCAGTCTTCTTCCTCGACCTTTACCTCGGTGGAGTGTTCCTCCACCACGTCGGCGATGCAGACGGTCGGCTTGTCTGCAAGCACCTCGTGGGTAAAGGCAAAGGTGATGCGCTTGCCCCGGTGGTCGAAGTCGAACTCGCCCCCTAAAAACAGCTCCAACTTCTCGAAATATTCCTCGACCGTCCAGTGCGGCAGGGCGTTTGCGAAGCCCGGCATATACCACGCATGAGGGAGAGCATTGCAAATAAGGAGGTATTTGTATTCCTCGTGTTCCTCCCATTTCGAGAAGTCGGGCGTGTAGCCCACGGCCTCGCAGATTTTCCGTGTGATGTGCAGCAGATAGGGTTGCCACGACAGCCCGGTGGTCTTCTCGCTGTTCCATTCAAAATGCCCTCTTCCCTGTGCGGCATCATCTACGACATATTCGGCGAGATTTTGGATATTGCCTGAATAGTCATTGACCCACGGCAGAGCCACGCATCGGTCGGAGTTTGAGGCCGGGTGCCAGGCGTTGGAGGGCGTTATCTGCGAAGTCGAGGTTGTCGGGGGTGCGCCGAGGTCGAGTTCGTTTATATACACCTTGTCGAAAGTCTTGTCGAAGTTCTGCTCGGAGCGCCCCTCCAAGAATTGCGTCTTGACCTCGGCCTCGGATATTTCGGTAATTGTGATAGAGCCGAACTTGTAGAAGCCGCGGTCGCGTATCTCGCAGTCGAAAATCACCTTTTGCGCCGCCACATCGGCACGGTTGATGTGGCCGAAGATTGCAATATTCTCCGGGCAGTCTTTGAGCGGAAAGGTGATTGTATCTAACATTTGAAAAGGGACCCGGATAGCATTTGAAAATGGGACCACCCG
>ERZ778513.545-NODE-545-length-29350-cov-13.691210_pt1 | contig 29350 bp, 29 predicted proteins | sample MGYA00510345_ERZ778513 | MGnify/ENA primary metagenome ERZ778513 (study PRJEB29527, sample SAMN07138966) | mouse gut metagenome | material: feces | host: mouse | place: China:Nanjing | collected 2016-01-25 ... | reverse complement strand
CTGCGGTTGTTTGTGCATTTTCTGCGGTTGCTTGTGCATTTTCTGCGGTTGCTTGTGCATTTTCTGCGGTTGTTTGTGCATTTTCTGCGGTTGCTTGTGCATTTTCTGCGGTTGCTTGTGCATTTTCTGCGGTTGTTTGTGCATTTTCTGCGGTTGTTTGTGCATTTTCTGCGGTTGCTCTTATATTTTTAAGAGCATCAAATGGCATATATTCTATTTGACGTACATTTGTATATATGTTAAGCAACAAACCAAATTTACTTGTATATCTTATATATTTTGCATTTGTTGGTATTTCAGCATCATATATTTCCTTTACGATTTCATATCCACTTGCGGGCAAAGATGAAATATGATTTTTTTCTTTGTCATAAAAGCATATTGCCGCCGCCATTGAAGAAGTCTCACCAATATAAGTTATATTTGTTTCTCCTCGCATCAATTCAATATACGACTCTTTAGTGAACAATATTGGATAATCAACTATATTACCATCCACTTTTTTAAGATACCCCCTTTTGTATGTTGAATATTTTTCAATTAATTGTTCAATTTTTTCATCTGTTGAAAGCCCTAATATCTGTTTTGTAAAAACATTATTTGCCCATTTTATAATTGCTGATTCTCCCGGATTTAGCACAATGTTATTAAAATTTACATAGGTTCCGGGGGTCGAAGCTATCCAAAACAAGTTTTGGTCGGGTGTACCCGGATTTGTACTAATATTGGCAACTCCTGCAAATTGCATATTTGCTCCAATTGTATTTATTATTGTTAGCAAAGTATTTTGCATAATTGCACCCGTAATTCTTTTGTTCCCGTTTGTTTTGATAACATTAGAAACCGATTGTTTCAGTTGTTGATAATTTCCCATAATTCAAAAATTTAATCGTTGTTAAAATCATTATTATAATCGCTGTTGAAATCTCCCCTGTTTTCCAATATATAACCACGTCCGATTTTCTTGACGACGGTGTTTGTCTTAAACTCAATTTCCAGACTTGCCAAATCTCCCTGCGTTTGCCATTTCGGGGTAATTAGAAACGTGTCGCAATCGTATTCCCTGCCGTATTTATCCGTTATGTGAATGTAATCAGCCATACGGATAAAACGCATAACGTCGCAAAGGAACTCCGGTGCCAATATCGTACATTTAAACGTTTTGACTGATATTTGTTTTTCCGGAAAAAAATACCCGTCCCGTTCTTCGCCGTCCTCCTCAAATTCATAATCCGGTTTCCCTAACTCTGTACAAAGGTACAACATATTTTTAAAATCCGGGTTTTTATATACTATTTGCCCGGCGTCAAATACCAAATTTTCAACATCCCACCATTGTATTTTTAAGTAACCGGAAACATCTTGTACGACCGTGAACATTTCTGAATGCCATGTTTGCACGCCATCCGATAACGTCATATAATATATTCCGTCCAACTGATTTAATGGCATGTGTAAGATCGACGGGTACAATATAACATCATAACCCAACGTTTGAAACCGTACAATCTGCAATCCGGTTTCCCTCATGTACGTTGTTATGTTTGCAATTAGTTTCCTGGTTTTATCGTACAACATTACTGACGTAACATTATTTGACCGTGTGTTTCTAATTATTTGAAACGGCAACAATCTATCAGCCGGGGCAAATAACGGATAAATTGCGCCGTATGCGTAACTTTTACGGTGGTTCTGTTCATTTATAGTCGTGTACCACGGTAAAACGCTTGTATTGTTATTCTGTATCATATCTCAACGTTGCTTTAATATTTCTACCACACAAATTTACTGAAAGTTTATCAACTTGACCGTTACCGATATACGTTTTTATTAGCTGCATCGGGTTTGGGTCGTCATTCGCCGGAAAAATAAGCGTTTGTTTCTTCTTTCTCTCAATCCCGTATGCGTCTGTTTCGGAACCGTTTATTGATACCCTACGGGCGGGTAAATCATACAACCAATAGGTCGATTGCAGATTAATAAACGCTAAATATCCGTTTTGCAAAAAGTATTCAACCCCGTTGACGGTTTGACGTGTAAACGGTAATGTCCATTGCGACCCGGACGTTGGCGGAACGGCGGCAAATAAGGCGAACCCGTCCGAACTCATGTTGCCGGGGTTTAGCAACATCATATCAATATCCGACGTGAAATTAGATACGTTTACGTCCTCAATTTTTCCGGGCGTTACATACTTGCTGATTACCTGTATCGGCAAACCCTCAAACGCCGCCGTAACGTCGTCCATCCACTTGAATTGGTAACGTTCCGGCAAATCGACCTTATCAAACGAATATTCCGACGTGTTGAACGCCCACGGTTTCCCGTTGCGTGAATTCAATTCCTTTGTCAAATCGTGGCTTAACACAACCTCGCCGGAATAGGAACCGCCATTGCGGAAATATTGGACATGCTCAATTTTAAATCTGCCGTCCTCTATAAACCAATAGCATTGGAAACAATCCCGTAACATATTGGTAAATTGTTGTAAGGTCGTCGGGGCTTTTTGTGCGGGTTGCTGATATTCGCCGTTTATAATGTTCGTTTTCTGCGATACAAGCAACCGGAAATTCAACCCGGATATTGGATTGTTTCCCCCGTATAAAAATTGGCTATATTTTGCCGTGGCTTCGTGCGTAATTCCGGGTGCAATTTGATTGAGCAAAACAGATATACAAGACGCAACCGAGAACGCATCCCGCAAAGTATATTCTTTACGGGCTTTTTCCTCTAATCTCCAATCCATTAAATAAAATCCAAACCATAACGACGCATAACGCCACGTTGACCGGGCGATTGGATAAAACGTTTGTCTGTATATGGAATAAGGGGGCGCAAAATACTTTCCGTTGTCCGCTAATCCCCACTCGGTCGGGGTGTCTGAAAATTTGTTTGAAATAAACGCCACGTCGACATTGTAACCAATCGCATGACTATAATTACGATTGTTATCTACTATATCATCGGCGGGTAATGGATATGTATTTAAGTCGTTTATTTTCTCCACATCGCATAAATACCGTGCATATATATTATAACTTTTCATATCAGCGTGCATTGTCCCGGTTGCGCTGGAACCTTTGGCGGGGACTAAATCAAATTCCAACGTATCAAATGGCGACGTTGTTGCTTTTACGTATACAAACAACACAACATCATCAGAACGGCGGCGTATCTCAACCATAGCCACCCCAAATGGCGTCCCGTTAATTTTTTGTTGTGTCATATGAATATAATACAAATTGTTATTTGCCTGGAATAAATTACCGCTAAATGTGTCAGTACTTGGATCCGTTGTCATACGTCCCGTATATAAACCAGCAATATCGGACGGCGTACCATTTGCAGTAACTCGTATTTCTTTCAATATATTACATAAAGCAAAATGATAGGTTTGTACTAATGCGTTTTGGTCGGTCGTGGCGTTTGCATCTTGCTCCCAATTCGTACCGCCTAAAAAACACGAAACGACGCTATCGCCCGGCACATATATTTGAATTAATGGACGCTTGTTTATTGTTATCCGTTGAATTGTCGGGGCTAATGTTATTAGATTATATTCTTTTTCTAACCCAGCCAATACATCGTTATAATCGTCGATTGTGTCCGGTTGTACAACAACCTTTCTATCGTAATCGGTAAACGTGCAATCGGTTTTCATAAACTTGCCTTGAAAGTATTGGGACCATGTACGCCCGCCGTTGTCGCTCTTTTCAATGCAATACAAAAATTCATTGTCGAACGATTGACGGTTTATATAGTCGTAATCATCCCGGACAAAGGTAATTTTGCCGGATAATTTGGCACGATAAAACCGTTGGTTGGTTTCTAATTCGTACTCCTTTGACAAATCATCCTTATAAATCGGATGCACGGTTTGACCTTGTAAGACGTTCGGGGCGTCCAACGTTCCCAATCTCAACCATGCCGTCCCGTTGGCGTATTGCGCTTTGTTTACATCAAACCGGATATATGCGGCATCGCCTGGTATGTCAAATCCCGTATTTGTGGCGGCCGGGTCGCTTCTCCAACCGCCGATAATCTTTTTATTGCTGTCGTAAAATACGCCCCCGGCTTGCGGGGTGTAATTCTGAAACAATTTGCGGGGGTACACATTCCGAACCGGGACAAAAGTACGGGTATAATAGAAAATTGTATTATTCCCATTTATGTTCCCGGTCGTGTTAATTATCTTCCCGTTCGCTAAAAACGCATTTACAAATGAATGTCTATAAATCGGGTTCATGTCAATTTTTAATTTTACGTGTCAAATTCTTGTAAACCTCAATAACATTGCCGTTGCCATCGACGTAACGACGGCGGCGGTTTTGTTCCTTAATCTCCCTTACATCGTCTTTTAAATCCCGCAAATCCGGTGCGTTATTTTGTTGAACCGTTACATTAATGCCGTCGGTATTGTAGGCATTAAGGTACTTTGAGGGGAATGTTCCCCGGTTCAAACTATTTATTACGTCCGGGATTAAACGACGGAAACGGCGGGAATTACGTTTGTTGATAACGGCGAAAAATTCCCCGCCCTCGGCACGCCTCCGGGTTCCATCCGGTTTGGTTCCTAAATCCACGTCGTCCCCGGATTGGTGGGAACCGCCCGCCAACAATTCAACCGTACCGTCCCCGTAACTTTCCGCACCCTCGGCGGCTTTACTCATTTGTGCGGCTTTAATTTTGGCGGCGGCAAATGAAGCCCACATAACAGCGATTGCCGGGATTGCGAACGGGAACCCCAATTGCGACCAAATCAAAGCGGACGCCGTTACAAGGTTTCCGATTTGTTGGATTGTCTGTATTGCCTGTTGTGCCTTTTGCGCTTTCTGTTGCTCTTTCAACGCCTTTTCTTGGTTCCGCTTTGCCAAATCCAACTCCTTTTGTGCCATAACCACGTTTGAGGCATAACCGTTCGCCCGTGCTTCCCTTTCGGCGTCCAACGTGCGTTGTGCGCTTTCAACCTCTTTGTCGGCGGCATTTACGGCGGCTTCGGCGGCTTGCAATTTCGCATCTAAAAATACCTGTAATTGCTCCATTGCAAAGGATACGGACGTACTTATTGCCTCCTTTTGGTCGTCGTCCAAATTAAGCCCAAACAAACCGTAAATGTCTGTTCCTCGTTCATTTCCTTTTGACTGCTCAATTTCTTGGTCAATCTTTTTTATTGTGTTTTGAATTGTTTGTACTTCAACATCTGACAATTTATTGGCTGCTTGCTCGTTCAATTCTAATACCTTTTGCAAACGTTCCTTTTCTGCCTGCAAACGGAATTGGGTTTTCCGGGCTTCTGAATTTCTTAATAAATCAAATTCAGATTGCGCCAACGCTTGTTGTCGGTCAAACATCATTAATTGCGTTTGCAAATATTCGTCGGCAATTGCGCTTCCCTTAACGTCAAATCCGGCATTAATTACCCCGGCGTCCTGCTGTTGTCCGGTCGGCTTTTGCTCATTCTGCAACAATGCTGTTTGTCTTTCATTATCTAACAGCTGCATACGCAATTGTCGTTCCTGCTCGCTTCCCTGCTTAACCGCTTGCAAACGTAATTCAATGCTTTCTTTCTGCAATGCCAATTCTTGCAACTGCCGTTCTTGCTCTATTTTCAACAACGCCTCTGTCTGCTGTTGTTCTAACGCCGTAATTGTTGCGTTTATCGCCTGCCGTCCGGTTTCGTTCAAATCCTTTTCGGTCTGTAATTGGTGTTGCAAATCCTCAATCTGCCGGGAATAATGATATTGCGTTTGCTGCCTACGCTTTGCCCATTCGTCGGTTTCCAACTGCAATTGTGCATCCTGCAATTTCCGGGTTGCCTCCAAATTCTTTTTATAAGCCGCTTCAATTTGCTTTGCTTGTTGTTCTGCCGCCTTTTCCGCTTCGCTTTTACCCCTTGGCGTTACGGTTGGGTTCTGTGTCGTTACGGGCTTATTGTCTGTTTGTGGCGTCGGGGTATCTCCAACAGTATCTCCAACAGAAACCGGGATTGTCAACGGTTTTATTTCCTTTTGCATACCCTCCAAACCCTCTTGGAAATTTTCTGTTATGTCTTTAACTTGGGCTTTAACCAAATTTCCGTACGCTGCCGCATAATCTGCCAATCCTTTTTTTACGTCGTCAAAATCTAACGTAAACGCCCCCTTTAATGCGGTTCCGGTTGCTTTGACTATATCAATAAAGAATCCAAACAAATTTCCCAACGTATCAAATGTTGTTTTGAATCCGGCAACAATCCCATTCCAAATTGCACGTATCAAAACACTTTCATTGTATAACTCAATCAAGTAATTGACAACATCAATAACCCCTTTTATTATCGCCGTCAATCCTTGGTTAACAAAAACTTTTGCCTGCGTTGTCAACGTTTCAAAATTTCCTCCGGTTGCGTCAAACAACCCGGACAATGCGTTTTGCAACTCAATTTGGCTTTGCAATTGTTCCTCCTGCAATTGCGCCAAAACTCCGGCTTTCCCTTTTACTTCATCCATGTTTGTTGAAATGTCTTTCAACGTGCGCAAATACTGCAATCCGGCGTCCTCTCCGGGACCCCCGAATATATCTGCAATTGCAGCCCCGACCGTTGCCGCATTATCCGGCAATTCTGCCAATTTTGCGGAAACGTCTTGTATAACATCGAACGTTGTTTTGGTTCCGGTCTGCAAATCTTTTTGAACTTGTTTCGACGAAATACCGATCCCGTCCAAAGCCGCCGCCGTCGCCGTCGTCATTTCACGCAAACGCAAATTTGCCTCCTTAATTGCGTCAACGCCTTTGTCCGAAAAGATACCCATTTTGTTTGTTTGGGCTACAATCGCAACAAATTGGTCTGCTGATATTCCAGCCTCTTTGAAATATGCCGGGTATTCTTTCAACGTGTCTAAAAATTCCCCGTTCGCATCGGCTCCGGACAAAAAACCATCCTTGATCAACTGCAATGCCTCATTTGCAGAAATACCAAATTGTTTTGATAATGCGTTTGTTGCAATCAATGTTTCCTGGAAATCTGCGTTGAATGAATCGGCGACGGCTTGCACCTCATTTCTAAACGCTTTCAAATCATCGCCACTTTTCCCGGTAAATTGTTGCGTCAATCTCGTTGCCTCAACTAACCCGGCGTTATAATCGTACCACCATTTAAACGCCGCACCCGCCGCCGCAATTCCGGCAATCGCCAAAAAAACCGGGTTTGAAAGTAATCCCAACAAAGTTTTTCCCAATGCTATTGCCCCGTCGCCAATAGCTGTAAAAACGGCTTTACTTTCAGCCCCGCCACGTCCTAACGCCAAAAGACTTTCGCCAAATGCGCTATTTAAACCTAACGTTTCTTTTAATTTGTCGCCATACGCAATAATTGCGTCGGACGCCTCCGTATAATTTCCGACGTTCAATTGAAATTTCCCGGTTGCTCCCTGCAAACGTTTCATTTCTTCGTATATTTCTTTGGTTTGTGCAACCAATTTTCGCCCCTCCTCGGTGTTTTCCCGTTCGGCTTTAGTCATGTTGTTTAAATAAATCTTATTCAATGAATATTGCGCCGATAAACGGTTATAACTACCCTCGGCGGATTGATTTATTTTCACAATCAGTTTATTAATTTGGTTCGCTTCCTGCTGTGCCAATTTTAACTCGGCTAACTTTTTGGCGTTCTCACTTTCTGCAAACGCCAAATCACGTTGCGCACGTGCCAAACGTTCCGCATCGTCTGCGGCTTTCTTGGTTGTGTTCCTGCCGTCCTCGGTTGCCCCGGAAACCTTTTGCAGAACCGCCGCCAACTGAATTGCTTCCGCCCTAATATCTTTCAACGCATTTGTATATGCGTCTGAAAGTTCATCCAATTGCTTTATCAAATCAGTAATCGAATTATCGGGGCTTACCAGATCCGAATATTTAATTGGGTTGTTGTTATCTGCCATATATCCGACTATTTGTTTTTGTTATTTTCGGGCAATTTGCCCCGTATTAAATTATCTTTTCTTTTCCATGTAGTTAATCAACCAAAGAAAAACAACGCCGCAAATCGCCTTATTTGACGCCGTTTTTATTTTTGGTTGGTTTCAACAACTCCTTTATCCGCTCAAATGCGTTGTAATACTCCAATACGGTGTATTTCTTTGGTTCCGGTACGTGCAAATGTTGCGATATGGTTAAACACATATTTTCAAACTGTTTATCGTACTGAATTTCCATGTTATCGGAACCGCTAAAAACAACCGGGCGATTATATAACAACAACATCGTCGTTATTTTATCAATTTCCGCCCGTTTGTCCTCTGTATCGCCGTTTATAATCGCATCCAACATTAACATCGTGCGTTGCTTCAATTGGTCGTAATACTCTTTAACCGTGGCGTCGTCGAATAGTTTAGGAAAATACATTTGCAATTCATCATCTATTTTTTTTTTGACCGCTTCCATTTGGGCGGTCAACTCTTTAATCGGAACGTCGCCGAACATATCGACGACCTTTTGCAACCCGTCGTCGGATAAATCGTTGTACGGGGTTCCGTCGATTGATTTAACCAACACGGCAAACGCTAAACATTTCGGGCTTAACCCGGATTGAATGAAATACACGTTTTGCCGCATATTATCCAATTCGATTGCCGCCAATTCCGGGGTTTTGCTCCGGGCGTATCTCATTGCCTTTTCAATATGCGTGTCGAAATCCTGTAAATCCGAACCAATCCCGGCATCAACCAACAACATTTTATTGTATTTATGGAAACGCAACATTGGTAATTCGTCGATTGCGTCGTATATCTCAACCGTGTATTCCCCTATCTTAACCGTTTTCATAGCAAATAACGTGTTATCATAGTTGAACAAAAGGGAACCAACAACAATGCCGGGTTCCCGGTTATAAACGCCAAAAGGATTGCCAAAGCAACCCCCGCCCAAAAGGACAAACAGAAATCGCAATTAAACATCTTTGCGAAAAACTCGTTGCCGTGGATTTGCGCCCATTCGATAACGCCCCATTTGCGTAACAAGGTCAACCCGAATGCCGCAACCAAAGCAACCACGACCGTATAAAATAAAAACGCTTTCATATACTTGTTGTTAATCAGTTAAACACGTTTCAACAATTCCCAATTCCCCGACAAACCGGAACCCGCCGAACGGGTGCATTAAAAATTGATTGTCTATTTCGTCCAAAGTGAACCCGGCAAATATGTTTTCCGCCTTTGCGTACACTCTGTTTATTGTCATGGAACCGGAACGTAACCAAATACCGCCATTCAATACCCGCATGATTTGTTGTTTGACCGCCTCCGTATTCCGGTTGTTGGGGTCGTTGGTTATCGTGCGCATATCAAACCAAAAGATAACCGAAAACGGCGTTGTATATTTGTTTTGTACGCCGGGGAACCAATCAATTTGTTGCGGGTCGTCCAACACGAAAAACGAAAAATTCCCTATATTACTATCCGGGGCAATTAACATATATTCGTTGCCGCCAACGTAAATATTGGGCGTGTAATATCGTTTCCCCTGTATGGACTTAACCAACCGTTCAGAACGTCCAAAGGAATAGTTAAGCCACGGCAACCCGTCCGCCAATCCCTTTTGAATGTTTGCAATAACCCGGTCGAATAACTCCGGGTTCTTTATAATCGGTACTCTATCCATTTCCGTATATCGTTTTTTTTGCTTTGGTTAGCAAATCCGGGTAAACGTATTGCCAAATCAGTTTGGCAATGTTTTCGTTCGTCAATCCCAATATTTGCCGCCCGTACTTTTTTATCAAATCTTCCGTCTTGAAATCCGACGCCTTGATTTCAAATTGTTTGTCGCCGACTTCCAAATAAAAACTACTCTCAAAATCGCCCTCATCCCGCAACGTTACCCGGTTCGTCGGTTGTCCCTTTCCCTCCTTAATGGCTATTGTTAGCGGGGTATAAGGTCGATAATCCATTATGTCAACGCCCAATCGGTTAATACCTTGTTCAAATAATTGTTCCTCGGCGTTGGCATCAATGATAAACGCCGTTGTCATTCCGCAAGCGATTATGTCCCGTATAATCAACCCGGACGTCAACCCGTCGTTAAATGTATTAACCCGGTTGCGCAAATCAATTATTGATTGTAATCCAGCCATAATGCAATTACGTTGTCCGGTACTTAACGCCCCGGTTGTTGCAACTCAAACAAATACGGTCAATTCCTTGCGTATCTAACCGCAAAGCCTCAAACGCTTTTTTAAGGTCATAACCCAAACCGCCAGGGCGTCCCTCAACATTACCGTCCAACTCGTATAAAATTTCCATTTTAGAGGCGTTGGATTGGTTCCGGTTTACCCTTACGTTGGGGTTCATTGCCAACGTGCGCAAAGCGATTGCCGCAACCTGGCGTTGTATTACTGTCTGGAAAATCGCCCGTTGTTCAACGATAAAATCGGTTAGGTCGCAACCCACCGTTATTTCACAATTCAACCCGTAATTCAGCGTATTAGTGTACATCGTATAGGCTATATCCCACAACTCCGGGTATTCGGCGAATGTTTCCGGGGCGTTGTACATAAACGGGGAAATCTGCAAATACTTTGTCAATTGCCGCCATGCCTCAATATTGCCGTACCCGGTACACGTTCCGCACGGTTCCCGGCTCCAATCTTTCGACACGTTAATTGCTTGCATTCCGGCGGGCAAATCGTCTTGATTGTAGCAAAGGAACCACGCACCCCCGGCGTTGTTTGCGTCGCTTATATACGGCAAAAAACAATCTTCCAAAGTGAACCATTGAAAGCCGCCATTTGTCAACGTAAAATTCAAATCAAACGTTTTTATAGGGTCAATCTGTGAACTATGGAAAAGGTACAATTTCACAATCCCGGTTCCGCCCGTCATTTGTAAGCCAATCCGGTGTATTTGTGCCGTTACTCCCATCGCCCGCACCGGGATAATCTCAAACCCCACCAACTTGTGATTATTCGGTTGGGTTGCTCTGATACGTCCCGCACCATCAAAGAACGTGCGACGCTCCAATAGGTTCTTTGTTTCCTTATCCAATCCCTTTATTTGAGTAAACGTTTGTACCGCCGTGGAAATTCCGTTGCGGGTCAAACGCTCTAAATAGTCGGACAATATATTGTATCTCTCCCAAAAAGTCGAACCCTCGGCGGGAACCTCGGCGACGTTATCAACCAAAGCGACCCAATACAAAGGTTTGCCCGCCGCATCGTTGGCGTATTGTACCACGGTTTCGGCTTTCCATTCCTTTGTATCGTTCCAAACCGGGTATTGAAAGCCCCAATTGTCCGGGACGATTGCCGCCATATTATCCAACGTTACAAGCGGGTGCGCCCCTTGAAAATATAATCCGCTTTCGGTTTCTGTCAACCGTTCGGCGATTGCCTCGGCGGGATTATATGATTGCTCCCAACCGACGACGTGCAATAACTTCTCTTGTATTTCCTTAATCCTATACATAAGCCCAAATATAACCGCCACAAGTTTTTTTACACCCTTACAGCATTTAACAATATATCATTAATTTAAAAAGAGGGGCGGGGATAACCACCCCGTCCCCTCGGTTAAAAACTGTTCCGTTTTCCGGCTCATGCGCCTGCCCCCCCGGCGGGAAATTCCCCGGCGTTGGTTACATATACGGGCATTCCTAGCGGTTCGTTCGGATTGCGTGCTGCAATCTCGGCTTTGATAATGGGATTTGCCACGGTGTCCGGATTGCTGTTATATGCTACCATGTAGGCAACATCAACGCTAAATCCGAAATACTCCTTAACGGCACACGTCAGATCGGCGGTTGCGTCGCCCATAATCGCCGATTGGTCGCCCACGGCAGTATAATAATGCGAACCAACGGGCAAATCAATGTACGGCAAACGTACAATGTCCCATTCGTGGAAATTCGCACGGGTTCGGCGGTATGCCTCACGGTCAACACGGGTCAAGATACCAACATTTCCATCGGCAACGGCAAACATTGTTCCCATTTTGCCCGTTTCATCGGTTACGTTGTTGGTATAATGCAATACCTTGTTGTCGTACTCCATGCGCTTATTAACGTCGTTGTAAACGTCATGTTGCGCCAACTTGCGTATCAGGCTATCAACCCCCGCATTTGCGATAAGGTGGATATATTCCGGGTAACAATTCGCCCGCATGATTGGGTTAATGTCGCCCAAAATCTCGGTTGCCATTTGGGTTGGCACTTGTACAACGTTCCCGGACTGCGTGTAATTGAGCAATGTTTTGAACACCTGCGTTTTGTTCGCCTCCAATGCGGCAACGGCTCCTTTATCCAAAGCGTTCGCCAACGCACGGGTTGTTCTCTCCATTTTGCGAATAAAGTCATGGTTGTACGAAATCTCATTGTTTGAGTATGCCGCCGGAACCATTGTAAACCCGATTGCATAGGTAGCCCAAGCAAGCGTTACCAATGCAGACGTATTTTCATTGTCGGCAATAACGCACGAACGCACATTGCTAACCTCTACATCTCCGTCATAATTGATAACTGGAATTTGCACCGTGTTGCCAATACTTGCTAATGCTCTATCCCTTAAATTAGGGCTAATAATTGAGTTAGGGGCATTGGTTTGTTCAATGAAGAAATCCAATGCGCCGTACTCACACGGGCGGAACATATTACGGTCTAACTCCGGGTTCTCTATCCGCCAATTCTGTAGTCTTGTTGCAATTAAACTCATTGTTAAAAAAATTAAATTGTTTATAAATGCGGGTTTACCCTTTACCCGTGTTGTCTTTTACTTTTCCGGCAATGCGGCAATATTGTTGTCCTGCCATGCCTGTTTCATTCCGGCGTCAAATTCGGCCGTTCCAATCTGCAAACCTTGTTGTTGCAAAGTGTTTGCAATTACGTCGTATGCCTCAACCCTCGTTTTTGCTCCGGATATGTCAACGGCAACATTACCGCCCGCACCGCCGCCCGTTGGGGGAACCGTTCCGCCGCCCGCCGCTTGGCGTCCCTTATCCAAAATACCCATTGTTTCCAATTCACGGGTCAAAAGGTCGCCAGGGGTGTATGGGTTCAACTGATTGTTCGGGTTGCGCATGATTGCGCCGTTTTTGTCCTTAAACGCTAACATTTTGCCGCCCTTTCCGTCGTCGATAAATTCGGGGTTCATGCCCTTAATCTTTGCAATCGCTTGGTCTAGCAAAACCTTTGTTGCGCTTTCCGGCAACCCTGCCTTAAACTTCAATCCGGCGGTTGCTGTCTGCAATGCCGTTTCAACACGAATGCCGAACACCTCGTTTGTGTGGGTTTGTTCGGCTTGGTCGTATTTCGTTTTGAGTTCGTTGTATTGGGTCGTAACGCTTTGCAAATCTGCCTTTGCTTGCTTCAATGCCTTTGCGGTTTCCTCATCCATTGTACCGTAGGCAATGGCTTTTTCCAAACGTGCCTTTTCTTGGGTTAGTCTGTCAATCTGTGATTGCAGACCGTTTGCGCCCTCAACTTTGGTCTTGAACTCGGTTAATACTCGTTTGGCATAATCAAACGTTTTTTCGGTTCCGTTCTTGGCGATTCCGGAAACGGCTAAGATGTCCGCATCCAAACCGCCGTAAATTTCCCCGGTTTTCTTTGATATTACGCTATTTTCGTCGTTGACTGATAACGTGGTTATCGCTGTCAATTGTTCGTCGGTTAATCCGGCTAATGCCGCATTTGCCTTTAAAACATCAATCGTTAATGCCATAATCTTTCACTTTGATTATTAAATTAATATTCGGTTATTTTTTGCCTCGGCTTTGGCTTTGGCTTCGGCTTTGGCTTTTTCTGCCCTTGCCTTTTCCTCGGCACGGGCTTTGGCGTCCGCCTCGGCTTCCTTTGCAGTTGTCGCCGGGATAACGCCCGCCGCTTTCAATTCTTCCAAAATCTCCTTTTTCAATGCTGCCTTTTCCTCGGCACGGGCTTTGGCGTCCGCCTCGGCTTTCGCTTTGGCATCGGCTTTGGCTTTTGCCTCGACGTCTTTGGCTCTTTCTGCCTTTGTCTTTTCGTCCGCCTCGGCTCTGGCTTTCATGTACTCGTTAGGGTCGTGCAATACGGTAATCGTATAACCCTGCTTTTTCAAATGCTCGGCAATGCTGTTTTCATAGCCTTTTTTGCCGAATTTCTGAATACGGGGGATTGATAACCGTTTGCCCGTTTCGCTGTCAAATTTCTTAATTTCGATAACGCAATGATACAAATGTTTCTCATTGTCGGGGACAATGTAATTATCGGACGTAACGTCGATAATCGCAACGTCTTTAGTTTTGCCCTCGCTTACTTTCACTCTCATAATTTAAATTTGTTTATTAAATTTCCAAATACAATTAATTCTAACTAAAAGTGTATCAGCAACTAATTTATGAACATGACTACTTAACATTGTGCTCATTTGCGTAATCAGTAAATTTATTTGTTATAAAATTTATCTTAGAGTTGAACGGCATATTATACCCAAACTCTAACACGTTCAAATATTCACGTTCAAATCTGCGTACAAAGTTAGCAAAATTCAACTTTATACGCATATCGTTTTCGCCGATAATCTGTTTGTCGTACAAATCCAATACCTCGTTACGGGTCAAATGTCGGTACGGTTCCAATTCCGCCAACGTCAACATACGTTGCAATTGGGTTGGATTGTTCCGGTATTCCGTTTCGATAATTTGGTTTTGTAGTGCGTCTAATTCCGCCTCGCTTGCGCCGCTTTCCTTTGCCACCTTGTAACGTTCCCGTAACTCCGTTGCGTTGGATAAATAAAACTCCGTGCCGTAATTGACTTTTGCAGAAACGAACAAACCGCCATACCTCAAACGGCAAACGGTTTCATCGACGAATTGTTGCGCCGCCTCAAATCCTTTTTTTACCCGGTTTAATACCGTGTTTTGGCTCTCAAAATTCGCCTGTATTTGTTGCTCGTTCAATGCGTCCCGTGTGGTTATTTCCTCGTTGGTTCCAACAACCGACGTAATAATGTCATTCTTTAAGCGCTTTTCTTCCTCAACGTTATAATCCAAGCTCCCGCGGTCAACGGTTAGCATTTGCACTGGGTTACGCAAATCGGGTTGTTTATCCCCGTCCGGTACTGGTATTTCAACGAACGAACCGACGCCGTTAATACGACTATCCCCGCATTTGGGGCAACGCATCAAAAGCCCGGAGGCGTCCAATCTGTAAAGCCCTTGTTTGTCTTTCAAAAACCCACCGTCGCAATAATCGCCATTTTCGCTATTACTGAAATCGCAACTTTGTTCATACCCGGAGTAAATTGGATATGCGCCGTATAAGTCTAAATGTCGTTTACTGATATGGTAAAACAAAAACCAATCCAACGCCTCCAATTGCTTGGTTAGCGGGGATTGCTTAACGTCGGGTTCCGATAAACTCAACGGTTCATTCCAAAAGAAACGGGCGGGACAATAACCGACGTCGTGCGGGTTATCAATCAGCAATTCGCCGATATTGTGGTTTTTGTCCTCTCTGAAAACTCTATAGCGTTCGTCGTCAATCACTGCGATACGTTCCCCGTCTTGCCTAAATATGATATAATCCATTACCCCCGTCATCGGGTTGGCTCTGTAATCAATCACGGATGCAATAGGCAACCAATAGAAATACGGTTGCGGGTATTTGTCGGCGGGGTTTTGTTCGCTCGGCATATCGACAATAAGAACGCTATTTATTTCGGTTTGGAAAAACTCCCACCCTTTTGTACTCCAAATTTCCGGTTCGTGTAATACGTCCTGGCGGTAATACTCCCAGTCCTCCCTTTGTTCCGGGTTTTGGAACTGATAATTGAACGCCGGGTTACGACCGTCAAAAATCCGGCTCAACTTATCAAAACAAACGCCCGTTACCTCGTTTGTCTTAACGGGGTAACGGAACAATGTTTTGAACATCTTAAATTTGTCATGCGGCAATAGGTTAGAAACAAATGCCATAAAATCCGTAATCGGTTGGCAAATGTCAAACGACGTAATACGGGTGCGGGCGTGAAAATTAATGCGTTGTTGATGATAAACGGCTTTGTTTATCGTCTTACGCTTTTTCGGCTCCGTTATCCGTTTTTTTATTTCGCTTGTACTCAATCCCATTGTCGTTGGTAAATTTAAAATCGCTGTCTTTGGGTAACTGCCAACCGCCGTTGTTTGGCATCCGCAACAACCTTTCGGCGTGCTTAATCTCAAATTCTTCGGTCAAACCATGCGGCGGACAAACTAATTTAACCTTTGTAACCTTTGCCGCCATATCGTCAACCGTTTGCGGGTTTCAAATCGGTTAGCGGGTTGAAATCCGGGGTTACAATTACGAGGTCGTCCGAATAGTTCGGCAAAAACGCCCATTGTATTGAGTTGCTGTCCGGGGCTTCCAATCCGCCATGCGTTTTGTCGCCAATGAACAAAGAGCGAATTGGAATAGGATAATACGTTGTCGGGGTCTTTTCGTCCTGAATAGCTTCAATACTTCCGTTTTCATCAAACAGATAGACGCCCAAGTTATCGCCCCAACTTTCGCATTGCATTTTTTTCATTGCCTTAATTACTGATTGGGGGATTTTACGCATTACGCCCGTGAACGGGTTCGGTTCACGCCCTATAATTTCTTCAACGCCTCCCAATGTTTCGTTACCGCCGCCAAAGGTTCGGGCGGCTCCGGCTTCGTTGGTCGGGGCTTGGATATACGGGGAAACAACAATTTTTGTGCTATCAGACGCCGACAATAACGGCGTCCATGATGCAAGCAAAGTAATTGCCTTTTCCGTGGTAAAACTGTTTTTGCTTCCATTGTCTTTGGTTAGACGTTGAAACGCTACCTTTTGGATTTGCCCGAAACTTTCGGCGCATCTTACGGCGGGAATATCGGGCAATGAAGCCGCCGCCGGACACTTACAAGTAATCATACTCTTCAAATTTTAACGTTAAAAATTACATTTGTTACCTCGTTGGGCTGTCCCTTTGCCCTCTGTATTACTTCTACATTGCAAAGTTATAAACTTTTTCCGTTATAAACTTGCATATCTCAATTAAATTGTTAGTTACGACGTTTAACGCCCCGGTTTGCGTGTGCGTATGGTTGTATATTACCGTCGGCAATCTCTTTTTCGTAAATCCCGGTCAATCCGTCCTCCGGGTCGTCGTGCGTGTTCGCATCGAAATTGCGCAAAAAGGTTGTAACATGGTCGTAAATCGCTTTGTACCGGGTTTCCCAACCGAACGGCATAATAATACTTTGATTTACCATTGCGGACGCCGTAATTATCCTGCTTTCCTTATTGCCGCCTTGATAAAACGGGTCTGTCATTGCCCGCATTTTCTTTTTAATAACCTTTTCGTAACCCGCACCGCCGTTGTTACTCTCAACCCATACTTTTTGCGTGCCGTTCCTGTTAATCATTGCCGGAACGGTTACGGTTGTAACGTCCGTATTTTCGTCCGTCATTTCCATATCCGTAATTAAAGCAAATAACAACGGTTCCATACGCTTTGTTTTCTCGTTGAAAATCATGTTGTCCGATTTATAAACGTCATACGTGGCGGCAAACAAAAGGTCGTCCCCCTCATCGGCAACATCTATGTATGCGCCGGAACGTATGTACGTGCCGTAATCGGATTTTTCAACCCATGTTTTGAACGGTTGATATAATCGGCCCTCGGCGGAACCGGGGTTGCCTTGATAGAGGCATTGAAATTGTACCGGGTCTAATGCTTTTTGCGCTTCCAACTTTTGCTTGCTGTGTCGGCTTTCCCATAATGCCGCCCCCGGTTCCCGTGGGTCTATCTCGGTCGGTTCCCCGGTTTTCAATCCCTCAAAATTTATGCGCACCCACGCCCCTGGCGTTACGTTCTCTAAATCCGCCCAACACTTAACATCAATAATCGTTTCGCCGCTCTTTTCAATGCGCCCTATCAAATCGTCGTTGTGCCAACGGGTAAATACAATCAATTCTTGACTATCGTTGTGTAAACGGGTGCGTACAACGGTCGTGTACCATTTCCACGCCGCCGCCCGTACTATCGGGCTGTTACCCTCGGCGTAATCCTTATACACGTCGTCCAATATCGAAACGTCCACGGTTTTAGACGTCAGCGAACCGCCACGACCGACGACACGCAACGACCCCTTACGCCCTACCATTTCGATAACATCGGAATTGCGCAAATAGGTATTAGCCATTGTTACGACGTTTGACCCGTTTAAGTACGTGCCGGGGAATAATTCACGATACCGGGGCGTGTCGATTATTCGTTGAACGTCCCGGTTAAAATCCCGTGCGATTGTCGCCGCATACGAACCGATACATATTTTGCGGTCGGGGTCTAACCCCAACATAAATGCGGGTAATTTACGGCTCGACCCCTCCGATTTGCCATGTTGGGGCGGTTGTTGTACAATCATCTTTCGTATTTTGCCGTGTGCAAACATGTCCAACAACGTATAATAAACGACGTGGAACGGCTCTAATACTAAATCCGGTTGCATATACCGGGCAAAGTTTATAAGGCGTTTACGGGCGGCGGCTTTAACAAGCAAATCCGGTTGTTGCCGGATTGCGTCGTACATCTGCAATAATTGTTCGTTGTTCATTGCTTTGCTCCTTTCTCCCATTTAGCACACGCCCGACGACCCCGGACAATGTAAAATTCATAATGCGGGCAACGTAAACAAATCGGGTTCCCGTTCAAATCCCGGTGTCTATGGTTGTCCGTTATCCATTCAGAAAAACGGCACGTATCGCAAATCTCGGTTTTCCATTCCGGCTTCTTGGTTCCCGGACGGGGTACGGTTACTCTCTTTGCCATTATTGCGCCCCTCCTTTCTCGGATAATGCCTTTTGAAACTCGGCGGATTGTAGTTTGTCAGCAACCGCAAACAACATATCGTCGGGGATTGCTTTAACGTCGTACTTTGGCTTGTCGTCGGTCGTGGCGTTATATCCGGGTATCTCAATTTTAACCGGGGCGTCAAACCCTAACATCTTTGCACGGCGTTGTTGGATATTCAAAAGCAAATCCAAAAACCGGGGGTTCCCGGCGGACGTTTCGGCTGCGGTTTCATTGTACCCGTAATATTCCGGGTCGGCGTCCTCGGCATCGGTTTTGATTGGTCGCCCTTTGTTGGTTCTCTTTTTGGTGCGCATCTTTCCGGTTTTCGACGCTTCCCACGCCTCCCATGCTTGTTGCTCCATTTTATCCAATTTGCGTAACTCTTGCGTAACGTATTCGTCGATATTATCCAACCGTTCCCGCTTCCACTCAATAAGGCATTGTTGCAAATCGTAATAAACCATTTGAAAGGTTATTGTGTAGCCCATTTCACGCGCGGACAAATCCCGGTTCAATGCGCCCGCAATTTCCCGATACGAATACCCACGCAAAAACAAATCGGAACAAAACCGAATGTCGTAAATTCGTTGTTCCTCAGAACGTTTACTATAGCCTAATGGCTTCTTTCTCTTCATAGTCCAATCTCATTTGCTGTCAAATTTTACTCCTATACATAGTCTCCCGCCGTTTTATAAACTCCTTTGCAACATCGGGTAACCGTTATATTTTTTATTCCCGTTTTTCTTTCCGCTTCCCTTATGGATTTATACCGGGCAATTTCGTTTGCAAGTTATTTGCGGGGAATTTCCATTTTAAGAGGCTTTTGTTATTAACTCAATACTTTTATCGTCTTAATTGTTATCTTTCAACCACGGGGCAAATTTACGGCTTTTCCGGTGCATTGCCAAACGTTTGTTATCTCATGTATATATCTTTTAATTTTGCAGCGAACGCAACGTTGCGTAAATATTGCGGGGTTGTTGTTGGCTAATCGTGCATCCGCCGCCGTCCATATCTCGGCAATCAATACCATACCCCGGCAAACGCAACGTTCGCCGGGGCTGTATTCTCTATTTTGGGTCGAAACGGTTCGGGTTGCTTTACTCTCATTATTTGCCCGCTTCGTTTACATAGTCAAACAATGCGTCCAAATCTTCCTTTGCGCCTCTTACACAAATTCGTACCATATCGCCACCCGCTAATGCGATTTCGACAATCTCACAATTATACCGGGAGGCGTTTATCTGTATCATTGCCCCCATGGTACTCGTTACAAGCTCGTTTCTTTCGTCCATGTCAAACAATACGTCCAAATCTTCCTTTGCGCCTCTTATGCGAATTCGTATCATATCGCCGCCCGCAAATTCGATTTCGATAATCTCACAATTATACTGGGAGGCGTATATCTGTATCAGTGCCGCCGTGGTACTCGTTACAAGCTCGTTTCTTTCTTCCATGATCTCGGGTTTTTGTTGTAAATAAAATGTTTCCGTTGGTTCGTCCTCGCTTTGACACGCCCCCAACAAAAGCGTTGCCAAAGATAACAATAAAATCTTTGCTTTCATCGTTTTACCTTTCTTTTAATACATATAAACCGTATGCCAATGCCGACAAACAATATTTTCGCCTCAATGTCAACGTAACGGTCGTAACCGTTGACCGCATCCACGGACACGCCGGGAACAATAAACCAACTCTTATATTTCCAATAATCCCGGACGTACACGCAAATGCCAACCCGTCCGATATGAACCCCAATTTGCGCCGTATGAACGTCGCCATTGTTCGGGATAATTCCAATTTGTTTTTTACTCATCATAATACAACAAACTAATACGTTTCTTTTGTTTTATTGTATGCCTCTTTATCCAATACCATAACTTTAGGATATTCGACAATACAATCTTTTGTGTACACGAGGTTATAGATACCCAATTGCCCCTTAACCGGAAATTCAATAACCCGGCGGGGGTTGCGCATCAACCACCCGTACCCCTTTGTTATTTTCGCCCTCTTTTCCTTTGGAACCCGGGTGTTTTCCCAATCCTCCGGCGTAAACTCTTTTATCGGCTTTACGTCGTACAACTCAACCAATCCCAAAGTAACGCCGCTTTCCATTCCCGGATAAACCGGGGACGCTGCGGAACATATCAGCACGTCGCCGCGGTATGACGTGTTTCTACTGCGTACCTCAATACACTTTTCGCCGTAAACAATCCCGTTATCCTCATACGCCGCCGTTACCAACTGCGTTGCATACGGGTTTTTAACGGTTAATGCACGCCAACGGTCGTGCAATGTCGGCTCATAATCTTTGTTATTATACTGCATAATCATTTCTTGTTTCATTTCTTTTCATTGAACAAATCCCAATTTGCCGGGACACAATAACCGGGCAATGTTTCCCAGTCAATCCCGGACGCTCTTACAAAACTATCTTTCCAATATATCCGGGGTGTTTTGTCCGGGTGCGCCTCCCAGTAGTCGAACACGTCGTTGTAAAACGTCAATGTTTCCCGCTTTGTATATATGCAACCGCTTTGTAATCCTATCTTAAACAAGTCGACAAAGGGGTACGACAAAGCAATTACAGAAAATGCCCGGTCAAACATTCCCACGGGGATTGGTTCAACGCTTGCAAAGGTACGGAACCCGTGGCGTTTTGCCCGTGCCAATGCGTCTATACGCATCCGGTTTGGGCTTGCTTTGGGTTCCAATTCGTCGCATCCGGTCAACGTGGAACCAATGGCTATACGGGATTTGTCCCAACCCTCGGACGCCTCGGCAAAGTCGATTAAAAAATTAATACCCTCGGCGCATTTACTCAACACCTTTGCCGGGACGCCGTGGCGTTGACAAACGCCGATTGCCTGGCGGGTCAACCTTTGCGTTTCCGGCAATAACGGGTCGGTCGTAAACGAAAAGAATAACCCCGTTTTTTGCAATTCGTCCTTATGCTTCAACAACTCATTCGTAAATATATCCAATGCGTATGGATATTCCCGTAATGCCTTTTTCAATTCCGGGGTATTGCCGCCCAACACTTTTGCGCCCCGCCCTTTGCGCAAATAACAATACGTGCATCCGTTGGAACAACCAACGTAAAAGTTGGCGGCGTTCTCGGCATATTCCCCGGCTTTCCCCTTTGGGCTGTAAATAACCCGTCCGTTTATCGCTCCCATAACTCAAACAGATTAAAACGGTAAATAGTCCGACGGTTGGCAGGGCTCACATCCGGCTCCGGTCGCTTTCGGGGTCAACATTTCCATGACGGTTGCGACTATCTCGGTAACATACCGTTTGACGCCTTGCGCATCGTCATAACTCCGGGTTCTCAATTCGCCCTCAATATACAGTTTGTCGCCCTTTTTAACGTACTGATTGGCGACCTTTGCCAACCCGTTTTGCAATACAATGTTGTGCCACTCGGTACGCTCCGGGATTTGTCGCCCGTCCTTTGTGGTATAACCCCGTTTTGTCGTCGCCAACGAAAAGGTCGCAACGCAACCGCCGTTGTCGAAGTCCTTAAAATCCGGGGCTTTCCCGGTATGTCCCATCAAAATAACCTTGTTTACACTCATACAAAAAACGCTTTAATTATCCAAACAATGATACTATACAACGCCCACGTATAAGACGCAACCGTTAACGTCACGAACGTGTATAACGCAATTTTATATCCGGTTTTTGATTTTATTTTCATATCACTTGAATTTTACGCAATCCAACAAATACAATTTCTTATTATCAGACCAACCCGCCGCCATGTTTAAGGCTTTCCGGTCGTCGTCATGCACAAACTCGCAATACCACGAATTGCCGCCAACGTTCGCTTTTTCTTTCAGTCGTACCAATTTACCAACAATATAACGGGCAAATTTGGCGTATGCGCTTGTTTCCGATATATGGATAATACGACGTTCGGCGTTTATTTTTGGCAATTCTTCGATTTGCGGGCGTTTTTCCTCGGCGGGGTATCTTTGTACCCTCTGGAAGTCTTTTTTGATTGACGACCGGGAAATTGCCCCAAAATCGGGGGTTCTCTTTTTGGTTCTCATTAAACTAACTTTAATTGTTGATACTCGGTTTTCATTAACTCAATTAACCGCATATTTTCCGGGTATATTCTCATTCGTTCCCGATCGCCATTCTCCCAATAACAATGATGTTCAAAACATAGTATATTTATATTTCTTGCATCGTGTGCCATTTCGGGAAATGCTCCACGGGTCAATATATGGGAACAATAAACGGCGGAATAATTCCGTAGCGGCTTTAAACATTCCTCGCACCGGTGTGGCTTATGCTCCCAAACCCAACGGAAAAACCGTTCATTTGCCGCCATGATATTTGCACCACGCCCGAAAACACAATGTCCGAACAATTCCCGTTGAATCTCAACCCTCAAACGAATATCCATTTTAAATTTACGAATATCAATCAGGGGATTATACCCCCGATTGATACAATATTGGTATTCGTCCCGGTCTGTTAGCAAATACGGTTCCATTGCCTTACATATCCCCGGTTTCGTCGTTTTCCTCGTTTTCGTCCGCCAGGTCGTCAACGTCCGGGAACAATCCGTTGTCCTCTACCTTTTCGGCACTCAAACCCGGTGCGGGTTCGCCATCAGCCCCGAACAACTCCAATTGCGCCTTTTTGTTCTTGAAAAGAAAAGCGTAAACTTCGGTTTCAATGTCGGCGGCAATTTCTTCTAATTCTTTTTCAAACCCGAACACTTTTGTATTGAATTTAAGTCGGGGGGAATTGATAGCGGTTTTTTGATTGTCTAACACGGTAAACGACCCGGTTAAAACAACCCCTACGTTATCGTTTTGACCGGAAAAGGACACGCCCCGAACCTTTATGTTTTTCAACATTTCGTCGGCAAAATCCCGCGATAACTCGTTTTGCTTTGGGGTTGCTTTGAAATCGGGCGTTTCAACAATTGAAAGAAAGGACGTAATATTAAAAATCCGTCCCATGATTGGGCGCAAACGGTTGAAACAATCCCGCAAATCGGGGTGTATGTCCTTTGCACTTTCGACGTGGTATTTGTTCGTGTAGCTCTCATCACCTATTGTTTCGGTAACTTCATAATGTACATCTAACCCGCCGCCCTTTAATGTCTTGACTTTCGACAATGCAAACGCCTTTTCGCTTGGTATCAACATAACGTTTGCGGCTTTTTTTTCTTCGCTCATTTTTTAATTATTTGATTGTTGCCGGGAATACGCCCGGAACGGTTTTATAACTTAAAATTCTGTTTCGTCCAATAATTCCCGTGTCTTACTGTTCGACGGAACCGCCGGGCGTTCCGGTTCCGGGGTCGGTTCCGGGACGGGTTCCCCGGTTCCGATTGGTTCCGTTAGCGGGTTGGGGTCGTGGAACTCAATATTGCGCCCGCATTTGGGCTTTTGTCTTTTAATTCAAATTTCATAATCTCGTTACTTTTTTATTCGTTAAATAATCGTTTTTGCCCGTCGTCGTTGGGCGTTTGCTCAACATATTTTGCCCGTGTAATCCAAACGCACCCGCACCGCAAACACTTTATCCGGCTGTAATGCTTTGGCGTGTATTCGTGGCGGATAATCCGCCAACCCGCCAACGGGTAATTTTTCCTTTTTCCGTTACACTTGCAAAACATACTACAACATGCGGGGGTCGTCAATATACGTATTGTATTCCTCGGCGGCAATCTGTTTGAGCGTTTCGATATGTTCGATTAACTCGGCGTTTGACAAATCCGCCACGGTGCGCAAATCGTGGGAATATACCCCCGTTTCTTCGTTGACCCGTTCAACGTACATAATTGGGGAAAATTCCCGCAAACGTCGTTCGGTTTGCTCCTCTGTAAGACGTTCGCCCGCCTCCCAGATTGCGTGCTTAAACGTCGGTACAACATAGTTGAAATAATACCCTTTCAAAGCCTCGGACGAACCGGGGGACGCTACAATAAACCGGGCAATAATGCGGGAACCTTTCCAACCCTTGAAAAACTCGTTTAATTCCCCCATGTACATTGCCAATCCACCGTTATTGTTTATTGTCCCCGTCGCTGTTATTTCTCGCTTTTTCATCGGCTATTATTCGTTTACCGTGTATTCCTCAACTACTAAATCGGTTTGTCCCCGTTTCACTTCCTCTATGAAGCCTTGAAAACCGTTTGTCTTTGCAATGTCTATAATCGCTTGCAAACGCTTTTCGCCTAAACTTTCGCCCCTCGCAATGCGGAATACTTTAACCGTCGGATTGCTTGCAATAATCAGTTTGGCGGCAACCTCCATAATTTGACTATCTGAAACTTTCCCGGCGACGAACGGCACGCCGTTTAACTCTAAACCGTCTTCCGTGAACGAAAGCCCGGCAATCGGTAATTTGGACGTTGCAATAAGGTTTTCCCGTTCCTTTGCCAATGCGCCTAATTTGTCCTCAAACGTGCGGGCGGTTTTCTCGGCGGCTTCCTTTTGTTTCTTCTTTGTCATGTAATCCACAACCAACGCATTGATACGGTTGTGTTCCTCGGCTTTTTTCAGTTGTTCCGCCGTGTCTAATTGTTCCGGGTTATTGGCTTCGTATTCCTCTAACCATTTGTCGGCATTCGCTTTGCGCTTTTCAAAATCGGCTTTTTCCGCCTCAATGGTTGCCAATGTTTCCTTTAATTCGGCATCGACGTTTTTACGGGACGTTTTCGCATCTTTTTTGGCGTCCTCTAACCGTTTTTGCGCCTCGGCGATAATGCGGACAACCTCTTCTTCTTCATTCGCTAAATTGGTATCAATAACCGCAACGGCTTTATCGTGGTTATCGTTGGCGGTTTTAATTCGTCCGGGGATTGCCGCCAATTGTTCAATCCTTTGTTGCCGGGCTTGGCGTACCGTTTTCGCTTTCTCAATCAACCGGGCATTTTCATTTTGCTCTTCCATCAACGCCGTAATATCCTTTCTTTCAGAATACGTTTTGACGTCGCCGGGCTTCAATTGCTTTTCGGCGTTGGCGCAAATGGTTGTGTACGTCTTAACCTCGGCGTTGGCGTCCTTTCGTTTATCCTTAACGGTCGTAACCTCGGCGTCAATTTCTGCAATACGGGTGCGCACCTTTTCCGGCAACAAAGCCTTTACAACCTCAATTTGTTTGCGGCGTCCCTCGGCGGTTTCACTCCAACGGGAAAACTCCACAGCGTCAAAGTCTTGGTAGCCGAAAATCTTTTGCAGCATAGAAGCGTTATCCGAACGCATCCCGGTTGTTTGGGATTTAATGGATAACGTCCCACGGGGGTTGGCTTTGGTAAACTTTAATTCGACCTCGTAATTTTCGCCGTCGTTACCTACAACCATTTTTGCAAACCCTTTGTCCTCTCCATTTTTCAACACGGCGTCCCGGTTCCCGGTCAACATTGCGCCGATTGCTTTTAAAAGGGTTGATTTGCCTAACTCATTGTCCCCGGTAATGAAATATACATTGCCCTCAAAATCTGCGTTGAACTCTTTGATAACTTGAAAATTCAACAATTCCAATTTCTTAATATACACATCGCAATTGTTTATGCCGGGGTTTCCCCCGGCGGTTATTACTATTTTGTTGTTAATCTCATTCGTTGGTATATCATGGTTTGCACCTTGTTAGCGTGCCGAACGGCTCCCAATTCGTCTTTATCCACGTTTGCAAACTCTTTTAAGAGTTTCTAAATCCTGGCGTTTGGGTTCGTCGGCGCACTTTGTGGCATCAATCAACTCCATATCATTTGTTATTGCCGTCCATTGTTTCCAGGTAACGGGGGACGTGTAGGTTACTTTGTAACGTCCGTACCCGGCAGGTTCAAATCGGAAATCGCTAATTGTTGTTTTCGTTTTCATATCTTTTATTAATTTTAGAGTTACCGGGAAAACGCCCGGTCGTGTTATTTTCATGCTGCAAATATAAGCATAATTTTTGTACTACCAAAATTTTTATCTTTTATTTTCGGCTATTTTTTTATTTTTTGCAATAATCGCCCCAAAATAACGCATTTACCCACGCCGTCAAACTCAACTAACATATTGCCGTGCGCCCTCTTATACATTTTCCATCAGAACGACGAACCGCCCGGCACGGTGTTAGCGTGCCGAACGGCTCCCAATTCGTCTTTATCCACGTTTGCAAACTCTTTTAAGAGTTTCTAAATCCTGGCGTTTGGGTTCGTCGGCGCACTTTGTGGCATCAATCAACTCCATATCATTTGTTATTGCCGTCCATTGTTTCCAGGTAACGGGGGACGTGTAGGTTACTTTGTAACGTCCGTACCCGGCAGGTTCAAATCGGAAATCGCTAATTGTTGTTTTCGTTTTCATATCTTTTATTAATTTTAGAGTTACCGGGAAAACGCCCGGTCGTGTTATTTTCATGCTGCAAATATACGCATAATTTTTGTACTACCAAAATTTTTATCTTTTATTTTTGGCTTAAACTGCAAAAAGTTTTGTTTTTGGTTCCAAAGAAGTTATTTTCTTGGAATTTTCGATTTAAGCGGCTTTTGTTTCGTATCCATATAAGTGTAACCATTTGAATAATTAAACGCCCCTACGGGCTTAAAATAAACGGTTGTGCATTTGTTGGGGCAAATTTTCCAAAACCCAACGGGGGTTATTCTGCAAAATGAACCGTCCAAAGTGCATTATTAACGTTGCGTCCGCATTCCACAACGTCGGGGTAATTTCCGGGTATAATTTCCCGGCAATATCCCGGAACCGTCGTTTGCGGTCTGCTTTTTCCTCCTTTTTCCCCTTTACTTTGATACGCAATTTAAGGTCGTTTTGCCACTTCATAGCATTAACTAAAACAAACGGTATTTCGGCAACGGTTATTATGGCTTTCAAATGCTCAAAATTTTGCAACATCTTTTGTATGCGGTACAATTTACCCATGTTTGCCCCCGTATCGCCAACCGTTACGTCGTCCGGGCGAACGCTCAATTTTTCCAAAAAGACAATCGGCGTGCAAATCTCTTTGTAGTAATTGAGAAAATCCCGTATCTCGTTTATATCTTTCGGCATCTTTACTGCCTTTGCGTTGTGGTTGGGTCGCCAGACCACGATACCCCCATTTCTTCCGGGGTCTATGCCTATAATGCAATCTATTTTCATATTTGTCGCTGAAACTCTTTTTTTCATTTTTCAAACCTTAAATAATGATAGATATAAATTTCGTCCTTAATCATTTGGTCGAATGTTCTTTTAATCTCTTTGCGCCGGGCAACCTCAAAAGCTGTAAAATCAATTTCCGGACTTCGGGTTCCTTGTTTCCGAACGTGGTAAACCGTAAATTCATTTACGAACCCACGAGCGGCACGTGCCAAAAATCGGTTATACGCTTCTTTCCGGTCGTCCTCGGTTTCTTTCACTTCGTCCGCCAACCGAACACCCAACAACCAATTATAAACAAACATTTCGCCCGCTAATCCAAACTCCAAACGCCCGGTATATTTGTAGCGCAAAAAGCACATTAAACAAGTCATAACCGATTGATTGCGATAATACCGGATTTGCTCCGGGCTTAACTCCTTTTTCGGTTTCGGCAACGCTGTATATGCTTTGCCGACAACTTGGTTTTGTTTCCGGCAATATGCGTTCAATACCTTTGCGAAATAATCGGCGTTGAATTGTTGGTAATGTTTCCGTTCGGCGTTGCCGTCCCTATCCTTTGGTAAATAGTCGTCCAATTTCCCAGTAATCAGCAATTCAAACGCTAATTTAACCTCCGACAATGTTAATTGCGAATAATAGCGTTTGAGCAAATCCAATAACCGTGTACAAATATACGTCCAATCGTCCCGGTTTTTTGCGGGAATGACAAAACCCACGTCCATTGCGATAAACCGGAACATTTGCCTGGTTTTGGCAATCAACGTTTCGTCGTCAATCTCGGCAATCTGTTTTTTTGTGGACGCCACGAGAATATACTTTTCGACCGGGGTTAATGCTTTGGAAACCTCCGGTAACTCAACCATCGCCCGGCGAACGTCAATTGCTTTTGCCGTTCCGCCATAAAGCAAAACGGCGGCGGATTGTCGTTTTCCGAGCAACGTTTGGGGCAATCTGTTTGTCTTTTCGGGTAATGTTTCCATTTTAATAATCGTCTTTTAAATACTCTATTGCCCCGGCAACGTTTAATTTTTGCGTTGGGGCTTTGTATTCGGGTTTCAAATGTAATTTTCCTTTTTCTTTGTCGCCACGTATGAAATTACGTGTTTGCGCAATCCAATCTTTTTGCATCCTGCCTTTGCTCGCGCTCCAATCGGCGACTGAATGATAATAATATAAAATATCAATCTGTTCAAATTCCGGTTTATCAAAGCATCTTTCAAAGTCATCAAACTTTGCAAATCTGCTATTGGCAAATAAACACTTCCGGGGTTCTGTTGTACCTCTTAATTTTTGAGGCGTATTTGATTGTTGGCTTTCGTCGGAAGAGCCCGAAAATTCATTTTCGGGTTTTATATTATTATTATATATATTATTATTATTTACGGTGCTGTTTTGGCACCCGGCTACGGTGCTGTTTTGGCACCCGGCTACGGT
>ERZ778513.533-NODE-533-length-29942-cov-9.376686_pt1 | contig 29942 bp, 31 predicted proteins | sample MGYA00510345_ERZ778513 | MGnify/ENA primary metagenome ERZ778513 (study PRJEB29527, sample SAMN07138966) | mouse gut metagenome | material: feces | host: mouse | place: China:Nanjing | collected 2016-01-25 ... | reverse complement strand
CTTAACAAGGATATCATGCATTAAGTTCGATGATCCATCTAACTTAATGACATTGCCTATACACCTAAGGAATTCCTTTTGATCACAATGTAAATTTTCGTTTTATTTTTCCCGCCGGGAGAAATCCACAAACCGGAACTTGTCGGGACGGTGCCGGCTTTCCGTGTATTCGAACAATGTCGCGTCCTCAAGATAATTATAGGAACGGACGAGCACAAGAAAATCGAAATCTTTCAGATCCAGCAGTTCCTTATCGTCTGCGGTTGCGGGGACGATCGTAATTTCCTTGCGGGCAAAGGAGATCGGAAGTTCCAGATCATTTTCAATGTACTCGAAAATCGAGTCCTGCGCCTGTTTTTCGGTCAGACCCTGGATGAGATCGGCATTGACATAATCGGTATCGAGGATCACTTTTTCGCCGCCGTACGAACGGCTTCGCACGACATGGTAAACGCGTCCTTCTTTCATATTCAGCTGTTCCCGGATCTTTTTTGACGGCTCGATGATCTCGAATTTTTCCACGACCGTTTTTGCCGGTTCTTCAGTTCCTTTCTGCAGCTCCTTGAACGAAATGAGTCCCGATACCGGAAATGTGATCGGGCTGTTCTGGAGCACGAGCGATCCTTTACCCTTTTCCTTGAGAATATAGTTCTGGGCTGCCAGGCGTTCGAGCGCCTTGCGGACCGTATCGCGGCTGGCGCTGTATTCTTTCATCAGTTCCTGTTCGCTTGGCAGATACGTATTGGGGGCATACTCCTGGGAAGCAATTTTTTCCTTGATCGTCTCATATATTTTCTGATATTTTGACATCCACTCACCTTGCCTTGTTTCTTTTCTTCTATTATTTAACATAAAAAGAAGGTTCTGTCACTCAAAAATAATGGCAGCATCGGATTTTCCTGTGCCTTATACTTGCCTCTTTATTTGCTTAATTCATTGAAAAAAGATATAAAAACGTACAATAAAGGCATAAGGAAACTACTATGGCAAAAGGAATAATATATGTAATGTCCACTATAGTTCCCGGTCTAGTAAAGATCGGGAAAACAGGACTTGACAACTTCGAATCCAGAATGTATTCGCTTGAACGCAATGGTTATTCAAATGTTACCGGACTTAAAAGAAAATTCGCAATCGAAGTAGAAGACTATGATGAAAAAGAACAGCTGCTCGATGAAATCTTCAGCAAAAGCCGGATCATCAATACGGAGCTTTTCGCGTTAGATATTGATTTAGTGGTTCAGCTTCTTTCTTCTTTTGAAGGAAAACAAATATATCCTAAAGACGAATCAAAGGAACAGGTTTTTGTTAATGTGACACATCACCGCAAAGAGGCGTTCGATCGTAAAAAAATACCAGACGGAATATATTACATGTCACAGAACAAAAAAGGCTTCGGAAAAGTAAAAGGAACCATGCGTGTTGAAGGCGGTAAATTTATCGTTGAAAAAGGAAGCATCTGCACTCCTTTTAATGGCACATGGGCCCCAAAAGCCAGAAAAAGCGCAGTAGTAAAGGATCATATTCTTCAGGAGGATGTCATTTGCGATTCGCCATCTATTGCCGGGTATGTGATCATAGGACATTCCGTGAACGGGTGGACAGTCTGGAAAAACAAAGACAACAAAACGCTTGAAATCTATCGCAGCAAACAGGAAATATAAACATCAAAACAGGAGAGGAAATGTTATGAAAAAAGAAGAGTACATAAAAAAAAGGAATGGACGAAAAATATGCAGAATATTTTGCGAGCGGAACAAGAAAGATCATTCGCGTTGAAGCATGTTCCAGTTATCATTTGAAATTATATTTTGATAATGGCGAAATCAAAATGTTTAATGTTCAGCCGCTCATTGAGAAAGGAAATATTTTTCAATATCTCCAGTCTGTCGATCGATTTAACAGTGTATATCTAAATGACGGCGTTGTATGCTGGGACATCGATCCAGCCGTTGACAGCAATATCGAATGGAATAATCGAATCGATCTTTCACCAGATACATGTTATGTCGAAAGCAAACCCATACTGTAAGATTCATAGACGATCAAACTGATTTTTCTGCAGCTGGCAGTATCCGAAGAAAAAAAGATAACAGAACCATTTAAAAAGCCGACAGGTCCTTCTATCGGCTTTTGCAAGGATCGACGGATTGGTTGTTACTTCGTCGATCGGATATTCCTCGATCAGTCTTTTGATTTCTGAAATACGGGCATCATCGATCAGCAATTTCATTTTCTATTCTCCTTTCCATCAAAGCGTCTGCTCAGTACGTCCAATGATATCGTCCTGCGTTTTCCGGCTTAATACGTTGAAGAAGGCACTGTATCCGGCAACCCGGACAATCAGATCCTTATGTTTTTCCGGATGAGCCTGCGCATCAAGCAAGGTATCCTTTGAAACAATGTTGTATTGCACATGATAGCCATGCAGTCTGTTGAAAAATGTACGGATCAGCATTTCGAGCTTTTTCTTGTTTTCCTGCGTCGAAAGCATCTGGGGCGTCATTTTCTGATTCAAAAGCACACCACCCGTGATCTTTTCAACAGGAAGCTTGGAAACGGTCTTAAAGACTGCCGTCGGACCGTTTTTATCCGCGTTATGGGCTGGCGAACAGCCTTCTGCCAAAGGCTCATACGCCTTTCTTCCATCCGGCGTAGCCATCGTACCCATTCCCTGCCCGACATTCGCGCTGATCGACGACGTACCACCATAACGGATCCCGCCAATCGGGCCACGTCGATACCGGGTACTCGGATATTTTTCAATTTCATCCAGATAACACGCATAGGCATCGACAACAAGCTGATCGACCCGATCGTCATCATTGCCGTATTTTGGTGCCTCATTGATCAGCATCTGCTGGATCTTCTGGTTTTCAGGCGATGAAAAATTGTCCAGGATCGCGTTCCAGAGCTGTTCCGGAGTCATTCTCTTTTCCTCGAACACCAGCTTTCTGATCGCCGCCAGAGAATCGGCCATATTGGCAATCCCCACCTGCAGTCCGGAAATAAAGTCATAAACTGCTCCGCCTTCTTTGATCGTTTTTCCCCGTGCCAGGCAGTCATCGGTCAACGTCGAGCATAAAATGTCCGGGACATCTCTCTCGCTCGCCTTGTCGATCGCATTTTCCACGATCACGCTGTATCGTGTCATTTCGCGAATCGTTCGATCCCAGGCATCGAACAATTGCTCATAGCTCTTCATATCCTTGAAACAGCCATATCCTTTTGTGAATCGTTTTCCGGAAGTAAGATCAACGCCGTCATTCATCGCAACGAGCAGAAGCCGCGGAAAATTCAGGTAGCTCATTCCGGTGCAGCGATATCCCCATTTGCCTGGCACAGCCGTTTCCACACAGCCGATCGCGCTGTAATTATAGGCATCCTCTTTTTTCACGCCCCAGTTTATGAAGGACGGAATGATGATCTCGTCGTTGTTGAGGGCCGGCATGCCGAACCCAAGCTTCATGACTTCAATGCACAGCTCAAAGAAGCGCGGATCCATATGACGATGATAGCGCACGGTCAGGTTGGGCTGCGTAAGCCGGGTCTGCGCAACCGACTTCAGAACAACATAGGACAGTTCATTGACCGCGTCCCTGCCATCCGGCGTCTGTCCGCCAATCGTAACATTCTGATACATCGGCGATCCGGCCGAACTGAGCGTATGCGCCTGGCTGCGCACCTTGTTGATCGTCAGCGTCTTGATCCAAAGACAGGTCAGCAGCTCAAGAGCCTTTTCTTCATCAAGAAGACCAGCCTGGATGTCGCGAATATAGTACGGGTACATATACTGGTCGAAACGCCCGTAGCTTAATGAATGGCCGTTGGACTCGATCTGAAGCACCAGCTGAATGAACCATACTGCCTGTACTGCTTCAAAAAACGAGGAAGCCGGCTCATAAGGAACCTTGCTGCAGATCCCGCTCATTTCCAGAAGCTCCTGTTTTCTCGATCTGTCGGTTTCCTGCTCTGCCATTTCCCTGGCCAGCCGGCTGTAGCGCTGCGCAAAATCATGGACAGCATCGATCACGACCAGCACCGCCTTATAAAAAACATATTTGTCAATAGAATCCGGATCTGTCAGATCCAGTTCCTTTTTCAACTTTGTGGCCCGCTCTTCATAGCCTTTCAGGCCCACCTTGAGCAGTTTTTCATAATTTACTGCCAGATGCGCATCGCCGGCATTGAGCTTTCCTTCCATGCCAAACACACCGGTTTCCATAAACACCGATACTTCATCAGGCAACAGAGCGTCTCCCCTGGCCCGCAGAGTGTTGTTGTTCCAGAATGGAGCGATTTCACGAAGCTGCTGTTTCGTTTCTTCCGTTATATAGAACACATCTCCATCCCGTTTTTCGAACTGGTCCAGTTCATCGATCACGAACTTCATCGTATATTCCGGAAAAATCGGCGCATTGCGGTTTTTGGAAGCCTGGTTCCCTGCCAGCAGCGTTTTGTCTTCAATATATACCGGCATCTTTTCAAGAATATTTTTCAGCATCAGAGCACGTACCATGACACGCGGCTGATTCAGGCTGGCTTGATAGGCCTCGGTTGCCAGGATCGCACGATTCGCGTCAATATACGGTTTTTCATCCAGCACTTCTTCGCGGAAGGCCTGCATGCGTTCAGTCAGTTTTCCGAACAATTTGAGATTTTCCATAATTTATCCTTTCATTCGAAATATAATCGCCTTTCGTTTTACACTTTCAATATAACTATTCTTCCTAAAAACGTCAATACGAAAGAGATAAAAGTTACGAATGAAATTTTTTGTTGACATTTGCACCTATACTCCCTATTCTAAAGTTATGAAAACCAATCACGAAAAAGCAGACCGCCAGTGCCGCGGGACCGTATTCAATATCCAGAAGTTCAGTGTCAATGACGGGCCGGGAATCCGCACTGTCGTTTTCATGAAAGGCTGCCCTCTGCATTGTGCCTGGTGCGCTAATCCGGAAAGTCAGTCTGCCTGCCCCCAGATTCTCTGGGATAAAAGAAAATGCATTCACTGCCAACAGTGTGCTGAAAACTGTCATTTATCGGCCATATCGTTTCATGAAGACCATTTCCACGTGGATGATACGATTTGCGATTCATGCAGCCTTTGTGTACGGGAATGTCCCGCAGCCGCTCTGAAAAAGGAAGGAGAAAGAAACACAGTACAGGAAGTGCTGAATATCGTCGAACAGGACAGAGTGTTTTATGAAGAAAGCGGCGGCGGCATCACCTTGTCCGGAGGCGAGCTGCTGATGCAGCCCCGGTTTGCCGAGAACCTGCTGAAAGCCGCTCATGAGAACGGTCTGCATACGGCTTGCGAAACGACCGGCTTTGCGCAAAAAGAAACTTTCGCAAAGATAATGAAACACGTCGACTGGATCTATATGGACCTCAAGCACTGGGATCCGCACAAGCATAAAGAAGGAACCGGCGTTTTTAATGAGATCATTATAGAAAATATGAAGTATGCTATTGACCAGGGATACGATGTTCATGTTAGAATTCCTGTGATTCCAGGCTTTAACGACACGATCGAAGATGCCAGGCATTTTGCCGAAACGCTCAGAAAAGCCGGAACAGACGAAGTGCAGCTGCTGCCGTTTCATCAGTTTGGCGAAAACAAATACGATATGCTCGATTGCAGCTATGCTTACGAGAACAAGAAAGCGTACCATCCCGAAGATCTGGAGGAATACCGGAAAGAATTTGAAAAGTTCGGCATGCACGCATTCTTTTAAGGAAAATGATATGAAAAAGAAAGAAGATCGCCAGAAAAAAATCATCGCATGGCTCGTAAAAAACCAGAAAGCCGAGGTCAGCATGCTCGCAAAGGAACTGAATATTTCCCAGGTCACGTTGCGCAAGGATCTCGATGAGCTCGAAAAAGCTTTTATCGTAAGACGCGAACACGGCTATGCCGAACTCACCAGTCTGGACAGCATCGCCGGACGGCTGGCCTATCATTTTGAAGAAAAAACAGCCATTGCCGCCAAAGCACTGGAACAAATCCAGGATAACGATACGATCATGATCGAAAGCGGCAGCTGCTGCGCCCTGCTTGCCCGCCAGATCGCAGAAAAAAGAAAAAATGTGATCATTATCACAAACAGCGCTTTTATCGCCGATTATATCCGCAGCTACAACAGCACAGAAGTCGTTTTGCTCGGAGGAACGTATCAGCGCGATTCGCAGTGCCTTGTCGGTCCGCTCGTCCGCGATACCGCCGCCAATTATCATGTACGCTATTTGTTTGCAGGAACAGACGGCTGGAGCGAAAGCACCGGTTTTACCAACCGCGACCAGATGCGTGCCCAGGCCGTACGGGACATGGCCCATTCCGCAGAAACGGTGATCCTTTTAACAGAAAGCGAGAAATTCAGCCAGATCGGCACCGTTCCTTTGAACATCAAAAACCTACCGAAAGCCGTGATCACCGATCCCGCCATTCCGCTTTCTGCGCAGGAAACCCTCAAACAACAGGGGATTGAAGTGATCCTCGCCTGATATCTTGAGATAGCGTAAAACCTATCTCTTCTGTGTCCTTATCAAGCCAAAATGCGGTTTTTTCCTCCCACCGCCTTTCGAAAGCAAAAAAAGGAACGGCATTTTCAACTTCCCGCCGTCCCTCTTTTTACATCATTTCTTTTTTATTTTTTCAACTTCCGCGATCTGCGCAATCGTTTCTATCGCAAAATTCTTATTCAGCATTCTCCGGATCGTTTCCTTTTTTTCTTCTTGCTGTCCTTCTCTGCGTCCTTTTAACACATCATATTTAAATGTTTCAGGACTTTTCGCTTTAAAATCACTCATTAAGTCTTTTAATCTCCACTCTCCATCATAATCAGCATCAACGAAAACGATGTAATGACCATCACCGAGTTGATTTCCGTATTCATCTTTCATCGTAAAATGCTGAATAGGTTCCCTGTCTCCTGTCGCATCCCCTTCCCAAATAAATAGGACATAAGCTTAACTAAAGCGAAATCATTATACAAAAAAAACTCCCTTTCAGGAGTTTATCTGTACAATGGCGCAGTCGGTGGGATTCGAACCCACGTGCCGGTTAAGGCAACTCGATTTCGAGTCGAGCTCGTTATGACCACTTCGATACGACTGCAGTGAATTATAAGCTCATTTATTCTATCAGACTTTTCTGACAAATTCAATCAAATTTTTGAATTCATCCATCTTTCTTCGCACTCTTTGTTCTGAACCATCGAATTTAAAAAAACCTACAAAAACGCTCGGAATTCTGCTACCGTAGAACCATGAACATGATATCTATGCAGATCCAGATCCTCGCCTATCTGCTCATCGGGCTGCTGCTCGGCAAAAAGAAATGGATCACAAAACAGACCGCATCCCAGCTCAACTTTCTTGTCATGAACCTGATCCTGCCATGCTCCATCTTTCATGCATTTCAGACAAAGATCACGCCCGGGATCATCCGCTCCTGCCTGTCGATCTTTATGATCGCCATCCTCATTCAGTGCGCTTTTATTTTGATCGGCCGCCTCCTGTGGAAAAACCACCAGCCCGAAAAGGAACGCATCAACCTCGATTTCTGCACCGCCTCCAACAATGCCGGGACCCTGGGCATGGTGATCGGCGAAGCCGCCTTTGGAAACGAAGGCATCCTGTATACCTCGATCTATGCCATCCCGCTGCGCATCTGCATGTGGGCCTACGGCATCGGTCTGTACGCCAGAAACAAAAGCGACAGCCTGACCACGCTGCTGAAAAAAATATTCACCAATCCGTGCATCATCGCCATCCTGCTCGGCATCCCCGCCATGATGCTTCAGTCCGCCGGCCATCCGCTGCCCGATGTGCTTACCCGCATCATCACCTCGATCGGACAATGCACCACCGTGCTCGTCATGCTGACGATCGGCATCATCCTCTCCGAGCTCTCTGTCAAAGAGCTCGCCAGCAGAACAGTCGTGCTCTACTGCATCCTCCGGCTGATCCTTTTTCCCGCAGCCGTCTGCCTCCTTTTATACGTTCTGCCCGTCGCCCCCATCACGCTGCAGATCTGCGTGCTCGAAACCGCCATGCCCGCACCCGTCACCGCCGCCATGCTTGCTCAGAAATACAAAACCGACGAACAGTTCGCCGGCAAGCTTGTCTTTCTGAGCACCATGCTATCCATGGTCACGCTGCCCGCATGGACCATGCTCTTCAGTATGCTAGTTCGCTGAAATTCCAGATCGAGACCCGGTCATCATACGGTTCGCTTTTTGTCTTCATGCCAACCGCATCCATCCCCATCCGATCCGCCGTTTCCAGCGCATAGCGGCTGTCCTCAAAAAAGAGCGTATCGCGAACATTCGTGTTCATGGCCTGCAGCGCCCGTTCGAAGATCTGCGGATCATGCTTGCTCAAATGCAGATCCTCCGCACTCTCGATCGCATCCATATCCTGATACAATCCAAGCCGCTCCAGGACCGGACGCACAAGCTGCATCGGGCTCGATGTAACGACCGCACAGCGCACCCCGTTTTTTACACACCATTGGACAAATTCGACCGCCCCGTCGAGTGCCGGAATGATATTCGTGTACTCATCCTCCAGGATCGAATCAGCCAGCCCGTTCATCTGTTCGATCGTCATGGCCGTATGCCAGTGTTCATGAATATAGGCAAACACCTCCGACACCTTCATCGCATGATACCGTTTCATATCCGCATCCACATCCGCTTCGATCCCGTTTTTTTCATAGATCGACGCCACGACTTTCCGCCACACATACATGGAATCGATCAGCGTTCCATCCAGATCGAAAATGACACCCTTGTATTTCTCTTTGTCAAACTGCATCTTTTTTACCATCCCCACAGATCCTTCGTTCGAATTTCATTTTTCAGCTCTTCATCCGCCACCAGTTTTTCCAGACTTTCATACGCACCCGCATCCTCCTTTTCGAGTTCATTGAATACATCCAGCACATAACTGCCTTCTTTGGTCAGGAACACGTTTTCCTTTTTGAGAGGCCCCGCATCAAGCTGTGCTTTTTTGGCCTCCTTGAGCGCAGCACAGAGACTTTCGATCATCTGCCGCTCCTCTTTTGAAGAAAACGTATGATACTTTTCAAATTCAGCCAGCGACATCCGGTACGGCATGAGGATCTCGATCTGCCAGCCCGTGGCCCCAGGGATCTTTTTGACCTCATACTCCTCGTATTTTGCCAGATGATCCGACTTCATCAGCAGATCCAGCCGATCCTGTACGACCCGGCAACGTTTTAAATACTCATCCTCCGCCTCGCTCATCGACAAGCCCTGCGTGAGCAGGTCGAACACATCGCTTTGGTTTTTTGGAAACGAAAGCACCTTCACGATCTTCCGCTCCTCGCCGCTTACGACCTCCATCGTATTTGCGCTCCGCGCTAAAGTTTTCGAATATTTCATAACACCAGTCCTTTGCTCATTTATTGTAGCACGAACGGTCCCGATCGCTACTCCCCTTTTGATCCGGACAAAAAGATCGGCTCGATCACGCGCCGGTTACGCACGAGCAGCAGCTCGTACACCACCAGCAGACCGATCGAAACCGCACAGACCACAAGCCGCACCGGGATCCATTCCCCAAGCGCCCCGATCACGACCTGAAACAGCATGGTCGACAAAGCATACACGAACGCGACAAACGCATTCAGCTTGGCCCGCATCGCATCCGGGATATACGTCTGCACGCTGCTCGAACGGATCGTGATCGACGTGATCCCGAGCATCCCCACGATAAACCGGTTGATACACATGAGCCCGAACGGCAGGAACAGCAGCACCCCGTCCGAAACTGCATACGCCATCATCACAAAAATATACATCGCAAAGCGGTATCTGCGCGCCACCGGAAACCGGTAATTGATCAGTCCGCTCAGTGTCCGTCCCGCAAACTCGATCCCCGAAAAAAGCGAATACCTGACCATCCCGAGCCCAGGCGTCATCGAAAAATACGCGATCATCAGATTCGTATTTCCCGTACCCGTTCCCTGCGAGATGGCGATCGAAACATACATCGCCAGCAGTCCCTTTTCATGCCATAAATACTGGAATCCGTTTTTCAGATCCGCCACGTACGCTCTGAAATCAAAGACCGTATCCGAACGCTTTTCTTCAAGCCGGATCTGCGTCTCGAACCCCGCTGCCGTCAGCAGCAGCAATCCGTACACGATCGCGATCCACCCGACACCAAAGCGAACATACAGCAGCGATGCCGCCGGCGTCATGACCATCGTGATCGTCGGATAGATCATGCTCGACACCGTATATCCCTGTTCATAGAAACCATCCGGTACAAGATTGGGATACACGCTTTCATAGGCAATTTCATAAACCGAGCCGATCGCCGCGCTCACGAGCGAAAAAGCCGCATACACCCCAAACGAAAACGAGCGCACAAGACAATAGGTGCCGAAAAGCCCGTAAAAAATACCATTCAGCACATCCAGGCCAATGATCCACGGCATCCGCGGAAACCGGTCAAGCACGCTCGAAAGCAGCACAGGCAGGATAAAGCGCGGTACGAAGGAGATCGCCGCAAAAAGTCCTGCCAGAAAAGTCGATCCGGTCTGGTCGAACACAATGAAGGAAAGGACAAAATTCATGGCCGCCGAGCCGATCGACGACACGACCGTGCCCAAAGTAATGATCGTAAAATTTCTTGTCCAAAGCGTCTTTCTTTTCATAAACCATCCTCCACACCTTCAGCATGAAGCAATCCGAAAAAAAAGCCAATCTTCCGCGGTTGAGAAAAAAACCGCAGAAAACCGGCATAAAAACCCATTTTCATCAAATTGTGAAAAAGTATCGTTTCAGCAGACCATACGCTTCCTTGTATTCGTGTCTCGCCTCCAGCACATCCAGCATGTAGCGCAGATGGAACAGGAAAAAGCCACGATGATAATGATCCTGCGCCTCCTGAAGACAATCCTCCAGCATCTTCTTATACACATCCTCTCTTAAATGATCCGGATGCGTCAGACGATACACCACCACCTCATAAAAGATGCTCGAATCAAGCTGCCGGGCCCTTTCGATGTGTTCTTGCGCCCGATCGATCTTTCCCTGCTTTTCGCAGCACAGCGCCAGCTTGTGATGAAGCAGATCGCTTTCCGAACGACAGGCCAGCAGATGATCGAGCGCCTCGTCGATCCGGTCCGCCTCCAGCAGGCTGGCTCCCACATTGTAGCAAAGCCAGTCCAGCGCTTTGTCGGAACCGATCTGAAGCGCAAGCCGTCTGGCCTGCCCCGCAACCTCCAGCATTCCCTCCACATCATACAGGATCCCTCTGGTCACCACTTCTCCTGACAGCGCTTCCAGCATCTGATCCACGTTCATCGCTTTCTGGGCCATTTCCAGTCCCTTGTGCCACAGATCCAGACTGGCAAACAGATCGTGATGCCGATAGCACGTCTCGGCAAGGAAAGTGTACGCTTCAAAATCCGCGTAGCGCTCCAGAAACTGCTGGCAGCTCATATGGCCTTTCCAGAAACGGAGCTCATCGTATTTGCGGCGCTGGCGCGCGTCGAAAAAGCGTTCGTAATACCGCAGATCCTTCAGTTCGCCATCCTGGTAAAGAACAAGCTTGGCATCAAGGACCAGCGTCGATCTTTCCATAGACGCAATTTCTTCTGAAGAAAACGCCACGATCTTATGATCGTAAAACGTATCCAGCTTCTCAGCGATCTTCGTTCGCGCCCCGTCCTCCAGCATCAGATCGAGCCGTCGCGCCAGAGCATGCGCCAGATCCGGTGCAGGAACGATCCTGCCGTTTTCGATCTTCGACAAGTAGGACACCGCGCAAAGGCCGTGCGCCACACTTTCCTGCGACCATCCTTTCGCCTCCCGTGCCTGCCGCAGCAGGATCGGAAGGTACGGACTGTCATATTGTATTTCTGTTTGTATTTCTTTCATTCAAGATCCCCCTGATAGTCCTATCTTACCAAAAAAGACCGCAGCACCCGCGGTCAATTTTCAAAACCTATTCGTATATGGAAAAAGACAGCTTTTCCACCACCGGCCGGATCGATTCGAACGGGCTCGCCGAACTCAGGATCATCCCGGCTCTTTGCGGACTGATCGGACACAGGAAGACAGTCTCTCCGTCCTGTTCGCACCATTCATAGGAAAACGGCTCGCTCTCCTTCCGGAACGAATAGTCTTCGCGCAGCCGGTCCAGAAAATCCTCATAGCCCTCTCCGCTCACGATCACGCCCTCCAGTTCATCCCTGCCTTCATACGATATGCGAAGCAGATTGTCCACGTAGCGCATATCATGACCATCCGTCGTATCGAGCGTGATCCGGATCCGGTCATTACGATCCGTTTCCAGATACAGGCTCTTTGACGTCGTGCACCCGCAAAGAACGATCACAAGCACCGCCAGCAAAGCCGCTTTGACCCCTCTTCCTATCTTTTTCGCGCTCATCTTTTTCTTCTCCTGATCAGCATCCCGATCCCCAGCGCCGCGCACACGCCAGCCATCATATACCCTGCGGCATGGTTCGCGATCCCGGTCGGAACAGAAGGAATGCTTTTGATCTTCTCATTTTCATACGTCATTTCGATCGTGCCACCATTCGGAACGATCTCGTGATCGTTGACCCGTATTTCTCCATCCTGTTCCTCCACCTTGATGATCTCATCGCTCAGTCCGTAGCCTGCCGGCGCCTTCGTTTCCCTGACATACATCACATCATGCGCGATCAGAAAAGAAGCCGTCCCTTCGCCCTGATCCGCCCGCACGCTTTCGATCTTTTTCGTGCACGCTTCATCCTCGAAGCTCGTAAATTCAAAATCCCTGTTCGTGACCGGCTTTTTCGTTTCCCGGTCCGTCTTGATCACCTTCAGTTCCGCAAGATCGGTCTGCTTCGGCTCGACCGTGAGTGAAAGCACCATTTCCCCGCTCGCCTCGTCATACACCGGCAGAGCAGCGATAAACGGCATCATCCCTCTTTTTTCGCTCCAGCAAAGATACGCCCCCGGCTCGAGGTCCTCAAAACGAACCACATGCTCTTTATCCGTCCCTTTCGTCACGATGCGCTCTTCATACGCCGCCAAATCCGCCACAACCTCTTTTCGAAGAGCGCCAGCCATCTGGTCAAGCGCATGCGCCGTATCGATCCCGTTCAGATCATATCCGCTCCATTGCTCATGCATCACGAAACGTCCCTCTTCATAAACAGCGATCGGCAGCAGCGAAACACGCTGTTCCTGCTCGAACACGACCTGAAGCACCCCCTTCTTTTCCTGGGCAGCTGCGGGCATGCACAAGCCAAGCAGCGTCAGGAACGCAAATACACAAAGTACTATTTTTTTCCGCATTTCCTTTTTCCTTTCCAAATACTCATTCCAAAAAGAAGCACGCCAAACGGCAGGCCGCTCATGACCATATGCCGCACAGACGGCATTCTTTGAACTTCCTTTTGTTCCTGCGGCGCACCGCACCGCACAGCATCCACCACCAGGCGGTGCGAATTGATGCCGTACGGCGTGCACGTGATCAGTGTCAGCATATCCTTCCGGGCAACCGCCTCAAGCGCCTGCGCCTGCTGCGGAAGCATGGTCCTGACCTCGCTCACCTCGTACCACAGCTCGCCGTTCGATCCATCAAGCATGATGCGGTCTCCCTTTTTCAGCTCATCCAGTCTTGTAAAAAAGCCATGTCCCGCCAGGCCCCGGTGCCCGGTCAGGATCGTACGCGTCCCGTCTCCTCCATAAGGAACATGGGATTCGGGCCAGTGTCCGATCCCTTTGCCAAGAACTTCCTCGCCGCAGCCCGCATACACCGGCAGATCCAGACCGATGACAGGGATCGAGATCCGTGCCATGATGCCCGCCGCCTCGATCTGCTCATAGACCGAACTGTCAAACGTTTCGTTGTACCGCTTCCTCAATTCTTTCTGTTCGTCCTGCACCGGCACGGACCGGGCCGCAAACGTCGACAGCGTATTTTTCATCAGCACTCCATTGACGGTCTGACAAACAAGCGGATAAAACGCGCAGAGCAGGCCGAAACAGAGCAGCAGCTTATTTTTCATCTTTCTTCTTTTTCAGCGCATACAACGTGGCAGCCGAACCGATCCCGACCAGCAGGATCGCTGAATTCGAGCCGGTCCGCGGCAGCAGCATCCCTTTTTTATTCACCACTTCGAGCTGTACCGAGCCATTCGCCGCATCCGTGCCTAGCGCAGCCGTCTGATTCCAGCCTTCCCGAAAAGACGCTTTGGCCGCAAGCTGCTGCAGGATGCGCTCTGTCGCCCCTTCCCCGGCCGCATAGGAATCCCGCTCCTGCGTAAACGTCGGGATCAGTTCGACCCGGATCGGATCGAGCAGCGGACGATAGCCCTGCGGCGCCTTCGTTTCCTTCAAAAAATACGTTCCCTGATCGAGCCCGCTGATCACGAACCGCCCCTTGTCGTCTGAAACGATTTCCTCGCTTCCATCTTTCGAGACCGTATATCCGTTTTCGGCCTTTTTCATTTTCACCTCATCCGTGCATCGTTCGTCGCGGTACAGGCGAAACCGCGCATCCTGCAGCCTGGCAGCATCCTCATTGACCTTGGAGCCGTCGATCTTGTACGTGAAACATACGACCGTGTCCCACGGCGTCTGTCCCATGTCCCCTTTGCCGTCGGTATCCGGATTGTTCGAATACTGCAGACGTACGCTGTTCTCGAATCCCGGACGCCCCGTGTCCTGGCAGGCATCTTCTGTCAGCCACCCGTCATAGCGGATGGTCATCTTCTGATCACGTTCGCTGCCGAACTGCGCCTCGACAACCGCTTTCAGATCCTCGATTTCGAGCTCGAACGTATTCCCGTTGACATCATGCCGGATCTCATAGTCCTCCTTTGCCAGCGTAACCGTTGTTTTTTCTCCCTTGATCTGAATGGAAAGCGAATCGGGATCCCAGGCGATCCGCGGATCCATCCGGTCCTCGAACACCATTTTGTACGTGTCGTAGCCGTCCATGGCCGGTACGAACGTCTCGTATTTAAAAGGGATCGTCTGTCCGATCTCGAAATCGGCTATATCGTTCCAGCCGACATCCTGATCATCCTCTTCGATCTTCTTGATGAGCTGCGGATGGTCCGACTTGATGTAGACCACCATATTTTCATTGGCCGTCCCGCTCATACATAACGAAGCGGCACCATGCGTTCCATGCGCGCTCTGCTCGTCGAGCAGATAGTAGCCATGCTCAAGCCCTTCGATGACATACTGATTGTTTTCATCAGTGTGATCCACTTCATGGATCACACCGCTCTGACCGCTGCGCACGATCTCATCGCGCAGATCCTCTACAAAATAGCGCATCTGCGCCTCGTCAAGCGTGTTCAGATAATCAATGACCTCGTATTCGCTGACCGTCTTTTTCTCTTTCTTCAGCGCAGCTCCCACAACGTTCTGCAGAGCGTTCTTATACGGCTCGTTCCATTCGTAATGCACAGAAGCCTGATCGGGCGACGTGACGACATGAAAGAGCTTGTAAAGCATGAACTGCTTTCCGTTCAGAGGCTGCCCTTCGTTGCCGGCGATCGTGATCGAAACATGATCTTGTGCCAGCACCGAAACGGGCGAAACGAGAAGGCTTGTCAGCGCGATTGCCGCGCACACCATCATTTTTGATAGTTTTTTCAGTGATTTCGTTTCCATTGTTTATTTTCCTTTTCTTTTATACAGTGCATACAATGCGCTCAGGCAGCCGGCTCCGGTAAACCAGAGCGCACCGGCGCTTCCGGTCCGCGGCAGCTGGACGCCCGTGTAATTGATCAGATCGAGCACGATCGTTTTTTCGCCATCCGCTTCCTCGATCCGCAGCGCTTCATGGTCCTCTTTTCCGTTCAGCGACGCCTGCAGCGCTCCCTGGGCCGGGACCGACTCGAAATAGAGCACATACGTTTCGTCTTTTGGAAGCCGATACCCTGCCGGCGCTTTCGTTTCCCGGATCCAGTATTTCTTTTTTGGTTCCAGAGCCTTGAATTCAGCCTGGCCGTGCTCATCGGTTTCGACGGTTTCGATCGCTTCTTCAAGCTGTTCATCCGCATAGACCGTGAACTGCGCTCCTTTGAGCTTATTTCCTTTTTCGTTTTTCTTTACGATCCGGACCTTGACCGGTTTTTCCTTATTGAAGACAGTCATCACATGATCTTTCAGAGCGATCGACGGATGACTGTTCAGAAGACGGATCCCCTGATCGCCCGCTTCAAAACGGATCGGCTCTTCGAGCAGCTCGTATCCGGATGGCGCCGACTGTTCCTTGAGCGTGTGGATCCCTTTTTCCAGATGGGTCCAGCGGATCATTCCGTTCTCATCGGTCGTGACTTCTTTTTTTGCACCGGAAGGAGACGTATGAAGAAAAACCACATTGGAGATCGGAATATCGGTTTGGCGCTGCATCTTTTTGAGCGACAGGGAAATATTCGTATTCGGCACCGAAACGCTCTTATACACCGAAAGGATCTCCTGCTGATCCGTTCCGGCCGAAATTGTCTGCGTATGTACGGCCGGATCGGCATAATAGCCTGCCGGTGCTTTCGTTTCCTGAATCGTGACCGTGCCGATCGGGATCACTGCCTGTCCGTGTCTGTTTTTGTAAAACGCATCGCCCGACACCTTATGGGCTTCATCAAGAAGCACATTTCCTTCCTTGTCGCTTTTGAGCACCCATGTGCGCTGCGGCGCTTCCTGCGCGCTGACATAGTATTTCACCGTAAACTCTGCATCTGCCAGCCCTTCCCTGGTATCCTTGTCGAATTTCTGAACAAGGATCGTGACAGGATTAGCCTGCGGAACGTCCGAGCACGTCAGTACGGACAACGCATCCGCATTGACCTGCAGAGGATAAACGGTCTGATCGAGCGCGTATCCCTGCGGCGCTTTGATTTCCTTCACATAGTATGTCTGCAGGTCAAGATCGGAAATAATATTGGAGCTCAGATCGGAGCGGATCGTAAACGTGCCGATCTGGTTTCCGGCTTGCGGATCCGAATACAGGCCGTACTGCGCTCCGGCCAGGGAATAATTCGGGTTGTCTGCACTGATGGCCGGATCAGCAGACACCTTGCGGATCTGCGCCTGTCCTTTCGGCGCGTACATGCCAAAGACGAGCGGCTGCAGCGCTGTCTGGGTGCCCGCCCAGTTGATCCCGCTTCCGGAGACATTGACCATATACGCCTCATAGCCTTTCGATTTCGGGTCCGGCTTTGCCTGGATCTGGTCGTAAAGGTTTTTGATCCACGTGTTCCAGTGCCACCCATTGGCAGCCAGCTGCCCGACCGATGTGCCGGTATGAGCCATGGAAACGAAATCGTTCGTGGCCACGATCATCTGCTCGTTCGTATAGCCTTGTCCTTCCATGATGTTTTCAGGACCGTGCACACCGTAATACAGGGCTTTTCTCAAGGCCGCATTGTTCACAGGGAAAGGATCGCTCGTAGCGGTCCCTGCGTTCGGCGGAGCAAGCCGTCCGTCGGCACAGAAGGCAAACTGGTTATTGGACAGTTTCCACAAGCCGTTGGAAATCGTCCCGGGCCCCCAGATGGCCGTGACCTCGCTCAAACCGGCAACGGACAAGGCGCGTACGCTCTGATATGTGGTGCCGCTTTTGAGCAGCTCGTCAAGACGGCTGCGGTACTCGGCTTTCTGGGTGCGGTCGATCAGTACGAGATGGCTTCGCGTGATGGCGAACAGATCGTGCGTATCATAAAAGCGGCCGGTAAGGAAGCCGTCTTCATCCACATACGCTTCGAGACCGTTTTGTTCGATGATCTCCCGGCGTCGTTCAAGACCGCTCTCTGTATTGCCGTCATGATACTGCTGAAGAATTTCCTGATCCTGCTCGCTTAAAAATCCGGCTTCCTGCCCATTGGCCAGAGCGGGTGTGCCGAATGTCGAAAGCATGAGGATCAAGGTCGAAATGAAAAGAGAAAATGAACGGATTATTCGTTTGATCATAAGTAAAATTCCTTTCTGAAGGGCATATGCATGCCATTAATGAATAAAAAGTTTTAGAATGAGATTACTAAGGAGTTGAATAGTTATGAACATCATGAAAGTAATGGAAGAACGTCACGCTGTGCGTAAATATCAGGACCTTCCGATCAACGATGAAGATCTGAAACGATTGAAAGAAGAAATTGCACAGGTCAATAAAGAAAGCGGATTGAACATCCAGCTGATCCTCGACGAGCCGAAGGCTTTTGATCCGGCTTACGGTCATTTTGAAGGGGTAAGAAACTATATTGCCCTGATCGGCAGAAAAGGTGAAAATCTGGAAGAGCGCTGCGGCTACTACGGAGAAAAGATCGTATTATTCGCGCAGTCGATCGGATTAAACACATGCTGGGTCGGCGGAACGTATAAAAAAATAGACAATGTTCTTGAGATCGCCAAAGACGAAGAGCTTGTATGCATGATCACGATCGGTTACGGAGAAGGTCATGGTCAGCCTCACGCTTTGAAGGAAGTTTCTAAATTCAGCAACGAAGATCCGAACCAGCCGGAATGGTTCAAGCTCGGTCTGCAAGGTGTCCGTCTGGCTCCATCAGCACACAACGAACAGAAATGGCATTTCTTCTATGATGAGGAAAATGGTGTCGGAAAAGTAGATGCCCGTCCTGGAATCGGAGATTTTGCGAAGATCGATCTTGGGATTGCCAAGTACAACTTCGAACAGGCGTCCGGAAAAGATTCATCCATCTGGATCAAATAAAATAACTAGAAGGCCCGAAAGGGCTTTTTTTTACTCCGCTGTTATTTCTACTATACTTTCTCCGATTTGAAAAGTCCTTTTTTTAAATTTGATATAATTTAACACAAATTGCGGCCTGTTTTTCACACGATTTGTATTTTTTATTTTTGTGATCTGCCGGGTCCGGCGAATGAGGCAAACCATGAAACAAAAAAAAGCGATCCGTTTCAGATCGCTTCGATCGGGACACGCTTATTCGGCGCTGATTTCCTTTGCGGATTCGAGCGCTTTTGTCAGCAGCTTCTTGAGCTCTTCCTTGTCGTGCTTTTCCATGTTGTAGAAGAGACGGTCGTTGATCACATCGTCCTCTTTGGCATCGTGGATCGTATGCGCGATTTCCATGAAGTATCCTGTGATGCTGTCCTTCTGCACTTTATCTCTTAAACATTTATGTTCTGCCATATCCTGTACCTCCAATGTCTAAATGTATTATAAACCGAATGAAAAACAGGACAAACTCATGTGCCCTGTTTCACTTGTTTCCTTTTATTTTTTGACAGACAGGATCCAGTACCCTTTATCGCGATCGACCCGCTCGGCAGAACAGTCCTTCTGCTCGAAATAGCGGATCGCGCTCTGCGCGCCATGCTGCTTGCGCATGACAAGCCAGAGCGTCCCGTTAGCGCTCAAATGTTCGATGCACTGATCGAACAGCGCGTACATGGCGCTTTTGCCGATCCGGATCGGCGGATTGAATACGATACAGTCGAACATTCCTTCGCGGATGCCGTCCTGCTCGTAAATGTCGGCGTCCAGCTTGTATTTTTCCATATTGGAACGAGCCAGGGAGACAGCCCGGGCATTGATGTCGATCATGGTCATGCGGGTATGATAAAAGCTCTGCAGGACAACACCGACCACACCGATCCCGCATCCAAGATCGAGGATGCTTTCCGGTCTGCTTTCATGCTTCAGCACCGTTTCGATCAGAAAACGGGTGCCTTCATCCAGCTTTTCCTTCGAAAACACGCCCTGATTGGAATGGAGGACAAACTCCTTTCCAGCGATCGAAAACGAAATGTCAAAAGGCTTGTCCTCGACCGCATCATTGGTAAAATAGTGGGCCATTATGCGTTTTCAGCTTCTTTTCGGATCGCTTCGGCATCGAACCCGAGCTTGTGATACAGTTCGTCCGGCTTGCCGCTTTCACCAAATACATTCTGCACGCCAAGACGAACGAGCTTCGCGTTCCCCTGCGTTTCAGCCATGACCTCGGCAACGGCCGAGCCAAGACCGCCGGTCACCAGATGATCTTCGACCGTAATGATCTTTTTATATGTTTTGTTCAGCTCTTCGATCAGCTCACGATCGATCGGCGCGATCGTATGGATATTGATAACTTTCGGTTTGACATCCATCGCGTCGTGCGCTTTCAGGCATTCCTGCACCGAGCTGCCGGTCGCGACAAGAACGACATCCGAATCCGGATCGCCTTCTTTAAGAACGACACCTTTTCCGAATTCGAACACATAGTTTTCGTCATTCACTTCTTCTACGCCGCTGCGGCCAAGACGGACAAAGAACGGACCGTCCTGATAGGCTGCATATTTTACGGCCTGCAGGGCCTCGTTGTAGTCGCACGGGACAATGACACGCATTCCGGGGATCGTACGCATCAGGGAAATATCCTCGATGCACTGATGGCTCGCGCCGTCTTCGCCCACGCTCACGCCGGCATGGGACGCGCAGATCTTGACATTGAGGCGCGGATACGCGATCGAATTGCGGATCTGTTCATAAGCACGGCCGGTCGCGAACATGGCGAACGTGCTCGCGAAGGCGATCTTTCCGCTCGCTGCCAGTCCGGCAGCTACGGCCATCATGTTGGCTTCGGCAATTCCCATGTCAAAATGACGTTCGGGTGCCACTTTTTTCGCTTCCGCACCTTTGGTGCTTCCGGCAAGATCAGCGTCGAGCGCGACGATATTTTTGTCCGCTGCCATCAGTTGTTTGAGTGCGTCACCGTAGGCGACGCGAGTTGCGATTTTTGCCATAGGTTATTTTGCCTCCAGTTCTTTCAGGGCGGCATCCTTCTGTTCCGTGTTCGGTGCCACGCCATGCCAGTTCACCTGGTCTTCCATGAACGATACGCCTTTTCCTTTGATCGTTTTAGCAATGATCGCCGTCGGCTTTCCTTTATTTTTTCGTGCCTGTGCAAACGCATCGCGGATCTGGTCGAAGTCATGTCCGTCGATATTGATCACATAGCAGCCGAATGCCTTGAACTTCTCGTCAAGCGGAGCCACGTTCATGACATCATGCACATGCCCGTCGATCTGCAGATCGTTGTTGTCGACAATGATGCACAGGTTGTCCAGCTTGTAGTGGGCAGCTGACATGGTCGCCTCCCACACTTCGCCTTCCTGGCATTCCCCGTCTCCTAAAAGCGCATAGACACGATGGCTCGAGTTGTCCAGCTTGTTGGCCAGAGCCATGCCGACCGCTGTCGAGATCCCCTGTCCGAGTGATCCGGTGGACATATCGATGCCTTTCAGGCATTTCATGCTCGGATGTCCCTGCAGAGGGGAGCCGAGATGACGGAATGTCGGAAGAAGTTCAGGGTCGATAAATCCTTTTTCAGCGAATACACCGTAGAGTGCAGGGCTCGCATGTCCTTTGCTCAGGACGAAGCGGTCACGATCCGTCGTTCCCAGGTTTTCCTTATTGATGTCCATCTCTTCGAAATAGAGACTTGTGATCAGATCGGCGGCGCCAAGGCTTCCGCCCGGATGTCCGCTCTGGGCAGAATGCGTTTCAATGATAATATCTTTACGAATATTGTTTGCATGCTTTTCCAGTTGTGCGTTTTGCATAGTCGTTTTTTTCTCCTTTACAGCGCAATCATTATATCAAACTTCTTCAATATTAGTGAGTAATTCGCGTTATTTCACCAAAAATCACAAAAAGAAGTGCAGCTTTTAAGAACTCCACTTCTTTTCGATCCGATTTTCTATTTCACTTCGTTGCTTACTTCGAAGATCTGCGCTCCCAGAGGCGGAACATCGACCTCGATCATGTAAGGCTGATTGTTTCTTTTCAGACGCAGAGCCTTGACCTGCTGCACATTGTTGTGGGAAAGACTGCCGTTGTATTTGGCCCACTGCGTGTTCATGACTTCCGTATATACGCCTTTGTGCGGCACACCGAACTGTGCCTTGTACGGATTGGTCGAGAAGTTCAGCACCGTCACGAATGTCTTGTCTTTGGCGATGCGCATGAACACATACATGTTGCGTCCCGCATCATCCGCATCGATCCATTTGAAGTTGAGCGGATTGTATCCGTAATAATACGCGTCATTGTCGGCATACAGTCCACTCAGATCCGCGAAGAACTGCGCAAACGCGTCATGCATCGGATACTGAAGCAGGAACCAGTCCGTGCTCTTCTGCTCGTCCCATTCACGAAGCATGCCGATCTCATTGCCCATGAAGTTGAGCTTCTTGCCCGGATGCGTGAACATATAGGTATACAGGGCGCGGCACTGCGCGAACTTGTCTTCGTAGCTTCCCCACATCTTGTCCACGATCGTCGCCTTGCCGTGCACGACCTCGTCATGCGAGAACGGCAGGATAAAGCGCTCGGAGTAGAAATAAGCCATCGAGAACGTAATGTCGTTGTGATGGTACTGACGGTAGATCGGATCCCGTTTCAGGTATTTCAGGGTATCGTTCATCCACCCAAGATCCCACTTGTAGTCGAATCCCAGCCCGCCGTCCAGCGTCGATTTGGTAACGTTCGGGAAATCTGTCGAGTCCTCGGCAATGAGCATGACCTTTCCTTTATATTTTTCGTTGATCATGAAGTTCGTGCGCTTCATGAAATCGCAGGCCCCCTCATTGACACCGCGATCCTTGTTTCCTTTCCAGAAGATCGCGTTGGAAATGGCATCCCAGCGCAGCCCGTCCATATGGTAGATATCGAGCCAGTAGTTGGCCGCCGACATCAGGAATGAGCGGACCTCCTCTTTCCACAGATCGAAATTGGCTGTTCCCCATTCGGAATTGGCATCATCCGGATTGGAATATTCATAAAGCGGCGTTCCGTCGAAGCGGGCAAGGGCGAAATTATCCTTGACAAAATGGACCGGAACGAAGTCCATGATGATGCCGATCCCTGCTTCGTGCAGCTTGTTGACGAACTGCATGAGCTCCACATTCGTTCCGTAGCGCGATGTGGTCGAAAAATACGCCGTATCCTGATAGCCCCACGATCCGTCGAACGGATGCTCGCACAGCGGCATGACCTCCACATGCGTGAAGTGGAATTTTTTGCAGTGGGCGATCAGATCGTCCACGATATCAAGATATTTCGGGAATTCATTCGGCCCCATCTCTTCCGGACGCTTCCATGACCCTAAATGCAGCTCGTAAATGCTGAGCGGATCATCGAACCCTTTTGTCCGGGAATCCATCCATTTTTTATCGGTCCAGCCTTTGAAAGTCAGATCGGCAATGACCGATGCGGTCTGCGGACGCAGTTCCGAGAAAAAGGCGAACGGATCGATCTTGTCGACCACATCGCCGGTCGACTGTTCCACATGATATTTGTACGACTGTCCCGGTTTCGCTCCTTTTACCTTTGCGCTCCAGATCCCTGTTTCATCCTTTGTCATCGGATCGGCTTCAACGTCCCATTTGTTGAAGTCTCCGATCACGGAAATGCTTTTTGCGTGCGGTGCCCACAACGTGAATTCAGTATATGTCTTTTTCGGATGTGCACCGAATAAATTGTACGCTTCTAATTCGCGGCCTTCGAAAAAAGCCTGCGTTTTTTTCTTGTCCATAGCTGTATATGTTCCTCCTGGTTTTATTTTAACCTGTATGAAACAAAATAAAAAGCGCAAATGGCTATAAAAACTATTTGCGCTGCGCCTGAAAATCATTCAGGATCTTTTCAAGATCCGCAAGAGTATCCATCCGCGAAAAAGCATCCTTATACGTATGGGAATTCGGCAGTCCTTTCAGATACCACGAAGCGATACCCCGCATTTCCCGTATGCCTGCGCTCTCGCCTTTCATGGCACAAAGATCGGCAGCATGCTCGAGACATACTTCCATACGCTCTTTCAAAGTGATCGCACGGCTTGTGCCATGCAGAGAGTCGACGATATCCTGGATCAGGAAAGGATTGCCGATGATGCCGCGGCCGATCATGACGGCATCGCATCCTGTTTCCTCTTTCATCCGGTAAAAATCCTCGACCGTTTTCACATCGCCGTTGCCGATGACGGGGATCGACACCGCCTCCTTGACCTTTCTGATCCATTGCCAGTCCGCTTCTCCGTCATACATCTGCGTCTTGGTCCGGCCGTGGACCGTGATCGCTGCCGCGCCTGCCTCTTCCATCGCTCTGGCCATTTCGACACAATTGATATGAGAAATGTCATAGCCGATGCGCATCTTTACAGTAACCGGCTTGTCGACCGCTTCCACGATCGAGCGCACGACCTTTTTCGCATAATCAATATCTTTCATCAAATAGCTTCCGGCTTTCGCCTTGATGACCTTCGTGACCGGGCATCCCATATTGAAATCGATGATGTCGCAGTCGGTGTGCTTGTCAAGATACCTGGCCGCATAGACGAGCGTATCCTCGTCATGGCCGAAGATCTGGAAGCTGACCGGATGATCCTTCGGATCGCTCTGCAGCATTTTCTTCGTTTTTTCCGAATCGTAATACAAGGCTTTATCCGAAACCATTTCGTTGCATGTCATTCCGGCTCCGAACCGGCGCGCGATCTTGCGGAACGCAAGATTGCTGACACCGGCAAGCGGAGCGGTTATGACCGGTTCGGCAATTTCGACAGAGCCGATCCTAAGCATTCATATCCTCCAGAATCTCTTTTAATTCATCTTTCGTGAACGTGTAGTGCTCGTTGCAGAAATTGCATGTCACCTCGCACCCTTCGTCCTCGTCAATCATTTTCTGAAGCTCGTCTTTGGACAAGGTCATCAGGATATTTCTGGTGCGCTCTTTCGAACACGGGCACGAGTAGTGGATGTCGCTTGTTTCGAGCACTTTGGCATCGTCAAACAAATCGTGCGCCAGCTGGCTCATATCCGTATCGCCGTATTCCTTGATGATCGTCGACATCGGTTTGAGCCCTTCGATCACATGTTCCACGATGCGGATGTCGGTATCGGTCGCATCCGGCATCATCTGGAGCACCAGGGCCCCGGCCCCTTCCACCGTTCCGGTGCTGTCAAACGCCACACCGACCGAGACGGCGCTTGGCGTCTGTTCCGACAAGGTAAAATAATACGTGAAATCCGAACCGATCTCCCCGCTCTGAAGCTCTACGGTCCCGGTAAAGTTTTCGGCCATGTTCAGATCCTTGATCACTGTGAGCGTTCCGTCGGTCCCGACCGCTTCGCCCACGTTTTTCGCGTCGACATGCGGATTGGATACGAAACCGCGGACATTGCCGTTGGAATAGGCGTCGACCGTGATGCTTCCGATCGGACCATGTCCGTTGATCGAAATGGTCAGCATTTCCTTATCCGACTTGAGCATTCCTCCCATGATCGAGGCCACAGAAAGGACCCTTCCTAATGCGTCGGTCGCCACAGGCCCCATATCGAAGCGGTCGCGCGCTTCCTGCACCATATTGGTCGTGCGTGCAATATAAATACGCACGTGTCCGTCAAGGGCAAGTGCTTTTACTAATTCATCTTTCATTTTAAGCATCTCCTTTTTGTTTATTATCGCTTTTCTTCTCCTCTTTTACATTTTATTTGCCTCGCGCAGAAAAAGCAGAAGGGTCTTCCTTCTGCTGGATTTCTAGTCTTTTTTCTTCGTCAGCTCGTTCATTGCCGCGTCAAGATCTTCCTCGCTCGCTTTTTTAGGAACAGCCGGAGGCATATCCTGTTTTACGTCCGCTTCTTTTTCGTCAGCATCCGGCTTTTTTTCTTCGATTGCCGGAGCGTTCGGATTCGTGAGCTGGCCGTAGTTCATCAGATTCATGATCTCTTCATTCGTCAATGTTTCGTTTTCGTAAAGATTTTTTGCGATCAGATCGAGCAGGCCGCGGTTTTCGATCAGAATACGGCGGCATTCCGTATGGCATTCATCCACGATCTTGCGCACCTCTTTATCGATTTCCTCAGCTACGCCGACCGAATAGTTTCCGCCCTGCGTATAGTCGCGGCCAAGGAACACGTTGCCCTGCGGGTTGGCGTACTGGATCGGTCCCAGCGAGGACATACCAAACACGCGCACCATGTTTTTCGCGATGCTTGTCAGCTTTTCGATATCGTTGACGGCTCCGGCGCTGATCTCTCCGAATACGATTTCCTCGGAAGTGCGTCCGCCGAGCAGACCGGTGATCTGAGCGAGATATTCCGACTTGCGGTGGAAATATTTTTCCTCGCGCGGTGTCATCAGGTTGTATCCTCCCGCTTCGCCGCGGGGAATGATCGTGACCTTCTGGACCATATCCGCATCTTCGACCTTCAGACCGATGACCGCATGTCCCGCCTCATGGTAGGAAACGAGCCATTTGTCCTTATCGCCGTATTTCTTGCTTTTTTTGGCAGGACCCATCATAACACGGTCGATCGCTTCATCCAGATCATCCATCGTGATGACATTTTCCTTGTTTCGTACGGCAAGGATCGCGCCCTCATTGAGCACGTTGGCCAGATCTGCCCCCGAGAATCCCGGCGTCCGTTTTGCCAGGTTGTCGAGCTCTACGCCAGGCGCGAGATGCTTGTTGCGCGCATGCACTTTCAGGATTTCCTGACGGCCTTTGATGTCCGGCAGATTGACCGTGACCTGACGGTCGAAACGGCCGCTTCGCAGCAGGGCCGGGTCGAGAACGTCCGGACGGTTCGTGGCCGCGATGATCACGATGCCGTTGTTGTCGATCATACCATCCATTTCGACGAGCAGCTGGTTGAGTGTCTGTTCGCGTTCGTCGTTGCCGCCGCCCATGCCGGCGCCGCGCTGACGGCCGACCGCGTCGATCTCGTCGATAAAGATGATGCATGGCGCCGCTTTCGCTGCTGTCTTGAACATGTCGCGCACACGGCTCGCACCGGTACCGACAAACATTTCCACGAAATCCGAACCGGAGATCGAGAAGAACGGCACGCCCGCTTCTCCGGCTACGGCTTTGGCGAGCAGCGTCTTTCCGGTTCCTGGAGGACCTACGAGCAGAATCCCTTTCGGAATGTGCGCTCCCATGTCCGTAAACTTCTGCGGAGAACGCAGATAGTCGATAATTTCCTTGACTTCCTCTTTTTCCTCGTCGCATCCTGCCACATCCTTGAAGCGCGTCTTCACGTTCGATTCAAGACGAGCCTTGGATTTCGAGAACTCGAAGGCTTTGTTGTTGCCTCCGCCGCCCATCCGGGCAAACATAAAATAAAAAAACACACCGATCAGAATAAACGGAATGAGCTGGCCGAGAACATTGAGCCAGACGCTCCCCTGATTCGGATCGACAATCGACACCTGGCCGCCATTGCTGGTCAGGGTCTTGTTGAGCCATGTAAGATTTTCCTCCGTATTCGGAATGAGCACGTTAAAGCTTGTCGCGTTCGGTGCGCTCTGCGTCGGGTCCGTATACGTTCCTTCCACGTCGATGACGGTGGAAGAAATCGTCATGGATGAATTTCCGAATTTCGCATTTTCCGCAAGCTTCTGGAATTCCGTATAATTCATATGCCGCATCGTGCCCTGGGCACTGTACGCAAGCAGCGAAACGATGATGCAAACTATAAAAATCGTAGGAAGATAGTTTAGCCACTTCTTCTTCATTCATTGATCCCCCTATTCATAAATTTCAGGTTTTAATACGCCGATGAAGGGCAGATTGCGGTATTTCTGGTTGAAGTCAAGGCCGTACCCTACCACAAATTCATTCGGCACCGTAAATCCAATATAATCCGCTTCGATATCGACAACGCGCCGATCCGGTTTGTCGAGCAGCGAAACGATCTTTACATCTGTCGCTCCTTTATTGAAAAACATCTTTTTTACTTCTGCGAGCGTGCGCCCTGTATCCACGATATCCTCGACCACGAGAACGGAGCGGGATTTTGTTGAAAGATCCATATCCTTTTCGATCCGGACGTCGCCGATCGATTCGGTCCCGTCATAGGAACTGACCGACATAAAATCGATCTCGCACGGAAACGTGAAACGTTTGATAAGCTCCGCCATGAACGGGATACTGCCTTTGAGCAGCCCGACAATGATCGGAACTGTCCCTTCTTCTTCGTAATCGCGTTCGATCTGCTGAGCCAGTTCGATGCATCGCTGCTCGATCTGCTCTTCAGTCAATAATACTTTTTCAATATCGCTGCTGATCATATTTTTTGTTCTCCTCTAATTAACCTATATTGAAGATTGTAACATAAAGCATGTGGGTTGAGTAGAAAAATGTGAGACGTCGCAGCCGATCCCCGGCACGAAAATCACCGTTTTATGCGCATTTTCCATGACATACCACTGCCTTCTGCAAAGGCGCGGAATCTTGCTGTCGATCCAAAACCGATGCATACTTTTTGTTCCGAATCTCAGCCTGATTTTATCCTGTCCGCAGGCAGGGCGAAGCGTGATCGGAAAATCTGCTTCTGTCAAAGTGACACCTTCGATCACTTTACCCCTATTATTAAGCCAATACGCAAATTTTCCCAACTCAAATGATTGAAAATTTTTCAGCTGCTCCTCATTTTCTATCAAATAAGTAGGATATTGCGTTTTTTGTTCTATAAGCACCAGATCATCATGGCGCTCGACTTCATGATCCTGCAGATCCACGACGCAGTTGCGGCCCAGCTGCACGACCAGCGACTTCAGGTGATCTTTCGAAAGATGCCGTTTCATCTTTCGTGAAAGGAACAAATCGAGATAAAAGACCGCTTCCTCGTCCTCGAGCAGAGCGGCCATACCTTCTGTTTCGATCCGTCTCATTCCTTCGCTCCTTTTTTCTTCCAGAAGACGGTTCTCTTCCTCGATCTGCTGCTGCAGCGCTTTCTTCTGTGCACGTGTCATCGGATCGATGAGGCGATGACGCAGTTCATTGCGCGCATAATGGTCGGTCAGGTTCGATTCATCGATCCCGTACGGTATCCCATGATCGATGCAGTACTGTTCCAGCTCCTTTTTTTCATAGGCAAGCAGAGGACGCCGGATGCAGATCCCTTTGTAGTTCATCTGTTCGCCTAGACCGAACCGTTCGCACAGCATGCCTCTTTTTTTCTGAAACAGATACGTTTCCAGGCTGTCGTCGAGATGATGGGCGACGTACACATCTTCCGCCCCGTATTTTTCAGCCGTATCCACAAAGAAAGCGTACCGCACGTCCCGGGCCCACGCCTGAAAATTTCCGGATCCCGGATAATAGGCGTCCAGAACGACGCAGGGAATATCATGCGCGGCACAGTATTCCCTGACAATGTTCTCGTCCCGCTTCGCGCTCGCTCTTTGATGATAATTCACATGCGCGGCAACGACATCATATTTTTTTTGTACCAACTGGTCGAGCAGGGCCATCGAGTCCGGGCCGCCCGAGCAGGCTGCGATCATTTTCATGGGTCTACCATAGCACATTTTTCAAAAAAACATCTACAATAAAGACATGGCAAATATACCTTTTGTGATGTTCTCGCTTTTGATCCCGGTCATGATCCTGATTTTCGGCGTGCTGCTCTCCAAATATCCGCCAGGATCGCCAAAAGCCCTGTTCGGATACCGGACGATCCGCTCCATGAAATCGCAGCAGAACTGGGACTTTGCCCAGAAAGAAACCGGCATCCTGTGGAAACGGATGGGCCTGATCGATATCGCGGCCGTATTTATCCTCGACCTTCTGTTCGCACGCTCAGGAAGCGTCGATCTGCAGGTGTACGGTTCGCTCGCGCTGGTCGCGGCCCAGCTCATCCCGCTCGTCATCACATTTATCATCGTAGAAAGGAAGCTCAAAGATCTTGATGACAAAAAAGAATGAGCGCATATCCAATGCGCAGATGGCTGCCGAGCTCAGGCGTCTGCCAAAACAAATATTCAGAGCCGCAAAGGACCGGGCTGTATTATCGGCTAAAAAAGCATACATCATCCTGACAACGCTGATACGTGACACCGCAGCGCGTATCGCGCACTGACAGCACCAAAGAGGCAATGTCATTAAGTTAGATGGATCATCGAACTTAACGCATGATATCCTTATTAAG
>ERZ778513.518-NODE-518-length-30690-cov-9.223013_pt1 | contig 30690 bp, 34 predicted proteins | sample MGYA00510345_ERZ778513 | MGnify/ENA primary metagenome ERZ778513 (study PRJEB29527, sample SAMN07138966) | mouse gut metagenome | material: feces | host: mouse | place: China:Nanjing | collected 2016-01-25 ... | reverse complement strand
AATGCAGCGACCTTGCCATCGCTTTCATATCCAGGTCTTCTATGCAGACGCAGTCATACGCATTGACGATCTCTCTTGATCGCTTATGCAGAAAATCCTTTCTTTGATTGGCAACCTTTTCATACAGCCTTGCGACCTTGATCCGCTGTTTCTCCCAGTTTCTGGAGCCTTTCTGCATGTGCGACAGCTTTCGCTGTTCCCGTTCCAGATTCTTCTCGGCTTGCCTGTGATAGCCAGGATAGTCTGCCTCGTTTCCTTCGCTGTCTTTGTACAGTCCGTGCATCGAGAAGTCGAGTCCGAGGAAAGTGTGCGGCTTTCTTTCCGGTACTTGGTTTTCGTACTCGAACGAAATGCTTGCATGATACTTTCCGCTCGGGCTCTGGCTTACTGTCACCGACTTGAGGACATAAGAGGCAGGGATCTTTCTATGCTGCTTCACCTTGACCTGTCCGATCTTCGGCAGTTTCAAATAGCCGTCGGACAGGAGGATGTTCTGATTGACGCATACGGTCGAATAGCTGTTCTTTCTGTTTCTTTTGGATTTGAATCGTGGAAATCCTGTTCCGGGCCGTTTGAAGAAGTTCTGGAAGGCCTGATCCAGATGGCGGAGCGACTGCTGCAGAGAAATGCTGTCGACTTCCTTCAGGAAGGCGTACTCTTCTGTTTTCTTCAGTACAGCCAGCTCTTTGGCACAGAATGTATAGCTCAAGGTCGTCTGGTCTTCTTTGTATTGACTGATCTTTCGATCGAGCCAGTGGTTGTAGACAAGCCGGACACAGCCGAATGTCTTTGCAAGGAGGATCTTCTGTGCCGGAGTTGGATAGAGTCTGAATTTATAGGCTTTATTTGGCATATCGTTTCCTCCTTGCTTTCCCTGATTTCATTATACTGCATTTTTTAATCTTTATCCACAGAAAAACTGAGCTTCACAATTCGTCTCCCACCTATAGAGGTGGGAGTCTTCTTGCCTATAGTTGATAAAACACCGTCGCGTTCCAGACAGCCGGTCAGCTTCTCCGGGAAAACGCATATACTGCCGCATCCAGGAACGACTGCCAGTGCAGCGCATCAAAGAAACGGGCCGCCTCCCGATCCTTTTCGTCTTCGGATCCCGGACAGGCAGGCGTCACGTTGACGATGATCCCGATCTTTCCGTGCAGCCTCATCGTTCTGTACTGCCCGCTCTCTTATGCTTCGGATAATGATAGCCATACAAATAGCCGCCATCCACCATGACCATCGGCTCGTTGAACGTCGTCCACCATTTCACATCCTGACCGAAACTTTCGAAAGCCGTTTTCACGAATTTCGCAAACAGATCGACCACATGCCGGCTTTGCCATCCCCCGTACTTTTCAAGAAGGGTCGTCGGTAGATCAAAATGATGCAGATTGAGCACCAGCTCGATCCCCTGCTTCTTTGCCAGATCGATCAGATTTCTGTAAAACTGCAGGCCCGATGCGGAAGGACGGCCGGTTTCCAGATCTTCGATCAGCCGGCTCCATTGGATGCTTGTCCTAAAAGAGCGGATCCTCATCTCTTTCATGCGTGCAAGATCTTCTTCCATATGACGAAAGAAATCGCTCGTTACATCCGGCCCTACGCCATCATAAAAATCATCGTGCCCGATACGGTACCACGTATCCATGATATTTTCGTGGCAATTGCCGCACCATCCTTCGCTTTGCGGACCGCTCAGCGCCGCCCCGAACCAGAACGGATCCGGAAATTTCAGAAATGTTTTCATTGCGTCTCCTCTTCCAGCCGTTCCATCCAGGAAAGTGCCGAACAGTAGTCGCCTTTCAGAACAGCCATTTCGCCGTTGGCCCCGTTGAAACGTGCGGGCACACGCAATCCGCCGTGTTTAATGACCGAACCATTTATGATCTGTCCATTCACCATATAGCGTCCGCTTCCATCAACATGAGGAACAGACACACGCGCATTGCGTCCGCTTTTTAGAGAACCGGTCCCCATATAAAATCCCGTCACATATTTCGTATGATCGCCCGACACTGCCGTCCAGCACCATATTCCTTCCGGCGTCCTCTGCACATCCAGCGTCGCATCGAAGATCATCGGCTGCAGCTTTTTATAGCACACGATCGCTTCTTTCAGCTGATCCTTCTCTTCCTCTGTGCATCGGCACAGATCAAGCTCAAGGCCAAGAATGCCGAACATCGCCACCTGTTCGCGAAGCAAAAGGCTCGTAGTGCGGAATGTCTGATCATTAGGCACTGCCGAAATATGATTGGACATACATGACATCGGATACGCCAGAGCGCATCCTTCGATCAGGATTTCCGGAAACTCCTCTGAGATCCCGGCAGGCAGCGAATAGACACCGCGCATATACCGGTAGTAAAACTCTTTCTGCAAAATTCCCTTTTCTGCCAGATAAGGCGAATACGCTTCTGTGATATCCCGGTTCATATCCCATTTGATATAGTCGAGCTTCGTTTCCACGATCACCTGTTTCATCTGCTTCCAGATAGCTTCCACACAAACCGGATTGGCAAAATCGAGCACAAGCTGTCCGCGCCCGTAACTGTGCCGGCCATGCGGCGGACGGACCACAAATTCAGGATGCGATCCGTAAAACACAGAATCCTCGTTGACCATTTCCGGTTCGAGCCATAAGCCCAGCTGCATCCCTGTCTGATGGATCTTTTCCGCAAACGCGCCAAGACCTTGGGGAAATTTTTCCCGGTCGCAGAACCAGTCTCCAAGCGATGAGCGGTCCGTGTCCCTCTTTCCGAACCAGCCGTCATCCACCACGAAACAGTCGAACGCATTCCCATACGCCGTGAAGGTAAACACATAGCAGATGATGTTGAATACGAGCAGCGTGGCAGCACCAGGGATGATGGCCAGGAACGAGCAGGCGATCCCCGTAGGCACCTGATCGGGCATCTTGATCGTGAAATCCTTGTTTTCCAGATACGTAAAGATCTTAGTGGCAAGAAAAGCGGTGATGATCGCGATAAACATTCCTTGCGTGCCAAGGTAGCGCAGCGGGATAAATGCGCCTTCCGGATCGGATCCGAACGGCAACATGATCAGAAACGATGTCATCGCAATGATGTCCGAGAACAGCGGATTGCCCTTGATGTGCCCGGCAAAGGAATACACGATACCGTAGACGCCGAACAGCGCGCCAAGAGCCATCGTCGCATTGCCGATCGGGTCGAAGAAATTATTCAGGAAATCGAGCAGCCACTGCGGAGTGATCCCTTCCAGGCCGAATGTGGCCGGAAGATACTGAATGATGATCGCGATCGACGCGAACATGGTTGCGGGGAACGCGACCATGAAACTGTCACGAAGCGAGCACAGATATTTGTTGGTGGAAACCATTTCGGCGAACGGGCCAATCTTTTCCATCAGCTTGTCAGTAAATTTGTTCATTGATTTTCTCCTTTTTTGTATGTTGTCGACATGGCTATTATAAAAATGAAAGCGCACACATCCTATGGACGATTGTGCTATAATTATGGAAATTTGTGATATGAGGAGTGCGATACTGGACATTCCTATGGCCCGGCAGTCCGGAAAAGCTATATGATCCACTATATCACCCAGGGAAAAGGGATCTTCAAAACAAAAGGCCGCACGTATCATTTGAAAAAAGGCGACCTGTTCTTCATCGAACCGGGCGAAGAAATATTTTATGAAGCGGATCGGCTCGATCCGTGGGGATACGGCTGGATCGGGATGACCGGCGCGCATATGGAATCCTATTTGAAGCGGACTTCTTTTTTCGATCATCCCATAGCGCATTATGACCAGGATTTTGATCTTTCTCTTCTGTTTATCGAAATGCAGCGTGCTTATAATTCTCCTTTTGCGATCCGGGACCTGGCCCTTAATCATGTTCTGTACAAGCTGCTCGCTTTTCTAGTCGTGCATTTTCCCAATCCGGACGATCCGAAGAAAAAAAGCCCGAAAGATTATATCGAGACGATCATGGAATACTGCCTCAGCCGGATCGAACGTATGTAAGTGTCCATGATATTGCCGCCTACACCGGACTGGACCGCTCCTATGTATCGCGCCTGTTTCGCCAGGAAACCGGAATTTCGCTAAAAGAATATATTTGGAAAACGAAAGAGGAGGAGGCGTGCCGTCTGCTCATTGACATCTCCCTGCCGATTCATGTCGTGGCCCGTTCGGTCGGATTCGAGGATCCGCTTCATTTTACGAAAACTTTCAAAAAGAAGCTCGACTGTTCGCCCAAAGCATTTCGCCGGCAAAGAAAGAACGAAACACAAACCAGCTCATCGGCAGACAGCTGATCTGTAAATTCAAGCTGTCTGCTTTTATTTCCTTTTGTTGCCTGGACAACATATTTTTTTTCTTCCATTTCTTATAGTACATAAGGAATGCACAATGAATTTGTGCGATTAAGGAGGACAAAGGATGGAACAAAAAATGTTTTGTTTTCAATGCCAGGAAACGGCTGGATGCACAGGATGCACGATCACAGGAGTATGTGGAAAAACGCCGGATGTAGCTGCCATGCAGGACCTGCTTGTTTATGCGAGCAAAGGCCTATCGGCCGTGACGACGCAGCTTCGCAAGGGAGGCAAGGAAATTTCCCCGAATACTGATCGTCTTATTACAACAAATTTATTCATGACGATCACGAATGCGAATTTCGATAAAGAACAAATCATCGATCAGATCCGGAAAACATTGGAAGCCAGAGATCGGCTGCTTTTAGAAGTTGAAGATATTACTGCTCTGCCTCAGGCTGCTTTATGGACCGGCACAGACAGCTGGGAAGAAAAAGCGGCCAGGATCGGTGTGCTTTCTACAAAAGACGAAGATATCCGATCGCTGCGCGAACTGATCACTTATGGTCTGAAAGGCTTGTCGGCTTATTTAAAACACGCCAGTGCGCTGCATCACGATGATCCGGATGTGGATGCATTTGTACAAAAAGCGCTGGCTTCTACGCTCGATGATCAGCTCAGCGTCGAGGATCTGATTTCCCTTGCGCTCGAAACCGGCAAATACGGAGTCGCAGGAATGGCTCTGCTGGACAGGGCAAATACTGAATCCTTCGGCAATCCCGAGATCACAGCGGTCAATATCGGTGTTCGCAGCAATCCTGGTATCCTGATTTCTGGTCATGATCTTCACGATCTGGAAATGCTGCTCGAACAAAGTCAGGGAACGGGTGTCGATGTCTATACGCATTCTGAAATGCTGCCAGCACACTATTATCCGGCTTTTAAAAAAAATCCGAATTTTGTCGGCAATTACGGAAACGCATGGTGGAAACAGAAGGAGGAGTTTGAAAAATTCAACGGACCGATCCTGATGACAACAAATTGTATCGTGCCTCCTGCAGTGAGTTATCAGAACCGTCTTTATACGACCGGAGCTGCGAGTTATCCGGGCTGCGTGCATATTGATAAAGAAAGTGACGGAAATAAGGATTTCTCTTTAATTATTGAACACGCAAAAAAGTGTGAGGCACCAGCCGAAATCGAGACAGGGGAAATTATCGGAGGATTCGCGCATGCCCAGGTCTTTGCGCTGGCTGATCAGATCGCGGATGCGGTCCAAAGCGGAGCGATCAGAAAATTTGTCGTGATGGCCGGATGCGACGGACGCATGAAAAGCCGTGACTATTATACTGAGTTTGCGAAAACGCTTCCGGAAGACACTGTGATCCTGACAGCCGGATGTGCAAAATACAAGTACAACAAGCTTTCTCTTGGGCAGATCGGCGGTATTCCCCGCGTTCTGGATGCCGGACAGTGCAATGATTCCTATTCGCTTGTGCTCATCGCCCTCAAGCTGAAGGAAATTTTCAGGCTCGATGATATCAACGATCTGCCGATCGTCTACAATATCGCCTGGTACGAACAGAAAGCTGTGATCGTCTTGCTGTCGCTGCTCTACCTAGGAATCCATAATATTCATCTTGGACCGACACTTCCGGCTTTTTTAAGCCCGAATGTCAAAAAAGTTCTATCGGATACTTTTGGGTTGTGTACGATCGATACGGTAGAAAACGATATGGAAAAATTTCTCTAGAAAAACTGAGCCTCACAATTCATCTCCCACCTATAGAGGTGGGAGTCTTCTTGCATATAGTTGATAAAAAAGAAGACTAGCGTCCAAAGGAAAAAAATGATTTTTTCTTCTGGACCTTGTCTTCCATTTTAAGATCTCTTACTCTCCGGTTGTTCAGGATCCGGAGAGGATTTTTATATAAAAGCTCCTGCGCCCAGACACTGCCGAACTGCTGCTCGACTTCTTCGTAAATATCGCTCAGCTGCTCGACACGATGTCCGTTTGCCCGATGGGTATCTGTGCAGATGATGTGGGCATATCCTTCTTCAAGAAGCTTCCAGGCATTTTCCTGGATCGTCTTTCCATGCATTCCCTGCAGAGAGGTACGGTTCACCTGGAATACGTATCCCTGCTCTTTCCACCCGTCAATGATCTCCATATCGAGACCTTTGTGAAAATAGCGTTCCGCATGGGCAATGACCGGGACCATCCCGCGCACTTCGACTTCATACAGCATATCTTCATGATTCTGTATCGTATGAATATCCCGCTGCACATTGTATTCGCATAAAAGATAAGCCGAGTTGTTGATGGTCTGGTACCATTCGTTTTCAAGCATTGAAAGAAAAGAGCTGTCCATGAACATTTCCGCTCCCGCGTATATTTTTATTCCGAATCTGGCGGCTTCCATCGCAAGCTCCTGCTGACGTCTGTGGATGTCCTCATACGCTTCGTCATTCATCTGTCCGCCTACATAGTGAGGGGTCGAGCAGATCGCGACGATCCCGTCCTTTTTCGCGTTCTCCAAAGAAACGAGCGCATCTTCTTTATTCGGCATCCCGTCATCAATGTCCCAGGCAATATGGGAATGCAGATCGATCGTGCTACTCATTGAAATCCGGCAGCTGCGCAAGCACCGGGATTCCCAGGTACTTTTCCGCTTCCTCTCTGTTTTTCAGCCGCTTGTCGCCTATGACACGGATCATGATATAGGCGCATCCGAGCATGAATCCGGCCACCGCCCCGATCAGAGCGTTTCTTTTCACGTGCGGACCGACCGGAACAAAAGACAGCTTCGGATTGTCGACAATCTCGATATTGCTTACATTCAGCGTATCTTTCATCCGTTCGATAAAATTGTTAACTGTCGATGAAACGATATTTTTGGACAGGCGCGCGTCTTCTGTTACGGCTGTCACGGTCACAAGAGTCGTATTGCTCGTGTTGGATACGGTCAAAGCGTCCCGTGCTTCTTTTGCGGAGCTCAGGCCCGTTTCCTTGGCAACCTGCGTCATGATATTGTTCTGTGTCATGAGCGTGATCACGTTATTGACAAGCTTCTCGTTGGATGTCATGGAATTGTAGTCGACATACCCGGTATCCGAGACCATTGGTGTCAAAAAGATCGATGCACTCGAAGCGTAGGTCTTGGGTACAAACAGCTTTGTTCCGATCCCTGCTCCCGCTCCGCACAGAAGAGTCAGAAGGACAATAAGCACAATGTGTTTTTTGAACAGGCTCCATACTTCAGCCAGATCAATTGTGATCTCCTCTTCATTTTCTCTTTGCTGATAAAAATCATTTTGTATTGCTGCATTTCTTCTAGTCGATTCGTTTCTTTTATATCTGCTTGGCATAATTTCCTTCCTTTGCTTACATTGCGCCTTCATCTTTGTTGATGATCTGCTTGATCGTTCGGATCAATAAGGTCGTATCGAGCCACAAGCTCCAGTTTCTATAATAGTATTCATCCAGCTCGAGACGCTGTTCGAAGTTCACTTCGCTGCGTCCGTGGGTCTGCCACATCCCGGTAATGCCCGGTTTCGAGCTGACGATATCGTCATAACGCTCGCCCATATCTTCCTTTTCCCTGGGCAGATACGGTCTTGGCCCGATCAGGCTCATTTCTCCTTTAAGAACATTGATAAACTGCGGAAACTCATCAAGACTGGTCCTCCTGAGAAAATCACCCGCCTTCGTGATCCGCGGATCGTTTTTGAGCTTTTTGTTTTCTGTATACTCTTTACGGATCGATTCATCCTTTTCCATGAGCTCATCGAGGATCTGTTCGGCATTCGGGACCATGGTCCTGAATTTGTAGATCGTAAAGGGTCTGCCGTCTTTTCCGATCCGGGTCTGGGTAAAGAACAGCGGATCGCGGTCCCCCTGCTTGTGATTGAGATGGCGGACATATAAAGTAAGAGGTCCAAGGACCATCATGCCTGCCAGGCCGGCAAAAATATCGATCAGCCGTTTCAGAAAAGCCTGCGGTCTGCTGATCGTGCCCTGCGATGTGGAGATCATGAGCAGGCCGTCAAAGTCGTCGATCTTCGTATCAAAGGTCACGAGACCTTCCATTCTCGGCAGATACTTGATCGTTTCCACCTTATCCATGATCCGCTCGACGATCGTTCGCTGATCGATCCGGTTCATTTCCGGGATCGCGATCAACACCGTCTCAATCTTTTCTTTCTCAATGACTTTTTCAAGATCCCTGAGCAGATAGACGGGCAGTTCCTGTTCCACAAGCTCCTGGTCCACGCTCTTCATGGTCGGATCATTATTGCAGTTGACGAACCCTTTTACATTCAGCAGCGAATAGCGATTGACCTTGCATGTCTGCTGCAGCTGTTTAGCCGTATGACCAGCCCCGATCACAAGGACGTTTTTTCTCAGCTGCTTCCAGAAGATCAGATGGGTAAAGCGCGCGATCAGAAGATTGCACACTCCCTGCACGAGCAGAAAAAGCACGAGCCAGCCGAGCGCCTGCCATTGAAAATGGACATAATCAATGATCAGGAGCGAACTGGCAAAATAAGCCAGATAGCCTTTGAACATCAGTTCCAGCTCATCCCAGATCAGAAGCGTGCTCTTGCGGTAGCGTCCCGCCAGATGCATGATGATAAAATAAAGGATGAACAGCTTGATCTTGAAGATCGTTCGAAAAGGAAAAATGAACAGCAGGGCTGCCGTCATGATCCCTTCGATTATATTTTTATATATACCTAGTTTTGTCATAACGTATGCCCTGCCCGTTTTATTCTAGATAAATACCGAGCTGAGAACTTCACCGCTCGCTGCATCCACTGTGACCTGATTTCTCGAATCCCCGAAATCGAATTCCACGGTATATTCTGTTTTCGCGCTGTTCAGCTTCGCATCCAGATCCGTTACATCTTCTTTGGAAAGTCCGGCATTATTGAGTGCAGCTGTCACAGCATCCTCTTTCGAGATCATCCCTTCCGGAGCACTTTCCGATTCCTGCTTTTTTTCTTTCGACGTTTCGCTTTTCTGTTCCTGTCCGGCTGCCTCGCCATTATTCTTTTCGTAATCGCAGTCTTCTATGATCCCGTCTTTATTGATCGTGTATTGATACGTGCCGGAATCGACAGTAAATGAAACCTTGTATTTATTTCCGTCTTCTTTCGCTTCCAGATTCGTCACATTATCCTGAAGATTGTTGGAATCATCAAGCGCTACTTCTGTGGCATCCTCTACAGAAACCTGCAGTCCTTTGGAACATCCGGAAAAAAGAACGCTCCCTCCGGCGGCCAGAGCGAAAATCAGTGATCTTGTTTTCATCAGGCTTCCTCCCCGTATCCGTATCCATATCCGTATTTTCTCGATTTGACTTCTTCCACCTTGGTCAGCACGACACCGAACACATTCGCGCCTGTCCGCTCGAGATCGTCAATGGCCGCTTTGGCAGCGCGCTTGTCGGTTTCCTTGGCAGAGATCACATACAGCGTCCCGTCCGCCATGCTTGAAATGGATATGCCTTCGCTCACGCGGTTGATCGGCGGACAGTCGATAATAATGTAGTCGAATTCTTTTCGAGCCTGTTCCAGAAACTGGGAAAACTTCTTTGACGACAAAATTTCTGTCGGGTTCGGAACTCTTCGTCCTGTCGGCAGAAAGTACAGAATGGTCTGATTGCTGAATTCAAGAGGCATGATCTCCTCGTAGCTGAGCACATTCGTTCCCGGCTGATAGCGGGCAAGAAGGTTCGAAAACCCTTTCGCATTGGAAACCTTGAACATTTTGTGATCGCTCGGGTTTCGAAGATCCCCGTCGATCAGAAGCACGCGTTTGTATTTATCCGCAAAAATTCTGGCAAGATTGGTAGATACTGTTGATTTTCCTTCGTTCGGATTCGTGGAAACGACATTGATCACGCGTAGATCGTCGTCCATCTGCGAGAATTCGATATTCGTCCTTAGATGACGGAAAATCTCATCTAGGTTGAACTGGTTTTGTTTTTTGGCCATAAATTTCCTTTCTTTCCTTATGCAGCTGTTTTCTGTATTAGCATATCTTCCATTTTGGTCTATTCTCTTTCTTTTGTCAAGATTCGATTACCTTTTCATTATCATTGATATGAAAATAAAAAAACGTTTTATTTATGTCTTTTGAATCCAAAAGAAAAGGAATACACCGTACGTATTCCTTTTTCATCATTGAACATTGACATAGGGTGGTACCTCCCCTTTCCGTACCGCATCCATATCGGCCTTGGCATTGGAAACTGTGATCTTGTCCGGATACATGACAGACGCCTGATCGCCGAGCTCGTAGGCGAAATCCGTACCGTTCGAACCATTGACCGAATAGCTGTAGACCTTCCATTTCGCGCCGTCCGCGATCTGCTGGTTTACGAACCCGGTCAGTTCGTCCATGCTCATATTCGTCTGGAACGAGTGTCCGACCGTCTGCATCACGCCCGCAAAATTGGCAAGGATCGCCGGCGAGGTTGCTTTATCGATCATGGCCTGCATCACGCGCATCTCGTTTTGTCCGCGCTGGCGGTCTCCATCTGCGAAAGCGTACCGTTCGCGCACAAACCCTAACGTCTGGTCCCCGTCCATATGGATAAGGCCCGGCTCGAAATGATATCCGCCATGCTGGGAAACAAAATCATCCGCATTGTTCACATCGATCCCGCCCAGCTCATCCACAATTTCGATGAGGCTCGAGAAATTGACACGGACATTGTAGTTGATCTTTATCCCGAACAGTTTTTCGAGCGTCATTTCTGTCGTTTCGATCCCGTGAAGTCCTGTATGGGTCAGCTTATCCATTTTCCCCTGCGCACAGCCGGTCGAGGCGTCGCACACCGTTTCGACATAATAGTCGCGTGGAATGGAAACGAGCAGGATCGTATGGGTCTTCGGGTTGACCGACACGATCATGTTCACATCGCTTCTTGATGTGTCCTCGATCGCTCCATACGTATCGATACCGGAAACGAGCACATTGAACGGTTCCGTACGGGTGTCGACACTATTGGCCGAACCGCTTTTCTTTACAGCATACTGATAATCGAATACCGGAACGATTTCCTCGCGGATATTCTGCTGACCTTCCATATCCTCGATCGTAGCAATATAGGACTGGTCGAGGATCGCGCCGTCGATCGCCTGCCCTTTCAGGTCGCTGACCATCTTGATGCTCGAATCATATCCTTTTGTCTTAAAACGGATTCCTTTTTTATCCAGCGCTTCGATGCACCCTTTCGATCCCTCTGTATTGATGTGGTTCAGGATGCCGATCGTACGGCCTTCCAGCTCCTTAGGATCATTGATCACATGATTGTTGAGCACATAGACCGATGCCACCTTCTTCAGCTCGCCGATGCTCTGTGTCATCATGTTCAGAGCGCCGTTGGTCACCCACAAATAGTAGCTTCCTGTTCCCGCGGTGAGCGCCAGGACGACCGCAAGGATCCAGCCGAAGATCTTCGAAAAGATGCCGCTTCCTTTTTTCAGCCATAGCAGGCCGAGGATGAGCAGCATGAGCGCGCCGATGACAACAAACAGGATAAGCATCCGGAACGGCATTACACCAAGCCGGATCAGACAGTAATACATAAAGCACAGCAGGGCTGCAAGCAGAAGCCATATATAAAATAATGGTCTTTTTATCAAATTGTTTTTCATAACATCCTCTGTTCTTACGTTTCACTTTAAACCATAACAAAAACAGAAAAAACAAGCAAATTTTTCAGGCAACCGGTGCCAGAAGCACTTTTCCTGTCCCTTTGTATACATTTACCAGACCTTCGCCGCTGGCAGCCGATCCGATCAGAGATCTGCCCGCCTTTTCCACAGTAAATTCAAGATCGGCGCTCCATGCCACCGCCAGGGAACCGTCGATCTTCAGCACATCGCGGTCCAGTTCGATCTCGATCAGTTCTTCTGCCGGACACACGCTTTCGAGCACCGCATAGCCGGTTCCGGAAAGGCACAGGTTGAACAGGCCTTCATTGCCTGCGACTGCGCTCGACAGCGATTTTCTTGAAACGATGCTTCGTTTCAGTCTGGCAGTGCAGGCCAGGAACATGCCGTCTTCCACGACGATCCCGCTTCCCCATTTCGATACATCGATCGTCAGCAGATGCTTGTAGGTCGGCTCGCTCATGATGACACCGTTTCCTGCATATTCCGGCTTGATCCCTGCCTCGCCGCTCACGCTGCCTCCGATCATTTTTCCAAAGAAGTCGCCCACGCCCTTGATGCCGCTCGTCGCCGCGACATCGCCTGCCATCCACTGCATCGCGCCAGCCTGCAGAACGATTCCTTCCTGAACCGTTACCTGGCACAAAAGCTGCCTCTGGCGGATATTCATTTTGGATGAATAATATTCTGCAGCCGCATTGACCGGATCGAGCGAGCGGTCCTGTATGTGCTCGCATACCGTAAACGGCCCTGCCGTCTCTTTCATGATGATATTCGTATTTTCTTTCAGATTTTTGATCGTAAACACATTTTTAACTTCTCCTGCTCTTTAGTATAATGCAGTCATGGCACCAAAAACATTACAAACGCTTGCGAAAACTTACGCTTTTGTCATCAACCCTCTGATCAATCTGCCGGTCTTTTTATGGATCGATCCCGCCTATGACAACCTGTCCTATATCGGCAACACGCTTGGCCGCCCCTGGTATTTGTTCCTATGGGCCGTTTCAAGCTGTCTGGGCATGTACTTTTTCGCCCGGTCGATCTGGAAAAAATACCGTATTTCCTGGAACACTGTATTTCATCGGCTCATCTGCTGCGGGATGCCCTTTTCCTGCATTATTCCATACTCTGATTCCCTTCCCGGCATCATCAACGACCTGCATGTATGGATCGCTGTCGTATGTGTGGGCCTGTATATTTTTGAATGGATCCGGACCATGTTCGATCCAGTTTTCACGACATCAGGATCCTATCACACTTTATGTATCCTTCTTCTCGCTGTCTTTGCCGCCAGCTTTTTATGCATGAGCGCTGCCGGGCATGTCAACGCGCTTTGCGAAGTGTCCTTCAGCGTTCTTGTCAATATGGTGCTTTCCTGTTTTGTCTGACAAAAAAACCTCCGTCGCAGGAGGTTCGCAATATGTATCGTTCTTAAAGCTCGTCGTCCGACAGATCCATGGAATCGATCTTATCGAGATAGGTTTTTGCGTTTTGCACAAAGTACATTTTATTGCCGTGATCAACGACTTTCTGGAAATACATCTGGGCGACTTTGTATTCCTCTTCCACAAAACTGATCAGCGCAATGTAGTAGCATGCATCCACCTGCTGGAACGGGAACGGCTTGGATTTGACTTCCTGCAGATAATACTGTTTGCATGTGTTGAAGTCGCCATTCATGAGATTGATCTTGTTCTTGATCCCCGACAGCTCGTTGGAACGGATCATGACCCCTGTCGGCCCGAAATTCATCCGGACCTTCGAAGCTTCTTCATAAGCGCGATCCAGAGCATCTTCGTCCTTGAGCATATAATCGATATATCCCATCAGGCTCCAGTAGGTCAGTGTGCTGGCCGGATCCTTTTTCGGGAATGTGATCAGGATATCCTGCGCCAGATCCGGATCATTCATATAAATCAGGCACTGCGCCAGCAAGGCCCGCTGAGTCAGACGGACCTTTCCGCTTCTTCGTGTCGAATAATAAATAATGGCAGAAGCGCAGGCTTCCGGATCGCATTGTTCGTAAAGAAGCCGGGTGATCGGAATGAACTGCTGCGAACGGAAACGAAGCAGCGCATTGAACGCGATCATGAAGAACAGCAGCAGGAGCACGAGCAGGATGATGTTTTCGATAAACAGCAGCACGCAGAAGATCGCGACAACGCCAAGCGAATAAACAAGCGAGGCGGTCGTCACGTTTTTCCGGCACTCTTTTGCCAGCCCCTCGTATTCAGGCAGCAGCTTATGATGGATCTGATAGACGCGGACAAACTCCTTGTCATCGCTGATCTTGCTCATTTTTACCTGTCTGGAAGTATTCGAGCGCAGCGACAGCCAACCGTACAGATCCACGATCATCATTGGAACGACCAGCATCGTGCTGATCATGAAAACATAGCTTGGCGCTATGAACAGAAGCATGAAGATCATGATCGGGACCCACTGATTGAGCGGCATGAGCAGCTGCGAAATAAGCACGACATTGACGATGCCGGCAATACCGAGCCCGCCCGAAACACACGTCAGCACAAAATTATTTTTGATAAAACCGAGCATTTCTTCAGGCAGTATTTCCAAAAGCATGACGGACGACGTGGTCGAAAACATGATGACGGTCAGAAGGACGCCAACGACGAACGACCCAAGCAGGATAAAAAACTGCGATTTACACTTATATTTCCACATACTGTATTCTTATCTTCCCTCTTTATTAATATTTCTTGCCGGCAGTCCGACGGCTGTGGCATGAGCCGGTACATCTTCCAGAACGACGGCATTGGCACCTACTTTGCTGTGAGCGCCGAGCGTGATGTTGCCCAGTATTTTCGCGCCCGAACCGACATAGACGCCATCTTCCAGGGTCGGATGACGTTTGACATCGGTCGATCCTCGTCCTCCCAGAGTGACGCCGTGATAGAGCTGGCAGTCATCTCCGATAATGGTCGTTTCGCCAATGACGACACCCATGCCGTGGTCGATCACGAGCCCTTTGCCGATCTGCGCTCCCGGATGAATTTCGATCCCCGTTTTATGACGGGCCCGGTTCGAGATCCATCTGGCCAGCAGATGATGGCCCCGCGTCCAGAAATGATGGGCAATGCGGTAATGATACAGTGCCTTGATGTGCGGATATATGAACAGCACTTCGAATTTTGTTTTGGCAGCCGGATCGAGCTCCATGGTACGTTTGATATTATATGAAGCTAATTGAAATATTGAATTCTTAGACATGAAACAATTATATATTCTTAGCAAGTTTTTAGTCAATCATGAATTGCCGGAGCGGATCGTGGCAAAGCCGGAGCGGCTCTTTATTTTACTGGCTTGTCCGGCTTTTGAAACACGCTCAGCTTCGCCGATATCGAATAATACAGATCATACCGGCAGGCTTCGTAATCTTTCCATTCCACAGCAGCGAGCACGCATACACTGGCGTATCCTTCCCCGATCTTCGCCACCCGCACTTCCATAGGCGGATCTTTGAAGATCCGCGGATCAGCCGCTACGATCGAAGCAACTTCTTCGCACACCTTTTCGATATCGTTGGGCAGCTCGATCGGAACGAGCAGCTTGAGACGCTGTACAGGCGAGCGCGTATAATTGGTCAGAAGACTGGTCACCAGCTCGTTATTAGGCACAATGACCGTTTTATTGTTGTTGGTCTGCAGCGTCGTATACATGAGCTGGATCGAAGTCACCTTTCCTTTATGATCGCTGATCTCGATATAATCGCCGATAATGAATGGCTTGGTCAGCAGGATCTGGATCCCTCCGGCCACATTGGCCATGTTGCTTTTAAGTGCCAGCGAGATGCCTAGACCGAGCGCGGAAATCAGCGCGACGATACTTGTCATGCGCACGCCAAGCTGCTCGAACGCAATGATAAACGCAATCACGATGATCAGGATGCTCGAGAAGGATCCGATAAATGTCATCGTACCCTGATCGGGCGCTTTCTTGGCTGCGCGCATGAACATCCGTTTCACGAGCGGGCCGATCACAAAGCCGGCAGCGATCTCGATTACAGGGATCCATGCTTTTTCCAGAAAAGGAACAAGGTGTTCCCACAGGACATGAAGATCGATTGTCATCAGAACCATTGTTTCACTCCCTTTTGTTTATTGTATACAGGAACAAAGAAAGAAAGTATTGTGCTGACTAAAAAAGTGCACAAATTTCCAAATTCCTTTTGACAAATAGAGAAGAATCATATATTATACACAAGTACGGAGAGTTGTCCGAGCGGCTTAAGGTGCAGTCTTGGAAAGGCTGTGTAGCGAAAGTTACCAAGAGTTCGAATCTCTTACTCTCCGCCATTTTTGAATTCGCAGACGTCAGAGCATCTCTGGCGCTTTTTTTATTATTTTTCGTTCATATGAAAACAGCCACCGCAATGGATGGCTGCTTCTATTACAGGACCTGATCGCGCATCGACTCTTTGATCGTCAAAGCCAGACTGTCAAGCTCTTCCTCCTGTCCTTCCTTTAAATGGGAAGCGATGGTGAGCCGGTCGTTGAGCACTGTGATCGTCTTCATCTTGTTGTCCAGGAAATCGGAAATGAGATCGCCGGAACGGATGGCCCACGATCCGTTTTCAATGACCGCGAACGTTCTGTTCTGTACATTGAGAGCCTTCATATCTTCCAGGAAGCTCAGCATGACCGGAAAGATCCCCAGATTGTACGTGCAGGACGCCAGTACGACATGGCTTTTCTGGAATACTTCCGAAATGAGATAGGAAACATGGGTATTGGACACATCATGGACACTGACATTCGGAACACCGAGCTCGCACAGTTTGGCAGCCAGTGCCTGGGCAGCCTGTTCTGTATTTCCATACATGGAAGCGTAACAGATCATGACCCCTTTTTCCTCCGGCTCATAGCTGGCCCAGTGGTTGTACTTATCGAGCAGATAACCGAAATCATTCCGCCATACCAGACCGTGCAGCGGGCAAATGAACTTCACCTGATCGAGGACCGGTTCCGCTTTTTTCAGGATGCTGCGGATATGCGGACCGTACTTCCCTACGATATTTGTGAGATAGCGCCGGTTCTCGTCGATCCAGTCGCGGTCGTAATTCACTTCGTCATTGAACAGTTTGCCATCCAGCGCTTTGAACGAGCCGAACGCATCGGCGCTGAACAGGGCCCCGTTACTGAGATCGAGCGTAACCATAGCTTCAGGCCAGTGCACCATCGGCATGAAAAGGAATGTCAGCTTGTGGTCACCCGCTTCGATCACGTCGCCTTCATTGACCGTGATCTTTCTGCTTTCGTCGATATGGAAGCCGAACTGTTCAGCCAGCTGGAATCCTTTCAGGTTGCCGATGACCTTTGCGTCGGGATAACGATCGAGCACTTCCTGAAGACTGGCGGCATGATCAGGCTCCCAGTGATTCACGATAATATAATCGAGATCGCGCCCGTCCAGCACATATTCGAGATTTTCGAGCATCTGCCGGCAGGCATCCCAGTCGACCGTATCGAACAAAATCGTTTTTTCTCCTAAAGAAACATAGGAATTATAGCTGACCCCTTCCGGGATCGGATGAATATTTTCAAACAAAGTGAGCCTGTGATCGTTGGCTCCGATCCAGTACAGCCCGTCTGTCACTTCGCGTACAACATGCATTTTCGTTTCCCTCCTTATGCCTTTTCAAAATTCGCTTTTGGTTCCGAACATTCCGGACATACCCAGTCTTCCGGAAGCTTTTCGAACTGCGTTCCCGGCGCAATTCCGTTTGCCGGATCGCCAGCCATCGGATCGTATTCATAGCCGCAGCCATCGCACACCATGATATCGTAAGCCGGTTTTTCCTTCTTTATAATTGGACGGCGGACTTTTTTCATCTCTCCGGCCGGCTTCTTTTCCCCGGTATCGAGTGCTGCAGCAAGCAGCGGCAGGATCTCGTTGACATCGCCGACAATACCGTAATCACAGTTTTTAAAGATCGGCGCGTTCGCGTTCTTGTTGATCGCTACGATCGTTCCTGCGTTGATGATCCCTTTCAGATGCTGCACCGCGCCCGAAATTCCGCACGCAATGTACAGATTGCCGTTAAACTTCTGTCCGGACATACCGACATAACGGTCCATCGGCACATACTGCAGCGTTTCTGCTACCGGACGGCTTGATCCGATCGCCGCACCTGCCGAGCGGGCCAGGTTTTCGATCAGAACCATATTTTCCTTCGGCCCGATTCCCTTTCCTGCCGACACGACACGCTCTGCCTTCGTGATCGGCGTATCGATATCGATGCCGACCGTAAAGTCATATCCGTCAGCCTTCAGGTTTTCGACAAGCATGTCCACTCTTTCCTGGGCCGTTCCTTTTTTCAGGATCATCTTTTTCCGATCGCCGGTGATCAGCTTTACGCTCTGTCCTGGCAGAACAGCCGCTGCCTTTTCCTTTTTAGGCGGCTTTCCTAAAATATGTCCTGAAATAACGACGCGCATGATCTCGTTGGTTCCTTCATAGATCTGCGTGATCTTGGCATCGCGGTACATCCGTTCGACATCCATCCCCTTGAGATATCCGTTTCCTCCGTAGCACTGGATCGCCTCTTCTGTCACCTTGACGGCTGTATCAGAAGCATACTGTTTGGCCATGGCCGCTTCCATGCCGTAGCTTTCATGGTTTTCCTTCAGTTCGGCTGCGCTGTAAACGAGCATCCTGGCTGCCCGGATCTGAGTAGCCATGTCAGCGATCTTGAAAGACAATCCCTGCTGGAAAGCGACCGGTTTGCCGAACTGGATGCGATCAAGCGCGTAGTTTTTCGCGCTCTCATACGCGCCCTGGGCAATACCTAGCGCCTGGGAAGCGATACCGATGCGTCCGCCATCGAGAGTGGCCATCGCGATCTTGAAACCTTCCCCTTCTTTTCCGAGCAGATTTTCCTTGGGCACCTTGACATCGTCGAAGAGCAGCTGCGCTGTCGCGGAAGAGCGGATACCGAGCTTGTCGTAATGGTCGCCGATTGTAAAGCCTTCCCAGCCCTTCTCGACAATGAACGCGCTGATCCCTCTCGTACCGATCCCTGGCGTCGTGACCGCAAATACGACATAGGTATCGGCCTCGCCGCCATTGGTAATAAAGATCTTCTCCCCGTTCAATATATAATGATCGCCTTCGAGAACAGCCGTCGTTTCTGTCCCTCCGGCATCCGAACCGGCATTTGGTTCGGTCAGTCCGAACGCGCCGATCTTTTCTCCTTTCGCCAGCGGAACAAGATATTTCTGTTTCTGCTCTTCGGTCCCGAACGCAAAGATCGGCCAGCTGCCCAGCGATACATGGGCCGATAAGATGACGCCCGTCCCGCCGTCGACACGCGAAAGCTCCTCGACCGCGATCGAATAACTTAATACATCCTTGCCCATTCCGCCGTATTCTTTCGGATACGGAATGCCCAGCCATCCTTTTTCGGCCATTTTCTCGACAACTTCACGAGGGAAATGATTCTCTCTGTCCCACGTGAATGCATACGGTTTTACCTCGGACTCCGCGAATTCGCGGATCTCGGCACGAAGCGCTTCGTGCTCAGGTGTCGTTTGAAACATGTCGCAACCTCCTTAAATATTTAAAGTTCCGGTGTATAAAAGATCATATCGTACAGCGTATAGCTGGAATAAACCGCATCGATCTTCTCCTGCATTTTTCGAAGCGCGCAGCTGACCGGGCAGATCCTGCCATGCTGAGCGACCCATTCGCAGCGGTACCCTTCTTTCAGGCAGCTGCTGATCGGTTCGTTTTCCTCGATCAGGGTGATCAGTTCGAGCATGGTCACGTCTTTCAGATCGACAAGAAGCCGGCATCCCCCTTTTGGTCCAGGCACGCTGTCCAGCCAGCCCGCTTCCTTGAGCGGCGCAAGAATTTTATAGGCAAACGCTTTTGGAATGCACTGCTGCTCGCATATGGACTGCATGGAATGCTTTTTTCCATCGGCCAGATGGCGCAGCAGGCGTACTGCGTAATCGGTCTTGCGGTTCATGATCTCACCTTCCTTGGTCCTACCATATTATTTTGGACTACAAATGTCAAGAATTAGAGTAAGCGCTTTCAAAACTAGCCGTATTTCTGACTTCTTTGGTAAAAAACCGAAGATCATCTTCTGTCTTCGGTTTCGATCATCCGTTTCATGCAAGCGGCAGGATCCGATCGCACCTCTTTGCCACGACCGGATCATGGGTGACGATGAGCACAGTTTTTCCTTCCCGGCACAGATCGTGCAGCAGCTTGAGCACATGATCCCGGTTTTTTGGATCAAGCGATCCGGTCGGTTCGTCGGCCAGCACGATCTTTCCTCTTTTCAGCATCGTCCTCGCGATCGCGATCCGCTGCTGTTCTCCTCCCGACAGCTCAAAAACCTTCTGATGACGCGTATGTTCCAGACCGACAGCGCGCAGCGCGTTTTGGATTTCCTTTTTCCGGTCGGTTCCGGATGCAGCCAGCATCAAATTCGCTTCGACCGTTTCGGTATCAATCAGAGCAAAGTTCTGAAACAGGTACGATAACTCGTTCCGGATCATTTTCTGTGCGGCTCGCGAATTGGGTCTTGGCGCCGGTCTGCCGACGATCCTCACTTTGCCCGAATCAAAAGGTTCGATCAGTCCGAGGATATTGAGCAGCGTGGTCTTGCCGCATCCGCTTTTTCCCGTGACCGCAACCATTTCGCCGGCTTTGATCTGAAAAGAAAGATCTTCGAACAGCACTTTCTTCCCAAATTATTTCTTCAGATTTTCTGCTTCTATGATGCTCATCTCATTGTTCTCCTTTCAGCAGCAGGCTGAGCGCCTTGTTTTCCTGACGGCGGATCATGCCGTACATCATGAAGAGATCAATAAGTACGAGAAGCCCATACACCGCGAATGCGTTCATCGACGGAACATTTCTCATTACGATCGCCGTTCCCAAAAGGGCGATCAGCATCATGTGGATCCACTCGATCCGGTATCGGGACATGAACGAATAGCCCAGGATCTTCTTCACGAATATTTCTTTGCGACGTATGAGCAGAACGATCTGCATCAGATACGCAGAGGCCAGCAGATCGACTAGAAAGAGAAATCCGACAGCACCCATGATCATGAACGTCGATATTTTCATCGCCTCCATCGTCGAACGGAACACGGCATCGTATACACTGGCAAACCGGACCGCGTTTCGCGCGAGCCCGTTTTCTTTCAAAGCGGCTTCGATCGTTTTCTCGATCCTTGTCTGGTCCATCATGTCCGGAACAAGAACGCTCAGACCACTCCCGGAATAATATGTGCTGACCGGTTCGTCGAACCAGGATGCGTATAAATCGAGCTCGTTTTCGTTTACATACATTGCAGCAATCGGATCGAAATCTTCCGGGACGCTTTTTTGGATGCCATGAAAATAAGAGCTATCATACAAAACGGGATAGACATAACGGGCATCGGCTGTCTGTTCGATCTGTTCGAAAAAACGGGACATCTTTTCATTGAGCACATCGTTTCCATTCAGCTTCTGCTGAAATTCATCATCCACAAAATCATATTGGCTGATCGTGAGCTCATTTGCCGCCTGCTCATACGCATGCGCAGCCTGAACCTGATACCATATCGTATGCATAAGGCTGATCAGTACGGGCACAAGAAACGCGAATGAAACAAATATAGCCATCTTCAGCCCGAGGCTTGCCCCGTAGACGAGCCGTCCGTGATGGTTTCCTTTCAGGATGGCATTCAAGGTATACTGGCGGATGATCAGAAGAGAGGCGCCTGAAAGAACGATGCCGGCGCAAAGCACGATCATCTGAACCGCGAAAGACTGGAACATATAGACAGCCGTTCTGTTTTTCACAACGATCCATTGTCCGATCATGACCAGGATCACACCGGCAAGTCCGGATCCATATTTCTGCGCCGGAAAATCCGAGCAGCTTATACACCCCGATCGTTTTGATCTGACTCACCGGATAAAAAAGACACAGAAGAGCGAACAGCAGACCGAGCAGTACGATGCCTGCGGCAATGATCTTTACGAGTCCGGGGTCGTATTGCTTGTACGAATTCACCTGTCCGAGCTGACCGACGGTCGTATCCAGAGCTGCAGCGAGCGTTTCGAGCGCCTGATCCTGATCATTTGGCGGGCAGCATAAATACCTGCATATTCCGGGAATTGGTCCCAATAGTCTTCCAGGAACCGGAACTGCCTTGGATCATCATCGAACAGATCGGGAATGATGCCGCTTTGGCGCCGATCGCCCGTTTCGTATGTGGCGATGAACTGCGATTCATTTTGAGGGATTCGACCTTGCTGCAGAGGGATATTCGAAAAGAGCTCCTGCTGCGAGACAGACCGTACGGTTACTGTTCTTCCGTTTTCTTCCATGATGTCTTCCCGGACAAAAGCGCATTAGTATCAAGCATGAAGATCCTCGATGACTGCCTTCAGCTGCTGCGGCGAGCAGGACGGAACTGGATCCGGATCCGGATTTCCGGCAGGCCGAGCGTTTCGGCATACAGCTGATCCTCGTATTTCTGCCAGTATCCGAACAATAAGCCAGTCAGGGCCGTCATGAGCAGGATCAGTACGATCATTGGTTTTTTCATATTTTCGGTTATCGATCTTTCGATCCATTCTCCTTTCTGTTCAAGCTCAGTATAGATCGTCGGGATCGTGTGTAAAGAGCGCACACATAAGAGGACCAAAACGTGTTCAAGACGACCATCCTATGAAATGATCTTTTGAACTTCTTGTCTTCTTCTGCCAGGTTATTTATAATTTTTATATCATTTAATAATTAACGCAATAAAATCATGCAAAAGATAATAAGGAGAATTATTGTGCTTAAAATCGCAATCATCGAAGACCATGAACGGGATCATCTCTATATAAAGCATCTTGTTCAACAATACTTTCTTGACAAGGAAATTCTGATCGAAATCTGCTCATTTTTTTCGATCCCTGAAAACAAATTGCTGTTCGAGGATTTCTCCCTCGTTTTTTTAGACGTGCAGATTGGAAAAGAGAACGGGATCCAATGGGGAAAACAGCTGATCGCTCAATATCCGGATCTGACGATTCTCATCACATCCGCTCATCCGCAGTATCTGATCGACGGATACTGCATACCGGCAGCGCGCTATTTCCTGAAACCGGTCGATCCGGACATCTTTTCCTTCGAAATGGACGATGTTCTCGCACGGCCCGTTTTTTTGCGCCATCAGGGCATCTGCGATCCAAGGATCGCGCCTTATAAGATCCTGTTTTCAGAAATTGTCTATATCGAGTATCTCGACCGCAAGACCCATATTGTTTTAGCGAACGGCACGAGGCTCGAATCGACGATCGCGCTCAAGGAATGGATGTCGATCCTGAAGGGACAGGCATTCGGTCAGCCTTACAAAAGTTTTCTCGTCAATCTTTGTTTCGTCGAATCGATCCTGCCCAAGGATGTGGTTGTGAGCAAGGGACACATCCCTCTTTCCAAACATTTCAGGAAGAGCTTCATCCAGGCGTTCGATCGGGCAAACCGGAGTCTGTCATGAAGCTCTTTCCTTTCAGCCTTCCTTTAATGCTTGCGTGCATGGTGCTCGCCGCCGTTCTGATCGTGCTCAAGAACTGTTTCTGCCCTGCTTTGCGGTCGTGCAGGCTGCGCCCGCGAAGCATGCTTCTGATGGCAGGATCCATCTTATTCGGGATCGGTTTGATGATCTATATGGCAGAAACAACATCGTCCGGAGGAAACGATGCCATTCTGGCCGGCTTTTTCATGCTGTGGAGCGGCTGGTGCGTGTTCCTTTTTGCCAAAGAGCTGGATGCGGTCAGAGAAGAACAAATGAATGCGCGTTTTGCGTAGATGAAACACTCGCTCGACGCGCATACGGCGTTCCTGCATGAGGAACTGCACCCCTATGAAAACATCCGTGCTGCACTTGATCAAAACGAGATCAAACAGGCACAGGAAATTCTGGAAAAAGCATCCGGGAAGCTGACCAGCCTGTTCCATGAACTGGCTGTCCATTCCCTTCCCCTTCGTCTTGCTCTTCTGGAGCATAAGCCGGCACTGGACGAAAAAAGGATGAAAGTGGCTGCTACGATCCTTTCGCCCGATCTTCCCGGCCTTTCCCTGCCTCAGCAGCTGGATCTGTACATGGATACACTCCAATTCGTCTGCCGGCACGCTGCCGATGACGGGATCATATCGATCAGGCAGGAAACCGAGAACGGCCAGGTCGTGCTTACGATCCGTTTTTCCTTGTGTTCCCGTTCTTCCCTGGATCCTTCCCGGACGATCCGGATCCAGGATCATCCGGCCCGTTTTATGCGGACTGGCGAAAAAGGGATCCTTGCATTGCGTTTCTGATCATCAAAAAACCGAAGATCATCTTCTGTCTTCGGTTTCGATCAGCAGCTCGCCCCATTCATAAAATTCCTGCAGGATGGGCATCAGCTTGAGTGCCACCTCGGTCAGGGAATACTCGACCCGCGGAGGAATTTCATTGAACTGGATCCGGATGATCAGTCCTTCCTGTTCCATTTCCTTCAGGGTGTTCGAAAGCATGACATTCGTGATGCCGAGCGCTTTTTTAAGCTCGTTATAGCGCAGCGTTCCGTGCTCGCACAGCACATAGATCATCGGGATCTTCCATTTTCCTTCCAGGGTCCGGCACGCGACACGCATCGGACACATTTCATTTGTAAATGCTCTTTTCTCGTTCATGATAACCACCTTTGACCTAACTTTAGCACAAAAAGTTAAAAAAATAAACTAAGTAAGATTAATATAAGTATTTACATTTTTCTTACTTATGATTATAATAGACTTACTTTATAGCACTCTACGCTTTAAAGTGCCAGAAAGAGAGGTTATTTACCTGATGAATGAATACAATGAAACGCGATCTGCAGCTTTGCTGCCTGTTCGGGGCACTCTCTTGTTGCCGGACACGACGATCCAGTTAAGAAATATCCGGCAGGATGATCTGGACCGGATCCAGGATGGCGAATTTGTCGCTGCACTGGTCAAAGCAGACCACGATAAAGAACAGTGGGATGCAGCCGACTTTTATCCGTACGGACTGTGCTGCACGCTCAATTCGATCGAATATACGAAAAACGGAACCAATATTTATGTGAATACAAAAGAACGTGTAAAGATCGAGCACGTCGTCGAAGGACGTTTCACGACATGTGCCTATACATCTTTTCCGGATGAAAACGATCTTCCTGAAAAGTCCGGGCACGATATGCTCCTCTACATGAAGAACATCGTTTCGGATATGGCCCATTCCTTCCGGGGCGGCGATGTCATCGTTTCCCAGGCCGACACGATGAAAACGATCAACGGCCTCATTTCCTACCTGGCGCAGTACATGCCGCTGAGCCAGAGCGAACGGTATGAGCTGCTCGAGCAGAATCCGAAACAGCGAGCGCTGCTTTTTATCGACCTGCTGCTTCGTCAGAAAGAAGTCATTGCCATCAATCTGGAAATGAATGAAAAGTTTTCTGAGCAGGCGAACAAGTACTACCGGGAACAGGCGTTGCGCCGTCAGATGGAAGCAATAAAAAAAGAGCTCAATGAAACGGATGGCGAGGAAGCGGAAGACAGTTACCGCCAAAAGGTCATGGCAGCCGGACTGCCTGCTGAAATCGAAAATGCGCTGCTGGAGGATGTAAAGAAGCTGGAAAGCGCGAATCCGCAAGGCGGAAACGAGCAGGAACTGCTGAAAAACTATCTTGATTTCGCCCTTTCCCTGCCGTGGAAAAAGGAAGAATTGACCTTTGCCGACCTGAAACAGGCGCGCACGATCCTGGACAGCCGTCATTACGGCATGGACAAGGTCAAGGAGCGGATCATTCAGCACCTGGCGATCATGCGGCTAAAAAACTCGAACAAAGGAAGCGCGATCCTTCTTGTCGGGCCTCCGGGAACCGGAAAGACCTCGCTTGGACGCTCGATCGCCCAGTCGCTCGGCCGCGAATATGTACGGATGAGCCTTGGCGGCGTGCGCGACGAGTCCGAGATCCGCGGACACCGCAGAACGTATGTAGGGGCGATGGCAGGCCGCGTGCTGCAGGCCATGAAGCAGGCAAAAACGACCAACCCGGTCATCATCCTCGACGAGCTGGACAAGCTGATGCAGGGCGGCTTCTCGGGCGACCCGGCTGCAGCAATGCTCGAAGTGCTCGACCCGGAACAGAACAACACGTTTACGGATCATTATCTCAACCTGCCATATGATCTGTCGGACGTCCTGTTCATCGCGACGGCCAATTCGCTCGATACGATCTCGGGACCGCTGCTCGACCGCATGGAAGTGATCGAAGTGTCCGGCTATACGGGCGAGGAGAAATTCCATATTGCCAAAGACCATCTGCTGCCCGAAGTTCTCGATGAATACGGGATCACGCCGGATCAGCTGCAGATCAAGGACGAGGCGCTTCGCAACGTCATCGAAAACTATACGATGGAGGCAGGCTGCCGCGGCCTGAAAAAGCGGATCGAAGCGATCGCCCGCGCCCGCTCGGAAGCGATCCTTGAAAGCGACGGCGCGATCATCGTGGACAACGAAGCGGTCGAAGAGATCCTCGGTCCGAAGCGCGCCCGTCATGAAACGGTCAAGGAGTTCAATCCGGCCGGTGTCGTGACAGGCCTGGCATGGACAGCTGCAGGAGGAGAGATCCTGTTCATCGAAACGACCGATATGCCGGGCACCGGACAGACGATCATTACCGGACAGCTTGGCGAAGTCATGCAGGAGTCGGCACGGATCGCGCAAAGCGTCCTGCGTTCCCGGCTGCCGATGCAGTCAGCTGTTCTGAAAGAACGCGATCTGCATATCCACGTGCCGGCCGGAGCGACCCCGAAAGACGGACCGAGCGCAGGGATCACTTTGTTTACGGCACTGGCTTCTCTTGTGCTTGACAAACCGGTCGACCCGCACATTGCGATGACCGGCGAGCTTTCCCTTTCCGGGCAGGTCCTGCCGATCGGCGGTCTGAAGGAAAAACTGTATGGTGCCCGGCGCGCCGGCATCACCAAGGTGCTCGTTCCGTGGGACAACCGGGCCGACTTGCATGAAGTTCCGCAGGAAATCAACGACAAGCTGGATATCGTTCCGGTGCGTACGATCGAAGAAGTGCTCAAGGAAGCGCTTGATCTGACGCTGCCGCCATTTGAACATACTTTTGCAAGCCCGGTATCGATGCCGATGCAGTAAGAGGTATTTTTTCTGGAAGGAATCACGGTTCCTTCCTTTTTTGCTGCTCAGCCGCATATTCGCGGCGAAACGTTCCATAAACAAGGGCTTTACAGCCGAGGGCCAGAAAAGAACGAAGTACGCCTTGCCAACTTTCCCGAACCTTCCGATCGGATCAGGAGAACATTTACCTTCACTCGCAAAGATTCTTTTGATTGAATCCGCAACAGATCCATGTTTTGAAAAGTTTTGCGGTTTTAAATCGCAAAACTATATTTTAAATAGAAGTTTTGCGGTATACTATATCTAGAGGTGAGGATCATGATCGACAGACCAATGTATACAGACAAAATCATGGCTTATGTAGATGCTCCATTCATTAAGATCCTGACAGGCATCCGCCGATGCGGAAAATCTACGATTCTTAAGATAATCATGGAAAAGCTTAAAAAAGAACGCAACGTTGCTGAGGACCAGATCATCAGCTGCCGTTTTGATTCCATGGAATATGATGATATGACATCAAAAGAAATTTACGATACTTTGAAAAGCAGGCTTCTGTCTGATCGTAAAACTTATGTATTCCTGGATGAAGTGCAGGAAATCGATGGATGGGAAAAGCTGGTTAATTCGCTGGCATCTGATTTTGATGTCGATCTGTATATTACCGGATCAAATTCCCGAATGACGTCTTCTGAAATCTCTACCTATCTGACCGGAAGATACATTTCTTTTCGGATCTTCACACTGTCCTTTGCCGAATATCTGACTTTCAAATCAAAATATACACGTATCGGGTCTCCAAAAGAAGAGCTGGTCAATTATATCCGTTTAGGCGGTTTCCCTGCCACCCATCTTCAAGCGTATTCTCAGGATGAAATCTATACGATCGTCAGAGATATCTACAATTCAACAGTTTTTTCAGACATTGTCCGGAGAAATCAAATAAAAAAAATCGATCAGCTTGAACGTGTGGTGAAATATACTTTTAACAATGTAGGAAATACTTTCTCAGCCAAGTCTATTTCAAATTTTCTCAAATCAGAACACAGAACTCTTGATAACGAAACAGTTTACAGATATCTTGAAAAACTGGAAAAAGCGTATCTGCTCCACCGCTGTTCAAGATATGATCTGCACGGTAAAGAACTTCTCAAAACACAGGAGAAATTTTATCTGGCAGACGTATCGCTGCGTTACAGCGTACTTGGCTATACGGCTGACAGTATCGCCTCAAGTCTGGAAAATATCGTATACCTCGAACTTTGTCGCAGAGGATTTAGCGTGAATATCGGCAAAACGAAAGACGGAGAAATCGACTTTGTTGCCACAAGACAAAACGAAAAAGTTTATATCCAGGTGACACAGGAAATTAATAATGAAAAAACCGAAAAACGAGAATATGACCGTCTGCTCGAAATCCATGATAATTACCCAAAATACGTTCTGACCACCAATGAGTTCGCAGGCGGAAATTATGAAGGCATAAAAACAATGCATATTGCCGACTTCCTGCTCTGCCCGCAATGGTAAAGAATCCTCCTATGAATTTGGAGGTTTTTCTGTTCATCTTTTGATCGCTTTGATCATTTGGTCTTCTGTCTCCTTTCTGTGACCTACCACATACAAAGAAACCGGATCGGAAAAATCTCACCTGGTCCGGTTTTAATGCGTCATTTCAAATTCTATAATTCCTTTGTTTCCTGCAGGACAGAAGCAACGATCAGGCGCTGGCTGCTTCCCACACCCATACATGTGGAAAGGATAAGATACTTTCCGTCTTCGGGCAGTGTGATAGTTTCGTTCACGCTGTGCTGTCCGGCGCTTTCCAGATCTGAAATGAACTTTTTCACTTCTTCAGGATCGCTGAATTCATATTCTCCGGGAATATAGCGGTCATCAAATACCGATGAACAGAAGATCTCGTATTTCATTGCTTTTTCGGGCGTATAGATATACAGCGCAGGATGTTCGGTCAAATACTGCGCGTCTTCATATTTGTGCAGATCACTGAACATTTCCTTGCCAGCCGGTGTTTCGATGAACGACGTGTGGCCGTACATGATGGTTACAGGATCATCGAAGCTTTTCTGCTGGAACTTTTCGATGAACAAAGATCCGAAAATATCCGGCTCTTTATCGAGATTGCGTTCCAGATAGTAGTAATCGTCTTCTTCGTCCTGCGGCTGAAGGACTGGAAAATCAACGGTCGTTCCCGGAATGCTGATCCAGGCGACGATGTCCTTGTTCTGGTTCCACAAACTTTCCCAGTCGATCTGGCGATCAAGCTGCGGATCGGTCGGGATCTTTTCCTCTTCTTTTTCAGCAGGCGCGTCCGGCATTTTTTCGGGTTCCTGTTTCGCACATCCGCCTATCAGGGTCATTCCCGTCAATGAGGCAAAAAACAAATATCTAAGTTTTCTAAGCATATTTTCCCCTTTGCTTTTCTGATTCTTTATACTCTTTATTATTAACACAAGCAATAGGATAGCTGTTTAAAATTTATCTTATGTAAAAAATCATGCTCCTCTTTCTATCACAATACATTAAAAAGTAAGCGATAAATTCATTATTCTCAGACACATGTTGATCATATTTATATTTTATATTTTAATGAGCATTGTAGTAAATTTTCACTTATTTAATTGATAATTCTATTCAACACCTAACGCTTTGTATACAGCATCTTCTGCACTCTGATAAAAAATTAAATTAAAGTGTCCTATCAATTCAGCAGGTACAGTTGTCAGATCTACGGCAGATTTGATTGGCAGAAGAACTTTCTTTGCTCCGCTGTCGAAACAAACTTGAAGCGTATTGGCTAATTCATTAACTTTGATGATCGAACCGCCTAGTCCAATATCACCTAACACAGCAGAACTGCTGATTACTGACTTTCCTAAAGCAATCGAACAAAGGGCTACCAAAGTTGGCAATGCCAGTGTACTCGTCATCCCGATGCCTTGAAGGTCCTGATAATTAACCATGTAATCTTTTGTAGTTGTACTGATCGATGCACTGATCCGATTTGCGTTGGCTTTCAAATAATTGTAGGCAATTATCGATTTTTCCTTACACATTCTATCGGATCCTAATCCGCTTCGATCAAATTTTCCATTTCCAGGTAACATCTGGCTTTCTAGGCGGAACACTCCGATCATTCCTGATTTTCCTTGCGATATAGTATATACTTGGCCTGGATTCAGCATACCTTCTGGAATAAGTGTACCGGTTCCCTGTTCCGGAACAGAAACATATTTTTCCTCAAACGTCTCATTATCAATATATGAGAAGTTTACATCGTAAAATTCCATTCCGCCAAGTTTTTTCAGTTGTTCTTTTACGCGACGTCGCATTTCAAGAGACAGTCTTAAGATTTCTTCCAGCTCTTCTTTAGAGTAGTTTCCATCCGGATAAACCAACTTTATAAGTCCAGATACCATTTTTCGAACAGCAATTGTATCTCTTTGATTCAAATTTTTTGAGGCATCGGCACTTTCTGTGGGTTGACCGAGTCCTCCCACTCCCATTTT
>ERZ778513.502-NODE-502-length-31365-cov-12.850112_pt1 | contig 31365 bp, 23 predicted proteins | sample MGYA00510345_ERZ778513 | MGnify/ENA primary metagenome ERZ778513 (study PRJEB29527, sample SAMN07138966) | mouse gut metagenome | material: feces | host: mouse | place: China:Nanjing | collected 2016-01-25 ... | reverse complement strand
CTGTCGTATAATAGCAGATGTATGTTAAAAAAGTCGAGTTATTTTCATTATATATTCTATATATATTTAGAAAGGCATGGTTATTTACATGAATAGAAATAAAGACAAGAGGGAGTTCTATACACTAGGAATTGATATTGGTTCTACTACGGTAAAAGTTGCCATCTTAGACGCAGGACACAATCTGCTTTTCTCTGATTACCAACGTCACTACGCCAATATCCGCGAGACACTTTCTTCACTTTTGCAGGACGCATATGCAAAACTTGGCAACCTGACGCTTCACCCAATGATAACTGGTTCTGGTGGACTGACACTTGCCAATCATTTAGGTGTACCCTTTGTGCAGGAAGTTATCGCTGTGTCCACCGCACTACAAGAGCTCGCACCTAAGACAGACGTCGCCATTGAACTTGGCGGCGAAGATGCCAAGATTATTTATTTTGAAAGCGGCAATGTGGAACAACGTATGAACGGTATCTGTGCTGGTGGCACAGGCTCTTTTATTGACCAGATGGCTTCGCTAATTCAGACAGACGCTTCTGGTTTAAACGAATATGCAAAAAATTATAAATCACTCTATACAATTGCGGCGCGCTGTGGCGTGTTTGCCAAGACAGATATTCAGCCTTTGATTAATGAAGGTGCTACCAAAGAAGATTTGTCGGCTTCCATTTTTCAAGCGGTAGTCAACCAGACCATCAGTGGGCTTGCCTGCGGAAAACCAATTCGTGGTCATGTGGCATTTTTGGGCGGACCATTGCATTTTCTTTCTGAGCTAAAAACCGCGTTTATTCGTACTTTAAAACTAGATGAAGAACATATTATTGACACTGCAAATTCACATCTTTTTGCTGCTATTGGATCGGCGCTCAACGCCAAAAGAGAAGTTCATTTTTCCATGTCGGAAATGGTGGAAAAACTTTCTTCTGACATCAAAATGGAATTTGAAGTTGCTCGCATGGAACCTCTGTTTGCAAATGAAACAGAATACAACGCTTTTCAAAAAAGACATGGTTCTTACCATGTTAAGAACGCAAATTTAAAAGACTATCATGGGAAATGCTTCCTAGGTATTGACGCAGGGTCTACCACCACCAAGATTGCAGTTGTCGCGGAGGATGGGACATTATTGTATTCATTCTACAGCAATAATAATGGAAGTCCTTTAAATACAGCTATCGCCTCCATACAGGAAATCTATCGCCAGCTACCTGCTGATGCATCTATTGTTCACTCCTGTTCCACAGGATATGGCGAGGCGTTATTCAAAGCGGCTTTTATGCTGGACGAAGGTGAAGTTGAGACTGTAGCACACTACTATGCGGCTGCCTTTTTTAATCCTGCTGTGGATTGCATTATTGATATCGGCGGTCAAGACATGAAATGTATTAAGATTAAAAACCAAACAGTAGACTCCGTACAACTCAATGAGGCATGTTCTTCTGGTTGTGGCTCCTTTATTGAAACATTTGCAAAATCCTTAAATTACAGCGTACAAGATTTCGCTCAGGCAGCACTTTTTGCCAAACATCCAATTGATCTTGGCACACGCTGCACTGTATTTATGAACTCTAAGGTAAAGCAAGCCCAGAAAGAAGGTGCGGAAGTCTCTGATATCTCCGCTGGTCTTGCTTACTCTGTTATTAAAAATGCCTTATTCAAAGTCATCAAAGTTTCTGATGCGAGTGAACTTGGTAAAAATATCGTTGTTCAAGGCGGAACGTTCTACAACGATGCAGTCCTCCGCAGTTTTGAAAAGATTGCAAACTGTGAAGTAATTCGCCCTGATATTGCGGGCATTATGGGCGCATTTGGCGCCGCACTCATTGCAAGAGAACGCTATCAGTCATCCTTGGAAAAATCAACTACTATGTTAAGCATTGACCAGATTAATGAACTTGCTTTTACTACTTCGCTAGTCAAATGCAAAGGTTGTACCAACTCCTGTCGTCTGACTGTCAACAAATTCTCTGATGGTAGAAGTTACATATCCGGCAATCGCTGTGAGCGTGGTCTTGGAAAAACAAAGACAGACAACAATATTCCAAACTTATTTTCGTATAAACTTGAGCGACTGTTTTCCTATACACCACTCTCTGAGAATGAAGCAATACGTGGGCGTGTCGGCATTCCAAGAGTCTTGAACATGTACGAGAACTATCCTTTCTGGTTTACGTTCTTTACAAAGCTCAAATATCAAGTAGTGCTCTCACCATTATCAAACAGAAAGATTTATGAGATGGGGATTGAGTCCATTCCGAGTGAATCCGAGTGTTATCCCGCCAAGCTTGCACATGGTCATGTAGAATGGCTCATCAAACAAAACGTGAACTTTATCTTCTATCCCGCAGTGTTCTATGAGCGAAATGAGTTTGACGAGGCAAACAATCACTATAACTGCCCGATTGTGACTTCGTACTCCGAAAATATTAAAAACAATGTGGAAGCGATTGGACATGGAGAAGTTGTATTTAAAAATCCATTTATGTCTTTCCGCGAACCATCTTTAATTTTGCAGTCCTTAGAAAAAGAATTTCCTGACATTCCTGTTGACGAGTTAAGAGAGGCCGTCAATGTAGCATGGCAAGAACTTGACAATGTTCGGAAAGATATGGCTAGAAAAGGAGAAGAAGTTCTCACCTACCTTGAAAAAAATCATGCGCGCGGCATTGTACTTGCAGGCAGACCCTACCATATTGATCCAGAAATCAATCATGGTATTCCTGAACTAATCAATTCTTATGGCATTGCAGTACTCACAGAAGACGCAATATCACACCTTGCAAAACCAGAACGACCACTGATTGTGTCTGATCAGTGGATGTACCACTCAAGACTTTATGCCGCAGCAAGCTATGTCAAGACGCGGGACGATTTAGACTTAATTCAGCTAAATTCCTTTGGTTGTGGATTGGACGCCGTTACCACTGATCAGGTCAATGATATATTGACCAATTCCGGTAAAATTTATACTTGTCTGAAAATAGATGAAGTGAATAATCTCGGTGCAGCACGCATTCGTATCCGCTCTTTGCTTTCCGCTATTCGTGTGCGTGAGGAACGCCACCAAAAGCGAACCATTCAGCCAAGCACCATGAAAAGAGTGCTTTTTACAAAACAAATGCGCAAAGATTATACAATACTCTGCCCACAGATGTCACCAATTCACTTTGATTTACTTGAACCGACATTCCGCAGATGTGGCTATAATCTAGTCATACTAAACAATGACAATAAAGGCAGTATTGATATGGGGTTGAAATATGTCAATAACGACGCTTGCTATCCGTCTTTATTGGTGGTTGGACAGATTATGGAAGCAGTTCTCTCCGGTAAATATGACACAGACCACCTCGCTGTCGTAATGTCTCAAACTGGCGGTGGTTGTCGTGCAACAAACTATATTGGATTTATTCGGCGCGCACTAGAAAAAGCAGGTTACCAACACATTCCAGTCATATCAATCAATCTGTCAAAGTTGGAGAACAACCCAGGCTTTAAACTGACGCCAATGCTTTTGTTACGCGCAGTCTACGCAATAAATTTCGGTGACATCTTTATGCGATGTGTGTATAGAATGCGCCCTTATGAAGCGGTTCCTGGCTCTGTTGACGCCGTACATCAAAAGTGGATTAAAAAATGCTGTGACTTTCTTGGTCGTAAATATATATCTTACAACACCTACAAAAAAATGTGTCGTGAAATCATTGCAGAATTTGATGCGATTCCTATATTAGACATCAGAAAACCGCGTGTAGGTATTGTTGGCGAGATTCTAGTCAAATTTTCGCCTGCCGCAAACAATCGGCTTGTAGAACTTCTGGAACACGAAGGCGCAGAGGCGGTTGTACCCGACTTGATGGATTTTATGTTCTACTGCTTTTATAATCAACTTTATAAAGCCGAAAATCTTGGCACCAGTAAGAAAACTGCAAAATTTTGCAAAATTGGTATCAAAGCAATCCAATCTCTTAGAAAACCAATGAGCGAAGCGTTTGCTGCAAGCAAACATTTTATTCCACCTGCAAACATTTATGAGACAGCAAAAAATGCAGCGGAAATTGTCTCTCTTGGCAATCAGACAGGTGAGGGTTGGTTTCTCACAGGAGAAATGCTTGAACTGCTTCATACAGACACCCCCAATATTGTGTGCACGCAACCTTTTGGATGTCTGCCAAATCATGTTGTTGGCAAAGGAGTCATTAAAGAGCTGCGAAAGCGCCACCCAGAAGCAAATATCGTGGCTATTGACTATGACCCAGGTGCTTCAGAAGTTAATCAATTAAACCGTATCAAGCTGATGCTTTCCACTGCCCAAAAGAATCTAAACAGTACTGTGGAAACTCTAGAATCACTTGAAACACCTAACACATTAGAGACAAAAGAAATTGAGAATACAACACAGCAGAATACAAACAATAATCATTCAGACAACACAATTCAAGGTGCTTCAATAAGCCAGAACAAACATTCTCGCAAAAAGCACTCTAAAGGCAGAAGAAAAGACAATGCCAAAAATAAATCCGCATAAAAAACAGGGCCAAAAGCCCTGTTTTTTATATACACAGATACCCAGAGGAAAAATATCAGTGCACAATTCTATACAATCTCCATATAAATCTGATATGCCCGATACTCTCCCATCTCAACGGGCATTGGAAGACCTGCTGCCATCAATGCAGATCCGTAATAGCATGTCCCTTTCCCTGTATCCTTGTACACTGCTTCTGGATTTAACCCCTTCAATCGAACATAATTCACTGTCATATTTCCATGTATCTCCTGCATTACCACACTAAGCAGCACCTGCTTTTTATCCTCCGAAACAATTGCCCATGCTACATATGCATCTACAAATGGGTTGGACAAACGATAATAATCCCCTTTACAAATTAATGCTTCATACTTTTTATATCGTACAATCTGCTCCTTAATCGTTTCCTTTTCTTCGCTGGACAACATCTCAGGATTTAGCTCATATCCGAATGTGCCCGCCATTGCAACCACACCTCGCGTATTTAAGCTGACACTTCTTCCTGTCTGATGATTTGGTACCGCAGATACATGTGAACCAACTACAGAAACCGGATAAAAGAATGATGTACCATACTGAATGCGCAAACGATCGACCGCATCTGTATTGTCACTACACCAAATTTGTGGTGTATAGTATAACATTCCTGCATCGAACCTACCACCACCACCGCTACAACCTTCTATCAGCATATCTGGGTAACGTTGCATCAGCCTTTCAAGAAAATCATATACACCAAGCACATAATCATAAGTCACTTTTCCTTGTGCATTCTCCATAGAATATATATCTGTGAGACTTCGGTTCATATCCCATTTTACATACTCAATATTCCCTTGATCTAGCACACTGCATATCTGGTTAAAGATGTAGTCCCGCACATCTTTTCTAGAAAAATCTAGCACCAACTGATTTCGTGCGCGAATTGGTTTTCTTCCCGGAACCTGAATTGCCCAGTCAGGGTGACTTCGATAGATATCACTGTCTTCCGATACCATCTCTGGCTCTATCCAGATACCAAACTTTATCCCAATCGCATTGATGCGCTGAATTAATTCTCCCAACGTACAGCCAAGTTTCCTCTCGTTGACTTGCCAGTCACCAAGACCACTATTGTCATCATCGCGCTTACCAAACCAGCCATCATCCATCACCACCATATCAATGCCAAGTTCCGCTGCTTCTTCCGCCAAGTGATAGATTGTCTCACCGTCAAAATCAAAATATGCCGCCTCCCAACTATTAATAAGCATTGGTCTTGACTGATGACTGTATTTTCCCCTGCAAAGATATCTTCTTATACACTGATGGTATCGCCTCGACAATGTACCAAACCCTTCGTCTGAATAGCACAAAATTGTCTCTGGTATCAGCAGTGTTTCCCCTTTATCAAGTGGATAATGGAACAAGTCACTATTAAGGCCCATCAAAGCTCTTGTCTGTCCATACTGATCTCGCTCCACCTCACATCGAAAGTTTCCGCTGTAGACAAAAACCATACCATAACAGTTTCCAGAATCCTCCGTCGCATTTTTATCCGCAATAATCACCGCTGGATTATACTGATGGCTGGAAGTTCCCCTACGACTTCCAATCACCTGACATCCATGTGCAATTCTTGTCCGCTGAAAATTGCGCTCCATAGCATGTCGCCCGCAAAAACTAATAAAATCAAAATCCCCATATATGAAATCTAAACATACCGACGATGCTTTTTCTACATGTATTTGCTTTGAACCAAGATTTTTAATTACAGCACTTCTTGTAATAATATCCGCATCTTCAAGCACCCCATACAAAAGGCACACTTGAATCCTACTAATTGAATCCTCCAATACAATTTCCAACGTCTCCGCTTCGTCGTCAGCCGTATACACAGCAGGAAGTCCCTTCAGCGCATATTTTCCCCTTTTTATTTCATGGCTGACATAACGTAAATCGCAGTATTCAGAATTATCCGCATTGCGTATTACAAGAGCATTATTGCGATAATCGCCCGTCCCTGCCTGCGGATACTCCTGCGGCAGAGCATCCATAGAATATGTCCTATCATTCCCGGCATCCGCCGGGTTTCCAGAAAAGCCTCTGTCATAGTAGGTCAGCAAATAATCCATATTTCCAGATATCCGCGCCCCATAGTACAGATGCAACAGAAAACCCAGTCGGTCCACTTTCATCTGATAAGTCGTGTGTCTTGTATTTAGTGTAAAAAGTTGATTGTCTTGTTGAAATTGAATTGCCATACGCGTTCTTCTCCTAATTTATTTTACTGCGCCGTTTACAACACCATTCAAAATCTGTTTCTGGCAGATAATATAGAAAATCAGTATCGGAATCAGTGATAACAGATAGGAGGCAAATGCCAAATTATAGTTTGTACCGAACTGTGTCTGAAAGTTTAACTGTGCCAGTGGCAATGTGTTCTGATCTGAACCTGCCATAATAACTAATGGTGTCATAACGTCATTCCAAACTGCCAGCGCTGTCAGTACCGCAACAGTTGCATGCATTGGTCGCATAATTGGGAAAATAATTTTCCAGTATGTTCTCCACGTAGATGCCCCGTCAACCTTCGCTGCCTCCTCAAGCGCCATTGGAATATTCACCAGATAACCTGAGTATAACATAATATTCATCGGCATGTAAAATACAACATACAAAATTATTACACCAAACCAGTTCGCCAGACCCAATTCCGCTGTCTGCTTTGCCAATGGCATCATCAAAATAGCGAACGGAACAAACATACCACTTACAATAAAGAGATACACAAAGCTGTAAAATTTGCTGTGACTTTTATTTCGACCAAGTGCATAGCCCATCAAAGAGTGAATCGCTATGGACAATACCACTGTTAAAAGAGTAATCAAAAGACTGTTTTTTAAAGAGTTCCAAAAGTCTGTCACACGCATTGCCTCTCTGAAATTATCAAGACTCCATGTCTTTGGAAGAGACAGAATACCACTGACACTGTTTGTCATCTCTGCAGGCTGTTTAAATGCAATAATAATTGTCATATACAGCGGAAATGCAATCGCAGAAAGCCCTAGAATCAACACAACCATCGCTGTCCAGTTTGTTTTCTTATTCATTATACTTTCCTTCATTATAACTGCTCCTCCTTTTTACCAGTAAATTTCATCTGTGCCACAGAAACCGTCACGATTACGATAAAGAATATAACTGCGTTGGCACTCTGGAATCCAAACTGTCCGCCTGACATACCATTATTGTAAATCAAATAAGAAATTGACTCTGTACTCTGTGCAGGACCACCTTTGGTCAACGCCATAATTTGGTCAAACACCATCAGGAAATTCTTCACGCTTAACACCATATTAATTGAAAAGAACGGAATAATCAGTGGAAATGTTAAATAGCGGAACTGCTTCCATCCAGTTGCACCGTCCAGTCCACCTGCCTCGTACACGTCTTCTGGCACAGTTTGCAGACCAGAAATATAAATAATTGTGTTCATTGCAACCGCCTGCCATGCGCAGACAACCATAATGCCAAGCCACGCGGAACTAGGGTTTGATAAAATACTCTTGCTTAAAGAGTCAGAACCTATCATAGCGCCCATTGCAGGAAGTATATAAGTAAAAAAGTAGTTGAATATGTAACCTACAACCAGTGCACCAAGAATATTGGGAAGGAAGTATGCACCTCTAAAAAAACTTTTTGCCCGTATTTTGCTGTTTAGCGCAAGTGCCAAAATAAGACTAATTACATTGACCACAATTGTTGTCACAACAGCAAGCTTAAATGTAAACAGATATGACTTACCGACACGCGCATCTGTAAACAGGTCTATGTAATTGCGAAATCCCACCCAGTCATAGGAACCAAATCCCTTAAAATTTGTAAAACTGTAAATCACACCGCGAATCAGCGGAATTGTATTGAAGCAGACAAACAGCGCCAATATTGGAACCGTAATTAGTAAAAATGTTGTTTTTCTCTCATTCTTCATATCTCCACACCCCTTCTCTTAATTTCCATGCGATTTCTCGTAGTCCTGTACCATGCGGATAATGTCTCTGTTGTAACGCAGCCAATCCGTGTCAAATTTCTTCAAAAATGCATCTACATCTTTTTGAAGCAGGAAAGTCTGAATCTGTGCGTCAACTGCCATCTCTGACGGATAATAGTGATCCTGATAATCTGTCATTCTGCCCTCTGCAATATGCTGATTCATACCATCTAGCATAGGAGACAGTGTAAAGTTACCCTCCTTGCACGGAATTGCTATCTGTGCGTCAATATACTGTTGCAGATTCTCTTCCGCAAGCAAAAAGTCCAAAACTTTGTATGCCGCTTCCTTGTTTTTGCAATCTGCAGTCACACAAAACTGCAAGTCAATACCAGAGTTTAATGTATTTTTTGTTGCGTCATCATTTGCTGGCATCACAAACGAATCAATATTTAAATCTGGGTTTACTGACAAAATTTGAGGAATTGCATAGCTTCCAATAGGATACATTGCCGCTTCTCCCCGCGCAAAAGCTGTACAGGCATCATTGTAATTGTAAGCAAATGGGTCTTCTAATCCATACTGCAACAAGCTTAGATATTTCTCTGATACCTCACGATACTCTTTTGCAAAATTTGTCTCACCTCTGTTTACCTGCTTTGTTACATCCGCTGGTGCAAGGCTAACTGCCATAGCATTCCACGGTGCTAGACAAGTCCAAGTGTCCTTAAATCCAAAGTAAAACGGCTGGATTCCTTCTGACTGAATCTGTGTGCACAATGTTTGTAATTCTGTCCAGCTCTGCGGAATTTCCCATCCATGCTGCTCAAACATATCCCGGTTATACAATACACCTGCTGCGTTTGCCACATAGGGAACTGCATATGTACCTTCTGTCGGAACCAACTCCAGCGCCTCGTCAATATCGCGATATGCCTGCTTAATATCTTGCAGCCCTGCGTAATCTGAGACATCCGCCAAGATCTCAGCGTCCACAAAATAGGAATAATTGATGTCCCCTCCAATTCCTATAATATCTGGGTAATCCTCACGGATAAACCTCGTTCTTAAAATGGTCATTGCGTCATTGGGGGAACTAATTTTTAGCTGAATGTCATCATGCTCCGCATTGAATTTTTCTTCCACCATCGCAAAGTAACTCGCAGCTTCCGGCTTATATTGGACAATCTCTATTTTCGTCTTTCCATTGTCGCCTGAAGCCGCACATCCCTGAATGCCCGCCGCTGCGATACAGCATAATGCTATTCCAAAGTGCCTTACTGCTTTTCCTTTCATTCTGTGTTTCCTCCTTTTTTTCTTGATACATATACTTTAACATACCCTTATGCTATCGTAAATGGCATGAGTTTGCCAATTTTATACCTTTATGCCGCTTTTATAGAATTAACTTGAAGTCAGATAGCATTTTGGTATATACTGTTCTTAGGCCACATATTAATTTTTGTGTAGTATGTACATTATAAGTTGTTTTCAAAGGACATTCTATACAACAATTTTTGTTGAAATGTACATTTGACCTATTATAAATTGTAATAAATCACTTGGATTGCTCTACAAATACAGTGATACTTTATAAAATTACCGAATTAATAATTACAGCTATATTAATATAAGCTCTTGGAATTTTTTCTTGTACTTGATAATATAAGTACATCTGCCGCAAGAACAGATACGAAAAAATTCTAAGAAACTATCAAACTAAAAGGAGCATAACAACATGAGTGAAGTGATATTTTCCGTTTTTCCGAGTGAGAATTTTATTGATTTAGGTCTGTATCAATTTGGTTGGGAGAAGTGTGACCCGTCTCACTCGTTCGGCCCTGCTGCACGAAACCACTATCTTTTTCATTATTGCATCTCTGGCACTGGCATCTTATATGGCAATAATGCGAAGGGTGAATCCATTCCATATGCAGTTAAGAGTGGACAAGGATTTATGTGCTTTCCAAATCAAATTAATATGTACATTGCTGACAATGAAATTCCATGGGAATATGTGTGGATTGAGTTTGATGGGCTTCGCGCAAAAGAGACAATTGAATTGGCTGGCCTAAGTGTGGACCAACCAGTCTATAAGGCGCGCTATAAAGATTTAGCTGATTTGATGAAATCAGAAATGCTTTATATTGTCAATCATAAAGAGGAATCTCCTTTTCACCTGATTGGACACCTTTATTTATTTATCGATAGCCTCGTGCGTTCCTGCAATTTGACACAGCTCAACAAAGGAAACAGCCTTCGCGACTTCTATATTCGCGAAGCGATCTCCTATATTGAACAAAATTTTCAGAATGCGATTTCTGTGGAAGAAATTGCTGCTTCTTGTGGCTTGAATCGAAGCTATTTTGGCAAAATTTTTCATGAAAATATAGGAAAATCTCCACAGGAATTTTTGATTTCTTATCGCATGAAAAAAGCTGCTGAACTTCTAAAGCTCACCAGCTTATCCATTTCTGATATTGGCAATGCAGTCGGCTATCCAAATCAACTGCATTTTTCACGCGCCTTCAAACATGTGTACGGTATTTCGCCAAGACAATGGCGCTTTGAACAGAATATTATATCAGTTAACGCCAAATAATTTTTGTGCATATTGATACAGTGGAAATATATTATTATATAGCGCATCGACGGCACATGTACAGAAAAATATACTGAGCGGCAAAAGACTGACGCGCTCAGTATAAAATGAAACATACAGTTGCATAAGGAAATCTATTGCTTTGCGGCTGTGACTGGCACAATTTCCTAATGATGAAACAGCCGAATACCGGTAAAGCACATTGCCATACGATATTTATTGCAAGTTGCAATCACATTGTCATCTCGGATAGAGCCTCCAGGCTGTGCAATATAGCAAACTCCACTTCTGTGTGCCCGCTCCACATTGTCTCCAAACGGAAAGAACGCATCAGAGCCAAGTGCAACACCTGTCATCTGATCGAGCCAAGCACGTTTTTCCTCCCGTGTAAATACCTCTGGTTTTTCGGTAAAGAATTTCTCCCAGATGCCATCTGCCAACACATCCATGTAATCCTCGCTCATATATACATCAATGGTATTGTCTCTGTCAGCACGTCCAATTTTTTCTTGAAATGGCAGATTCAATACTTTGGGATTCTGACGCAAAAACCAATTATCCGCCTTGTTTCCTGCAAGTCTAGTACAGTGAATACGCGACTGCTGCCCTGCACCAATGCCAATCGCCTGTCCGCCTTTTACATAGCAAACGGAATTTGACTGTGTATATTTTAGCGTAATCATAGCAATTGCAAGGTCTATTTTTGCTTGTTCTGGAATTTCTTTATTTTCTGTCACAACGTTTGCAAACAGCGTATCATCAATCACTAATTCATTGCGTCCTTGTTCAAAGGTAACACCGTAAACATCCTTTGTCTCCACAGGATTTGGAACATAATTTGCATCGATTTGAATCACAGCATAGTTTCCCTTTTTCTTTGCCTTTAAAATCTCAAGTGCCTCCAGTTCATATCCTGGCGCAATAATCCCATCCGACACCTCCCGTTTAATCAGCTTTGCTGTATCGACATCACACACATCAGACAGGGCAATAAAATCACCAAAGGAAGACATTCTATCTGCTCCCCTTGCCCTCGCATACGCGCTTGCAAGTGACGATAGTTCTCCCATATCATCTACCCAGTAAATTTTTCGCTCTACTTCATTTAATGGAAGCCCCACAGCCGCTCCAGCAGGTGACACATGCTTAAATGAAGTCGCAGCCGGAAGCCCAGTTGCTTTTTTTAGCTCTTTGACAAGCTGCCATCCATTCAACGCATCCAAAAAATTAATATACCCAGGCTTTCCATTCAATACTTCAATTGGTAGCTCACCATCTTTACTATAAATTTTCGCTGGTTTCTGATTGGGATTACAACCATACTTCAATTCAAATTCTCTCATTTGCAATACTCCTTTATTTATTTTTATTGTATATCTTTGACTCATATTTTCCTGTTTCAATATCAATAAACCGGATAAATAAGGACACTTTATTGTCCACATTTAAACTGTTCCACACAAGGTCACCAAATTTATCCATCTCATTTGGAATCCCAACAAGTTTTGGTTCTCCTTCAAAACTTGGCAGTGGATTGCCATCTTCCATATATGTATGAATAAAATGTCCCTCACCTGCCACCGGACTACTGTATGCATATGTAAAACGGTTACAAGCATCTGGGTTTCCATTGTTACTTTTTAAAATGGACATTGCATAGTTATAATTGCCATTCTCAATATGAAGAATACCAGAAATTCTTGGCGTATAGTTTGGCGCATCTGGTTCAAATTCCCTTGTTCTAAGCGCCTGCTCAAATGTCTGCTGCTTATCCATCAATTCATAGATTGTATCTGTCTGGTCTCCATTTGTCACAATGGTTTTATTGCCAAGTACACGGACAGGCGCATAAATGATAAGGCTTGGGTCACGCAGCTTAGAAGGGTCAAAAGCTTGTGTACGAATCCCCTCTCCGTCTTCCACAAAGACGCGATTTCTACTATTTTCACTCCTACCCATAATAAAATAAGCAATCGCAGCCTTTTTCCCATCTGGGGTTCTGCCAATGACAATTCCTCTGCCAGGATAAGTATTTTCTCTAAGCTCCTGCTCTAATGATAACATCTTCATTTTAAAAACCTCCTAAAACTAAATATTCTTTCTACTTCCAAGATATCGAATGCACACTCCATTGCGATGTAAGATGTCTCCCTCCAGATTTCTTGAGAACATAATTTTGTTATCTTTATCTCTTGCAATCTCAATATCTTCATCACTACTATTTACAATCACCTCAAGCGTCTCTCCCCATCCCATTTTCTGAAGCTGAATCACTCGTGGATTTTCATAATCTGCTGGAAAATGAAAATTTTGCTCACGCATCAACGGTTCTTCTTTTCTAAGTTTAATCAGTTGTTTTGTAATCGAAATTTGTTCATTATATTTGCCCTGTTAAACGCTTAAACGCGGGCTTGATTGTTGTTGTCCACCAAATCGTTTCTTAAATGGAACATTCGCCTTTTGGCCTGTCCACTCCTCACCACCGCCCAAAATACCATTTACAAACGGGTCTCCATACACAATATTCACTTCTTTTACATCATATCCGGTTTTAAGATTAATAATAAGTTGATCTTCGTCAAGCATGTAGCAATAATTATCAACAGTTCTATGATATATTGACGCAAACTCCATATTTATACCCTTTCTTTTTTCTTAATAGATTCTCTCATTTATTCACTTACACATACTTTGCCGGCTAACACATTTTCATAATCTTCCAAATTTTTCTCCAAAAGTTTTGGCGTATCAAGTCCGTAAGGACACTTGGAAGCACATTGTCCACAATGAAGGCACTCCTTAATCTTTGCCATCTCCGCCTGCCAGTCTTCGCCCAACCAGTTTGTAGATGGAGAGCGACGCAGAAGCTGTGAAATGCGTGCACAATTATTAATTTTAATCCCTTTTGGACAAGGCATACAATAACCACATCCACGACAGAACTCTCCTGCAAGTTCTTTTAAATCATTCTCATATGTCTCTTTCATCTTATCATCCATTTTGGGCATTTCCTGCTGAAAAGATAAAAATTCTGCAAGCTCAGCTTCGCGTTGTATCCCCCACAGAGGCAACACAGATGGATGTTGACAAACAAACCAGTAACAGAGCTTTGCATTTGTCAGTAATCCACCTGCCAATCCCTTCATGCCAAGAAACCCCATTCCTGCATTCTCACATTTTTCTGCAAGTGCAATTTCTTTCTCAGAGGAAATATATGCAAATGGAAACTGTAATGTCTCATACAGACCACTTTCAATCGCCTCCTCTGCAACATTCAGCAAATGTGCTGTTATTCCAATATGTCGAATCTTTCCCTTCTTCTTCGCCTCTAAGACAGCATCATACACACCATCTGCGTCTTTAGGCCGAAAACAACGTGGCGCACAATGCAATTGATAAATATCAACATAATCTGTTTTTAACAGGTCAAGAGAAGTTTCCAAATCCTCCAAAACCTTCTCCTCTGTCTGTGCAGCAGTCTTTGTCGCAATATAATATTTATTTCTGTCAACCCCTTCTAGTGCAATGCCTAATTTCTTCTCACTGTCACTATATGCCCTTGCCGTATCAAAAAAATTCACACCGCCATCAAGCGCCATGTGTATCAATTTCACTGCATGCTCTGTGTCAATCCGCTGAATTGGCAATGCGCCAAAACCATTCTTGTTTGCTATTATCCCTGTATTTCCAAGCTTTACAGTCACCATAACGATTCCTCCTTTGCCCCATTTCTATTGATTAGCAGTTACCTATCTCTATCTTATATAAGACATCAATGCCTCAATACCACACAATAACGTATTTAGTCCCTCTTGATATTTATAATTACCATTGGTCGCAAGCATACTGCCAATCCCTGTCATAAGAATCCAAATATTCTGCGCTATGCTACTGCTATTAATCTCTGCACGTGTATCACCAGATGTTTTTCCCTGTTCAATCAAGTAAGTCAAATAATGGACTATCTCATTCTGTACCTTCTCGTTTGTAATCGTATAAAGTGTCGTATAATACTGAAAATGAACACGTTTCTCATAAATATAAGTAAATGCGGTCCGAATTAATGCTATAACATTCTCATATAAAGATACCTGCGATGTCATAACAGTCTTCGCTTTCTCTAATATCTCCTCGTTGCATCGCTGTGCAACTACCAGATTAATCTCATCAATATCTCGAAATCTATTGTATATCACCCTTCTATCACAGTTGAGTTCTTTGCACAATCTCGTGACAGTCAATGCCTCCACACCTTCATGACAACCAATATTTATCGCAAGGTTTACAATGCGTTTGCTTGTTTCATCTTCTATCCGCTTTCCCTTTGAGAATGCCATTTTTTCACCCCATTTTTTCATAGTTCCTGATTATTATCTTATCAGTTCCAACCAAAAATGGCAATACAGAAAATATATCGCTACTATGTTACTTTGTGGTTACAATTGATGCACACAAAATACTACAAAATATACGTTCTAGTTCTGACTCCAACACTATGCATTTAGTGGGTAGTGTGAAATTAAAATTTCACACATCCTGATTTGTACGCCCGCCAAAGCGAGCAGATGGGAGTTCGTGTAAAAAGTAACACACTCTGCCCCAATTCTACATTTACTACAAAACTCATAAAATAGCACAGGCAAGTTTATCCACATTAAATCATTAATACATGACTGATGCTTATAATAGAAAAACAAAGTTGGACTGTTATATTATTATGAGTGATTGTGCAACCTGCATAATGCTATATTTCCTCCACATTGGCGTGCACATAATGCAACAGACAAACTTGGCGCATATGGCGCCATCAGTGCAATAAACTCTTGGCAAAGTTTTGTCACTTCGGAATTTTGTATTTGATCTTCTCTCTGTTCAATCTCAAATTTATTTTCTATACTGCTATGTGGAACAGCCATCTCTACTGCGTGAGTATGAAGTTTGGTCACAATCTCTCCAATTTTCAATTCTTTTTGAAATATATTTAAGAGTTGCATTAATGACGACACAATGTTATGTCGATTAGACATTGTATTGCCACGACTGATACTCTTTTTTATTTTGACTGTAGTGTTCTCCAATGCCTCTTTCAGCCTGCAAATACTTTCTGTAGAAAGCATTTCTTTGTTATAATTGCCTTTTTTGTTCCACACATCAGCGACAAGTATCATTCTTCTATATCTGCCAAGAAACTTATAAATCCCCTCCAATGCTCCCTCCTTCCAACTGTCATAAAAAGGAGCATCATTCTCTTTTGGCGTCTGCTCAAACAGCAAATACAACCTTAAACAATCTGTCCCGTAATCCATCACCAAATCTTTATCAAACACACGGTCTCCAGTCTCATCAAGCCACTTTAACAGAGCTGTTCCATTTTCCAACAAAAGTTGTGTCTCTTGCAGATTAAAGGCTATATTGCTATTCTTATCTTTGCATTTCACTCTATCTATAGAACCTATTGTGTATGCGAAACTGTCGGGGATATCACACCCCGACAGTTTTTTTGCATTATATTCAATTTCTCTATGATTCATCGGCGTTAAGACTTCATTCATCAGTTTCGCCTCCGTGTTTTCCCATAGAAATTGTTAAAAATAGCTATTTCTGCGCTGTTCCTCACTATTTCTAAAGTTATTTATTTTGCTACAATATTCAAAATTCTGCCTTTTACATAGATTTCCTTCACAATATTCTTTCCTACTGTGAGGTCCTCAATCACAGGAATTGCATGTGCTTTTTCTTTTACAGAAGCCTCGTCCTCATCAAGTCCAACTTTTAATGTTGCCTTCACTTTGCCATTAATCTGCACTGCTATCTCCACTGTAGATTCCACTGTCTTTGCTTCGTCATACGCTGGCCATTTCTGCTGATACACTCTGCCATTGCCAAAATACATCTCCCAGAGTTCCTCTGTCATATGCGGCGCTACTGGATTCAACAGTAAAATTAACGTTGCATACTCCCCTTTAGTAACACTATTCGCTTTATAAAATTCATTTACTAGCGCCATCATTGCTGCTATCGCTGTGTTAAATTTTAAACTCTCAAAGTCATTGGAAACTTTTTTGATGGTTTGATGAATTTTAGTTTCCATCTCTGGGCGATAGTTTTCTCCATCAATAAGCATATCCTGAAGTTTCCAAACGCGTTCAAGGAAACGACGACACCCCTTAACACCCTCCATGCTCCATGCTGCACTCAACTCAAAAGCACCGATAAACATTTCATAAGCCCTCAGTGTATCTGCGCCAAACGCATTCACTATGTCATCTGGATTGACCACATTTCCTCTTGACTTGGACATCTTCTCGCCGTTCTCGCCAAGAATCATACCATGTGAGGTCCGCTTTTTATAAGGCTCATCACAAGGCACTAAGTTCTGGTCATAAAGGAATTTATGCCAAAATCTGGAATAGAGCAGATGGAGCGTTGTGTGTTCCATACCACCATTATACCAGTCAACTGGCATCCAATATTCAAGCGCCTCTTTTGATGCAAACTCTTTGTCATTGTCAGGGTCGATATATCTTAAAAAGTACCAGGAAGACCCCGCCCACTGTGGCATGGTATCAGTCTCGCGCTCCGCCTTACCACCGCACTTTGGACAGGTAGTCTCAACCCAATCACGCATTGCTGCAAGCGGTGATTCACCTGTATCTGTAGGCATATAACTCTCCACTTCCGGTAATCTCAAAGGCAGCTCACTCTCATCAAGTGGAACAAAACCACAACAAGGACATTTTACAATAGGAATTGGTTCCCCCCAATAACGCTGGCGGGAAAACACCCAGTCACGAAGTTTGAAGTTAATTTTTTTATGACCAATTCCTTTTTCCTCAAGCCACTTTGTAATTGCTTCCTTCGCATCTTTTACTTCCATTCCATTCAAGAAATCAGAATTGCAAAGTGTACCTGTCGCTACATCTGTAAACGCCTCGTTCTGAACATCGCCTCCTGCAACAACCTCTATAATCGGAAGTCCAAATTTCTTTGCAAAATCCCAGTCTCTTGTATCATGTGCTGGAACCGCCATAATCGCACCAGTACCATATGACATTAGTACATAGTCTGATACCCATACTGGAATTTCCTTATTATTGACAGGATTTATCGCACAGATGCCATTGATACACACTCCTGTTTTGTCTTTGGCTAACTCTGTACGCTCAAAATCTGACTTTTTGGAAGCTTGTTCACGGTAAGCAGCAATCTCTGCATAATTTCCAATCTCAGTCTTATACTTTTCAATCAAAGGATGCTCTGGTGAAATTACCATATAGGTTGCACCAAAAAGAGTATCTGGTCTAGTTGTATAAATTAAAAGAGTCTCATCCTTGTCCTTAATCTTAAACTTTACTTCAGCGCCTTCCGAACGTCCTATCCAATTTTTTTGTGATACCTTAACTTTTTCGATATAATCCACATGGTCAAGTCCATCGATTAATTTATCTGCATAATCTGTGATTTTAAGCATCCACTGTGATTGCATTTTTCGGATAACTTCAGCTCCACAACGCTCACAAACACCGTTTACAACCTCCTCATTTGCAAGGCCAACCTTGCAGGAAGTACAAAAATTAATTGGCATCTCACTTTTATAAGCCAGTCCTTTTTTAAACAATTGTAAGAAAATCCATTGTGTCCATTTATAATAGTTCTCGTCTGTGGTGTTCACTTCCTTGGACCAGTCAAACGAATAGCCAAGTGCCTTCAACTGATTCTTAAAATGCTCTACATTGTTCTTGGTCACAATCTTAGGATGAATCTTGTTTTTGATTGCATAGTTTTCTGTCGGCAGTCCAAATGCGTCCCACCCCATAGGAAACAGAACGTTGTATCCTTGCATTCTACGTTTTCTTGACACGATATCCATCGCAGTGTAAGGTCTTGGGTGCCCTACATGAAGTCCCTGTCCCGATGGATATGGAAATTCTACCAATGCATAATATTTGGGCTTTGACTTATCCACACCAACACGAAAGGCTTCCTCCTTGTCCCAAATATCCTGCCATTTTCTCTCAATATCCTTTGGAGAATACTCTTTAATCATATTTTCTACTCCTTTTCAACACCTTTCTATCGCAAAAGGCGCTTATTTTTCTAATATTTTCGATACAAAATACTCATGTGTTATTGTATCGCAATCGTTTTTATATTGCAAGTTCTTATCTATTAATTTCCTTACAAAATGTAACAGTTCAGCCATGCCCATTCATAAGTTGTCGGTTTGTACAATCTGACAATTTATTTAGGCAACTTCCGACAACTTATTTCATGTTGGGCGTCCGCCCTATAAATAAGTTTCTGCAAAACTTTACCTTTGTGGTACAGAATTGCACAGCCCTGTCAAAAGATGTTTTGCATTCTGTGGCTTAGAGAGATAGGCAACATAAAAATCACCCATACGCCCATCAGGATAATCACATAATTCACCGTCTATTCTCTCAATAATATCTACTCTTTCATCGTCAAAAAACCAATCCCACTCGGGCACTATCCCAGGAGGTATTAGTGCTATAAATTCGTCCAAAAGTGCAGCTGATTTGAATGCACCTAAATTTTCATATGCTGCTTTTATTTCAGGTAGGACAAGAAAAAATTCTTTTTCTTTAGACAAGGAAGGAAGTGCATCAATCTGACAAATATCCTCCAATTTTGAAGCAAGGTATATTGTTTTTTGTACCTCATTCATTTCCCCTAAAGATTTCCACGGTAGATAATTGTATATCAGCACCAAAAGAAATTCTTCTTTTTCATCATTATTAAGCGCGAGCAGCTTTTCAATGTCTTCCTTTAATATAATATTATGATATACATCTTTTTCCATTTTTCTTCTATCTATCTTTTATCTATTCAAGAACACCATTGGCATTTTTACTACGAAGCATGGCATGATATATTCTTCTACAATCCGCCAGAGACATATCAGAGGGGGATTAAATCCCGACAATAATACAAGTAAATTGCTCATTACCTACAGAGACGAGAGTCCTTTCCTAGATATCTTATAAATGCTTCATTTTTACTGCTTGAATAATTAATTCTGTACACTGTGTCTTGGTAAAAATACCAGAATCAAGTGAGAGTGTATAGTTCTCGACTTTTCCCCACTCTTTCTGTGTAAAGTATCTATAATAAGTAGCTCTAGAACGGTCTTTTTGCACAAGTTCTTTTTGGATGCGTTCTTCCTGGCCAGTCACACCCTCATGACGCTGGACACGCTTTACACGATGCTCCATATCCGCGTGAATAAACACATGAAAAATATCATCGCGCCCCCTGAGAATATAATCTGCGCCGCGCCCTACAATCACACAATTTCCCTTATCCGCAATACTTTTGATTACCTTATCCTGCGCCTCTTTAATTTCTTCATAAGGAACTTCTGCCTTCTTGTAATGTGGTACAAAACCACTTTTCATATCAATATAATCCTGATCAGACATGTTTTCCCCATTTTCCAAAATAAGTTTCTTGTCAATTCCCATTTTGCTTGCAACTGAAGCCACAATTTCTTTATCATAAAAATCATAATCCAACCGCTCTGCCAATAGTCTGCCTACTGTATGTCCACCGCTTCCTGTCTCTCGACTAATTGTAATAATCAAATTTAGCACCTCCCATTCGTTACTAGCTATCGAAGTCTTTTTGTTCTTGATATTATGAGAAAATTTTGAAAAACTATCGTAATACTATCTTACTCTATTTGAACACGATTGTCTATTAACAAATATTCAAGAATGCGCAGCATAATACACTCTTCTACAATCCACCAAAGATATCTCAGATGGAGATTAAATCCCACCACTGATGCAAATAAGTTGCTCACTGCCTATAGAGACAGGAGTTCTTTCACATCGGAATGCAATCTATAACAGTTTAGCCATGAAAAACTAAATTTATAAAACATTGTTGAACGCTTATTCACCTAAAGCATTTTGTATATTCAGCTTGGAACAAACGTGCAAAATAAGTTGCTGGAAATAGCCTAAATAAACCGTCAAAATGGATAAACGGACTACTTATAAATGGACATGACTGAACTGTTACAATATTCTTACTTCGATGCCCCTGCCTTAAAGTTATAAACAGGTTTAATGACTTTTTCAATTGCTACAGTCTCTTGGATTACACTTAACATATCCTCTATCTTACGATACGCAAACGGTGATTCATCTAGTGTGTCTTTATTAATGCAGATAGAATAAATACCTGTCATCGCCTTTTTAAATTCAGATACTGTATGATGTTCCTTCACTTCCGAACGTCGATAAACACGCCCTGAACCATGTGGCGCAGAACAATTCCAGTCCTCATTGCCAAGTCCTGTACCCAGAATAATTCCGTCGCGCATATTCATAGGAATAATCACCTTCTCTCCCACTCTCGCGCTAATCGCACCCTTTCTAAGAAGCGGCACATCTTCTGAAAAATCAATATAATTGTGAATACAGGTATAACTATCTAGCACCTTCCATTTCATTCCACGCACAATTTCGTCAATCATTGCCTCTCGATTGATTCTTGCAAATTCTTGCACAATATCTAAGTCATACAAGTAATCTTGTAATAATTCTCCCTCCAGACAGGTTAAGTCATAGGGAGCATGCCCTTGTTTTTTCATCTGAGATGCCTTCTGACCTTCTTTTAAATAGTATTCTGTCACTTCCATGCCAAGATGACGACTTCCAGAATGAATTACAAGATAAAGCGTTTCATCTTCCTCTTTGTCGACCTCAATAAAATGATTGCCACCGCCAAGTGTTCCTATACTGTGCTCTGCTTTTGATTCCTCTATCGCTTTAAAACAACGCAATCTGCGCAGTGCAATCTTATCACTCAGTTTATGACAGGTCTTTCTAACTGCACCACCGACAGGCACATTATCGCGAATAATCGTATCTAATTTTTGGCATTCAAGACGCTTTGCCTTGAGCTTGGCAATTGTCATGCCGCAACCAATATCCACACCAACTAAATTTGGCATCAACAAATCTCCCACAGTCATTGTCAACCCAATTGTTCCTACCTTGCCGGGGTGCACATCCGGCATAACACGTATCTTGCTACCGATCGCACATGGATGGTCGCAAATCATTTGTAATTGCTTGCGCGCATAATCATCCATCGCATACTGTTCGTTTTCTGTTGTGTAAACAATTGCATTTGTGTATTTTCCATATATTGTAATCATAAAATCTCTTTCCTTTCCGATTGTGCATATCGCACGATATTCAAAAATACCATTCACATTCTTGCTGTGGTGTGCGACTCTGCGAATATAAAACCACTTCGCACACCTACAATTCTATCAGAGGCTTATCTAAGTCGAAGATTGTATCTTTACCGAGACAAAATTATATTTTTCTCATCCCTTTCCCTTATAAAAGTAAAAGTTTTTCTGACTAAGATAAATGATATCGCCCTTGATAAAAACTATTTTATAGTTTTTTATTTTAAAACAACCTGCGAATACTGCTGACTGTACAACAAAAAAACACCTCTAAAAGGTGTTTTTCTCAAAAAGCTTACGATTTCATATAATCACAAATAAATACAAAATACTTTTTAAACTGCTATAATCATATTATAACAGCTCTTTACAATGCTCTATGGAGAACTACACCCTGTTTTTTTGTTATTAAAATTCGTAGGTTGTTGAAATAAAACTGCATTTTGTCCTCCTTATCGAGCTTTTGTTAATTGTTACATATGACAAATAGTCCTCGACTATCTGTCATATTTTTACAGAGTTCGTGCTCTCCGTATTATCAAAAATATTACCAACAATATCCATGATGCCCACGGCTATGATGTCTGCCGCCATGACATCCATAATAATAATTGGAATCATACGTAACAGTAGGTGTGGTATATGTTACTGTAGGAGCCGGCGCTACATAAGTAGTTGTTGCTGTACTTGAAGTGCCTGCGCTGCTTACAGCACCATCTAGTGTACTTGCTGGAACTGGTTTTCCATGATCGTGACAATGATCACAAATTCCATCCTCATCTGCATCTACAAAATAATCACAAATCCCATCTGCATTCACATCAGCATAACAGTGAAAGTCACAGATGCCATCGTCATTTTCATCTACAAAATAATGATTTCCACAGATGCCATCACCATCCGTATCCATAAAGCATTCCCCTAAATTACAGCCTCCGATATGACAGGTAGCAACCTCCTCTGCAGCATTTACGGAAAACGCCGGAGCAAACATTACTGCGCAGGCAAGTCCCATAGCTAACAATTTCTTCATATCAATACCTCCTAAAATATAGAAAATCCTTTGCTTTTCTTAACCATAGCATACTTTATTGTCTTTTTCAAGCCCTTTCTACACTTTCTCAGAATAAACACATAATGAAAAATGACTATTACGATACTATTTCGTTTCCAAAACTACTTTCTAATATTCTATATCCAATTCATCAAACATAATTTTCAATTATTATATCCGTCTCCATACCTTTTCAAGCTTTTGTACGACCAGTCAAGCATGAGTGTATTATCATTCTGACTTGCTAAATTTTAAATTATCGCTTATTTCAATCGTTCCTTTTGCATTTTCATCATCCATAATAATCTCACCGACCTTGGGTGCAACAATCGTTCCCGCTAATGGATTCTTAATGCTGATAATTGGTGTGATTATCTGTGCTTCCACTTCAGATTTTTCAAAACAGAGGTCTGTCTCTATCATCTCGCAGTTTTTCAACTTTAGATTTTTGCAGTAGCATAGCGGCTGTGTACCAATAATTTTACAATTCTCAAAGGTAAGCCCATCTGCATACCACGCAAGATACTCTCCTTTGACAACACTATCTCTCACAGTGACATTCTCACCATGCCAAAAAGCGTCCTTTGTATCAAAGTTACAATTTTCAAATATTGCATTTTTTATGTACTGAAAAGAATATTTTCCTTTGAATGCTACATTCTTAAATGTAATATTTTCTGAACGCATCATAAAATATTCACTTTCCGCCACAGAATCTACCATCTCAATATTTCTCACAGACCAGCCAAATTCTGGTGAAATAATATCACAGTTGCGAATTGCCACATCACTACACTCACGAAATGCTTTAATCCCATGCATCTTTGTTCCTGTAACTTCCACATGGTCGGAATACCAAAGCGCAGCGCGACACAGCGAGGTCATTTCCGAATCGCGAATCGTCAGTTGATGCACATGCCAAAATGGATAGCGTAAATTAAAAAAACATTTGTTTACTTGCACATCTGACGACTCTTTTACTGCACTCTCTCCATCTGCTGGACCATCAAAAATACACTCATTTATAATGATATCCTTACTTCCATATAATGCTCTCTCTTTGTCTAATGTCTGTTTTTCGATTACTCTCATTTGCCTTCTTCTCCGTTTTTATGTTTTTATCTTAGTATATAATCTTTGTCATGAAATGGCAAATAAAATGTTTCTTAACATACAACAGCTCTTTTTTCTTTATGTCCTCTTAAACAATTCTCTAAATACCTCAAAGGGATAATTTTCCTCAAATTCTTTTGTATCTGAATGATATCGATGCATATACCAATTTTCCAATTTTCTTGTAAACAAATCTACAGAGCGTAATCCATCATCAATCTCAATCTTATCCAGATTCTTTAAGTCAATACATTGCGATATCAATTCGGGATAACTCTCCGCTATCATCAGTTGATGATTAAAATAGCTATAAAATCTTCCGCTTTTGCCAATACCGACCGGAAACGGCAGCGCATCCTCCACACTAAAATAACCCACAATATTTGCTGATTCCCCTATAATACGTCTTAGACGTTCCTCACGATTTAAATATACGCTTTTTCGCTCTCCTGTAATCTCAAGCAACGTGTTTGCCGCATCCCAATAATTCTCCATATATAGATAACACAATCGTGGAATAGCAGTCTCATCTTCCCAAAACCATAAAACTACAGCAAACTCAATTCCTAATAATTGTTTGCTGTCCATTATCATACGATAAACTGCATCTGCTTTCTGTTGCACTGATTTTCCTCTGACAGAAATCTCTTTTAGAAACTTTGGTTCTGGCGGAAGAAATCCATCCACAATCGTATGCATCAAGCGAAGGCGCTCTGTTTTGTCCTCGACTGCCCGTGTACTTTTTGATTCTCCATTCAACAACTTCATTGGATACCAACCTTTTGGTGTTTTGTATTCCACCGTAAATTTGCGTCCTGTCAACCTGCCACGAAAACAATGCAAAGAATCTTCACTATAATAGATTTCCTCAAACTGTTTCTGCGGATGCTCCGGTGCAATTTCCCAATCTGTATTTCGCATTATACAATCCACAATAAAATCCCAAGTAGGCTTATAAAATGGCAAATATTTGAATCGGCGCAACACCTCCGTTCTGGATTGTTTATCCGCCTCTAATTTTGTAATTGGCAAGAGCAAGAAAAATGTTAAAATCCCATCTGCTGTCTCCGGCAACGCTACCAACTCCGCAAAAGAAAGTATTCGATAAAAAACAGGGGTTTCTTGTATAAAATATTCTACATGATGCAAAGTAAACACTACTCGTATCTCTTTCTCATTGAAAAATACAATCTTTTCCTGCTTTCCTACTTGCAAAATAAAATGCATAGTGTCCTTTGGCGACTGTATCTTCTTGGGGAAAAACTGTCTGATAAAGTATTTTGAAATGGGATATACTTGTTGTATATATTGTGACAATGCAAAATGATAATCCGATTCACTCCATTCCTGTCCATCATTTGTATATGGGTATGCGGCTCCTAGAAAATAGTGCCAAAAGTACACATTTTGTAATGATATCTGTTCTACTACAAATCCACAGTCCTGCAACAATTGATTTTTACACTCCACCAGCCGCCCAATCAACACCTCTAGTAACGGAAGGGCAAGCGCACTTTCTTCCTTATATGCATCATAGACCTGTCTGGTCAATTCTTCAGAGCACTGCCGCACTTTCCAGACCAACATTAACCACTCCACTGTTTCTAAATCCAACGTTCTCTTTGTAAATGTAGGTGCGTCTGACAACAATGCAAGTTTCCATTCTGTCAGCTTTGTTTCTTCAGACTGATTCATATTTGGATATTTTTGACACATTTGGTCATATGCTTCCTGATAGGAACAAAGCGCATACTCTCCCAATCTTCCATCGATTTCAAAATTTGTGCGCATACAATGACAAACTTGTTCTGAAATCCTATAATGCTGAATCAGATGACGATGCATTGCCATACAAGCGGGCGCATATGGCTCTATTACAGATTCTATTCGTAGTTGCCACTTTAGGCCTTCCTCTACTGTCACTTTTGGAATGTAGTTATCCTCTGCATGAAAACACAGATTTCCCCATTTATCCAGTTGATACTCTTTAAGTCCTCCTTTTTCTGCAATCTGACATAATTTGTGAAAGGAGTAAAAAGAATAACTTAAATACACTCTCTGCGCTGTTGGTCTAATTTCTTGCCAGTCAGTGTATATCTGTTCTAACAACAAGTCTCCCAAAACAGCCTTATTTCCTTGGTCATATCTTCCTATATCATCAAAATCAACAATACCATAAACCAACGACAATTCACTCAAAAATTCAGGTTCCAATTCAGAGAGACAAAGCTCTTTGCAAGCAGAAAGCTCATATACTAATTTTTCTGCAAATCCTTCCCTGTCATAAACTGTAAGAAATGCATCGGACAATATAAAATTCTGCCATAATAAAAGTCTATCTTGTTTTTGCTCGAGCTTTGTCGTTTTATTGTGCTTTGTCAGCAATTCTACAATCTGAAGAATCACTTCCTCGCTGCTGTATGTAACCTTTTGCTTTTGGTGAAATTGCTCTAAACGCAATAAAATTGAATTTTCTTTTGCTTTTTGCGCATTGTTATCCACACTGTCAGACGCGGCAATATTCATAAACTGCGCTGTATCTCTTTGATACTGTACATATTCTAATGCTGCATGATATGCTTGTTGAATTTTTACAAACTCCTCTGGAAATTCCTCTACATGATAGGTTCGCGTTAAAGCCGCATACGCCTTGCGAATTTCTTTTTTATCCAATGTAGGTTCAATCCCAAGAATCTCCCAAATTGTATTCATTATATCCCCCTAATACAACATGGTATTATACGTACGGTCAACCTTTTTTACCGTCAGTATAATCTTCTGGTTCAAATGTGTCAAGATACATAGATGCCTGCACCAGCCACTGTTTTGCTTCTTCTTTTATTTTCAGATATAAATAATAGTTTCCTTCTTCCTTCGCTATCTCCAAATGATGCAGTATTTTTGCTGTCTGATTTCTAATCGTGCCTGTCTGTTTTTGGTACAGCCATTCTAGCTTCGCTCGAATAAGCTCATATTCTTCTGTCTCTCTATCAGGCATCTTTAACTGTTCTAGGCGTTTTAAACTTTCCTCAATCTCTTTGTCACTCAATGCATCATTGGTAATCAGCTTTCTAACCACTTGATGCATCGCATTCTCCGCTTCAACCTCCAATACACCATTAATATCATAAGAAAAGGTTACGCTAATTCCCTCCTCTCCTGCCGGGCGCCGTCGAATATTAATTAATAGCTCTCCTAGACACACATTCTCATCTGCATAATATTCTTCTCCCTGATAAATGCCAATGCACATTAGCTCCTGATAATCTCCTGTAGCATACAATCGAATTGTTTTTGAAAAAGGCAGCGGGCAATTCCGTTTCAGAACAGGACAGATATGAGGTCTATCATCTTCTCTATCCCACACAATATTTGTTCCAAGTGTAAATGGACAGACATCTGTCATCATGCGGTCTTTGATATCCGCGGCACGCATTCGTATCCCTGTATAAATACCAGCGCCCTTTGCTACTACTTTATCGGTCTCATCCATAATTATTGGCGGTTTGCCAAACAGTTCCTCAATAAACCGTTGTACAAAATAAAGCTGTGCGGAACCACCAACCATAATTACATCATCTATCTCGTCCACACTGCACTTTCCATCTTGCATTGCCTGTGAACACAGATAGCGAATGCGCTCCAATATGGGCAATCCCAACTCCAACAACTGCTCCTGTGTTATATAATCCTCGACCACATTTATGCCATAAGCATAAGAAAACATAAGTTTGCCCTGTCTGCCAAGTGCACATTTTGCCTCTGTCAAAGCAGTTCGCAATCCAGCAATACCCTGTTCATCCAACGTAGAAAGTTCTGGGTGTTTTCTTATAAACTCTGCATAGAGAAGTTGGTCAATATCGTCACCTCCTAAGTGATTATCACCGCTTACTGCCTCAATCTCAATCACATTCTCAAAACATTCCACAACAGAGATATCAAGTGTACCTCCTCCAAAATCCAGTATAAGCAGTACAGCCTCCTCTTTATTCTGCGCAGTCTGATAGGCAAGCGCTGCTGCCGACGGTTCGTTAATTAGTCGCTCCACTTTAAGTCCTGCCATCTTTGCCGCAAGTTTGGTATCTGTCCTTTGTCTATCATTAAAATATGCTGGAACAGTGATAATCGCTTCCTCCACCGGCTCATTAAGATATTGTTCTGCATCCTTTTTCAATTTCTTTAGAACAAGCGCTGAAAGTTCTGCGGGCGTAAAGATTCGACTTCCCAATTGATACTTCTTTTTTGTTCCCATAAACCGCTTAAAAGAAGCAGCCGTTTCACTTCCATGTGTCAGTCTTCGCTCTTTTGCCGACTGCCCTACAAGAATCTCGTCCTGCATTACACTAATTACACTTGGGGTCAACACACTGCCCATAGCATTTGGAATTAATTTTGCTGTTCCATCTTTCCAATAAGATACGAGACTGTTTGTCGTTCCTAAATCAATTCCGATAATTGCCATTTTTTCTCCTTTCTAAAAACCTATTTTATTGAAACTCCGTCATATTATCCCGAAAACGCAATGGTAGCATACTTCTTTGCAATTTTGGATTCACTCGCGCCTCAATTGCAATACTTTCACAAAAACGCTGAAATAACTTCTGATATTCCTTCTCAACCTCAGAGTAAACCAACTGGTTCTCGTCAAAATCCGCTCCCCGCATTAAATACCACTTCTTATAGCTTGCATGTAGGCCAAATATCTGTGTATTCTCATCATAGATTACAAAATTATCAGCGGGCAGTCTATCGGCAAAATGCGGCATTAAATATGGAAGAACATGGTGTTTTGCATCAATTTTCGCATACAATATACCATTCTGTAATTCCGCAAAACGCAAAAACTGTTTTAGATGACACAATTCATTTCCAGATGCACGTGCACACTGAAAAGTACGATGTACACAATCCTCCTGCAATCGGTCAGTAATCTTTTTGTCACGCAATTGCAATCCAAGAACAATCGTGTGATACACTGCATCCGCCTTGTCATCAAAGCAAGATACCAGTGCCATACTAATTTGATACCATACCTCGTTTCCGAACTGTTTGACCAATGTATTTATTACTTTTTCTGCTTTTTCGGAATCCGTCTGTATCTGCTCATACTGCGTAAACAATCGCTGCATATCTGGTTGTCTTGTCGCAAGATGGATATTATCATGACTTTCTATGCCCATTTTCTTTTTTAACTGATATGCCTCATAAACTCCTGTCAGTATTCCTTCTGTGCTATCTTCACATATTAGTATATACTCTTTCACGTAATTCCCTCCATCATGTACCATCTACACCTTACAAACCAGACTATCTATCTCATTTTCAGCAAAACTCTCCCATTCATAATACCGCAAATTATTGTGTTAAAATCATCTGTTTTTCTCCAAACAATTCTGCATTTATCTGCCCATCGTCGAACAACGATAATTGCTTGTATGTCATACCATCCTTGTCAAACGGCAATTTCTCATGCTCTGCCAGCAAATTCCTTGTAATATAATCCTCCTCAATTTTTGTATGGTACATCATCTTCCCATTACAAGTAATAAAATACAATGCACGCTTCAAAACAACTCCTATTTTTTTAAGACTTTCAAAATTTAATGGACCACTTTTTCTCGCTTTACAGATGCGCTGTGCGCTCTTTACTCCAATTCCGGGAACTCGCAAAAGCATTTGATAATCCGCTCTATTAATTTCTACAGGAAACTGTTCTAAATGCTGTAGTGCCCAATCGCATTTTGGATCTAATAATACATTAAAATTTTGATGCTTCTCATTTAATAATTCCTCTACCCGAAACTGATAAAATCGCAGCAGCCAATCCGCTTGATACAACCGATGTTCACGCAACAGTGGAGATGCTGTCTGAATCGATGGTAGTTCCTTATCCTCATTAACTCCAACATAAGCAGAGTAAAATACACGTTTCATACCAAACTTATCATATAACCCCTCTGCAACAGACATAATCTGATAGTCGCTCTCTGGAGTCGCACCGATAATCATTTGTGTTGACTGTCCCGCCGGTACAAACGAAGGCGCGTTGTGATATAATGCAACCTCTTGTTTTCCCTGTGCAATGCCATTCTGTATTTGCCGCATTGGTGCAAGAATTGTTTTTCTATGCTTATTGGGGGCAAGTTTTTCAAGTCCCTCCGCAGTAGGTAATTCCAAGTTGATACTCATCCTGTCTGTCAAATACCCAATTTGCTGAATCAACATTGAATCTGCACCCGGAATTCCTTTGACATGTACATAGCCACGAAAATGATATATATTTCTAAGCTTATATAGTGTCTGATAGAGCAATTCCATTGTATAGTTTGGATTATGAATAATTCCAGAACTCAAAAACAATCCCTCAATGTAATTTCTTTTGTAAAAATTCATGGTTAACGCACAGATTTCATCAGGGGTAAACGTCGCCCGCGGCACATCATTGCTTTTGCGGTTAACACAGTATTTGCAGTCATAGGCACACTCATTGGACATTAATATTTTTAGTAGTGAGATGCATCTTCCGTCTGCAGAAAAACTATGACAAATCCCTGCTGCCACACAATTCCCCATATCACGCCCATTACCTTTTCTGTCAATGCCAGAACTAGTGCACGCCACGTCATACTTAGCAGCATCCGACAAGATAGAAAGTTTTTCAAAAATTGTCTGAGTTGATGTCTTGCACAATGCAATCTCTGCATCTTTCTGTTTTACTGTCGTCTTTAATTGTGTTATATCACTCATATTCTCGTCTCCAGCACTATTTTACAATAATTGTTTTGTGTATTGGTTTGTCCAAATATTATGATACCAGGGTCAAAAGGTCAAGAAATCCGATGCAAGCTTGCTTGCA
>ERZ778513.501-NODE-501-length-31433-cov-6.896042_pt1 | contig 31433 bp, 29 predicted proteins | sample MGYA00510345_ERZ778513 | MGnify/ENA primary metagenome ERZ778513 (study PRJEB29527, sample SAMN07138966) | mouse gut metagenome | material: feces | host: mouse | place: China:Nanjing | collected 2016-01-25 ... | reverse complement strand
ATTCAATATAAAACTATGAAAATATAACTTTTACAAAAACTTGTAAACTACTGTTAATCTTCGAAAATGTAATATTATTGTTTTGTAAAATAAAACATACCATATCTGTAATTTCCATTATGCAAGTCATTATCATATCTATGAATATCCACGTTATATTCTATTTTCCCGCCTGCTGTACAAGAAAATTCTTCCAAATTCATATCATGAAAGCAATCTATTATTGTACTTGGATAAAATACTCTGTGGGCGTTAAACTCCACCCTTTCTTTACCAATTGGAAGTGAGATATATAATTTTCCACCTTTTTTAACTTTCTTCTGTATCTCCTCAAAACACCTAAAACATGCTTCCGGATCAATTGGATCCCCATATCTTCCCAATCCAAAATGTTCCAAAGAACATAACGCCGACATGCTTTCTATACTCTCATTAGGAACTTGCTGTAAAGTAGTTGCATCATCTATAATCGTATGTAAGCCTTCTACTTTTTCTGGGAATTCTCTTATATCAATCAACGTAACATCTATTTCCATTGACAATAAATGTGCTATAAATCCATCGATTCTTGATCCAATATCAAAATGTGTCTTTATTCCCGATTTGTAAATTAATCTGGCTGCCCACAAATCCTGCCAAAAATAATTTCCTATTGTTCCGGCTGGGGCATATTTATCTAAAGTTATCGGAACTAGATATTCATCTTTTATTTCAAAGTTTTTCCTCTTATTAAGCTGCTGATATATCCTTTTATTTTCTTCAAACAAAGTTCCTTGTAAAATTCCCATCCTAGCACAGTAATATTCAAAATTCCTCCCTAATACTTCTTTAATTAATTTTATATCTGTTATTCCTACTTTTTTATTAATCTTAGTAAGAAATATTATTTTATTCATATTTATACTTCTATTTTTGCATATCGCATAAATCTCATCAGTATATGAACTTGCGACAATTATATAATCATAATCATTTGGTACTTCATCAATTCCAAATACGCATTTTTCTTTATACATAGCTTTATTTTTTTTAGATTGAATATATCCAATAATTTCACCATTAATTTCTTTTTCGTCAATCTGATTTTCAATTTCTCCGGTTCCCCATATCAATATTTTTTTTGATAATCTACTCATCCATAATATCTCCTTTTTTATTAATTAAATCGTCCACCGAAATAATAATTGCATTTAATACTCTTTTTTTTAATTCTTCCCTTATTTTGTCGTATTCATCTACAACCGTAACAATTATCATTTCAATATCCGGCAGATGATCCTTTAGCATATATACATTTTCTTCTCCTAATACTTCATCTTTTTCATCTATAATATATTTAACTGTCACTCCTTCTTTTTCCAATTCATATCTTAAATGGTGATATACTTTCCCCATTCCATATATTGCAACAGTATCAATACCTCTTTCTTTTAGTCCCCTACAAATATTTTCTCCTTTTTCTATACATAGCATCCATTTATCCAGCGTTTGATAATACATTAAAAATTTCTTATGGTATATCTTCTCCCGCTCCAACACATATCCACATGTATATACAGCAAAAATAAATCCTATAAAAATACCCGTCAGTAACATCAATAAATACACAAAATCACCTCACCATAATGTCAGCCACTCATCCGGAATTATTTTTCGTCTCCAACCTTTGGGTGAAATCACAACCTTGTCTGGATTATTATTTAACCATGCTCCCCAATAACTAAATGTACTATTAGCAATAATATTATGCTTACACTTTTTCATTAACATCAATTCTTCATAATCCATCATGTCAAAATCACCTGCATAAATCATGTTTTGCTCTTTTAAAAAATTCTGCCTTACCCATTCCATATCATCAGAAAATAAAATAAAAAATGGATTTTCAATTTTATTTTTTATATATTCTATCGCTTTCTTATAATATGTACTTTCACTGATATTTCTTCCCACATTCAAAAAGTCCCCTCTCCTTATATGAACAGACACTGACGTCTCATTTTCAATAATATCAGATAAGCTAGACGGAAACGATTTTTCTTGTTTTAACACAATTTCCTCCATCATAATGTCTCTGACTTTATTTATATAATTTAGATTAAAAAAGCCACCTTCTAAATAGTAATCATGTAATAATGACCATTTATTATCTTCTCTTTCCGCCTCCCCGTCCGTTAAGCAAATTTGATGTCTTAACCTTAATTCTGTACAGTACCTTCCAAACAAGGAACGTGGCATCTTATTCCAATGCATCAGTTTCTTGTCAGGCGCACTCATCAATGATATATTATAATAATTCAATCCATACTGCCGCATATCACATTTCTCTATCCATTTTTTTCTAACAGGATTATCTGTTTTATCCTCGTTATTGATATATCTAATATCCAGATACACTTTATGTTTTGTATTTTTTTCAAGCATTTTTGCATAAGCATATTGAAAAAGCTGGTTTCCTAAACCATCAGAAATTCTAACAATTATCATTTTCCCATCACCTAACTGTAATGCTATGATTCATAAACAATTTCTTCCAATGACAAAACAGGGCAATCAAGCTTCTCTTTCAGCAAAGATTCAACTTCTCCGAAATAAAACGGTTCACTTACAATTACGGCATCAACTTCCGGTAAATTTTCATTCAATGAAAATATATCAACACTGCTCGTTATTCCATCTGCCCTTTTATCAATCCCATAGGCTATCTTAACATCTGAATTTTCCAGTTCATACAATACACGCTCTCCGATATACCCCATTCCGTAAATCGCAATCTTTTCATAACCATTCTCCGATAAATAGCGGCAGATACTGCCACCGCTCTGCTTTAATTTCAACCATTGATTAACTAATATAAACTGTACTCTGTTTTTTTCCGCCAGCTCTTTAATTTCGTTTATACTATTATTTAATTTTTTTACTTTTAACGAAACCCCTATTCCTACTATCAATCCAGATAATCCCATAAATATAATTTGTTTTCTCATTTTTACCTCAAAAATAAAATACCTTTTTTACTTAATTCATATAAAAGCACATATTTAAAATATCTTTTGTCTTTATAATTTATGCACCTATCCAATAACTTCTTATATCTTTGTTCCAAGCCTTTTACTCCAAATTGTGACAAAATTTCGTCCCTATACTTTAGATATATATATTCCTGTCCGTCTACATCTTTCTTTTTATCTTTAGAAATTGTTTCACCATCATGAAGATAATAGAAAAATAACGGCTTATCCAAAAACACAAATTCACATATTTTAGACAACATAATTGATGTATCCCACTCCTGATAGGAGGGCACCTTTTCATCCAATAAACCAATTTTTAAAAGATTTTCCTTTTTTGTCATTATCGCCTGAAACAATGCAAATGAATTTGTCAACGTCGTCTTATATACATTTCCGCTATATCCCCTCATTCTAAAAATTGATTTTCTTCCGTTTTGTACAACATATCCATTTCCACATACCACAACATTCGGCTGTTCCTCTAACACCTGTATCTGTAACTCTGTCTTCTGTTCCGTCCATTCATCATCAGAATCCAAAAAAGCGATATACTCTCCTTGCGCTACAAGAATACCAGCATTTCGTGCGGCCTGTGCACCTTTATGAGACTGCCTGATAACTGTCACTTTTTCTTCATACTCGCATTCCAATATGTCTAGTGTCGCATCTTTTGATCCATCATCCACAACTATAATTTCACTAACGGGATATGTTTGGCGCAATACTGAATCAATACATCTCCTTATCGTTTTTTCACGATTGTATGTTGGTATTACAACAGACACCATCTTAATATTCTCCATTATATATTCCTCCAACTACGCCGCATCGCATAATTCCTATTTTGCCTTTGCAATAAAATAACTTGTCCATGTATTATAATCTGTTTCACCCAAAGTCTGACAGTCCAAATTATCAATCAATGTAAATTCTGTCGCTTCAAGCAACATTTCAATCTCTGGTCTGAAAAAATATCTCATTTTATGTACTTCATTAACTACTTGCACTTTACCTGTTTCCTTATCAATAACGAATACTTCATAATTCACGTCAACAAGGTCTTCCTTGTCATGCAGAACAGGTCTTGCTACTCTCACTAATTTATTTTTTTTGTCCTCTACTTCCTTCACTCTGACATGTGGTTTATCACTAAGAACTCCCGGTCCATACCATACGTCAAAAATAAAATATCCCCCTCGTCCCTTTAGTAACTTTCTTGCCGTCTTAAATGTGCTTAATATGTCATCATTACTGTTCTGGTAACTCATCACATGAAACAGTGATACTACTGCATCATATTTCGCTTCTGTTTCGTAATTCTTTATATCAGCCATTTCAAAATTTATGTCACACTGATACCTCATCGCATTCTTTCTTGCAATATCTATCATTAACGGACTTACATCTATTCCAGCACACTGATACCCCATCTTTGACAGCTCAATGTCATGCCTTCCTGTGCCACAGCCAAGGTTAATAATACTTCTAACATTTCTTGCATATTTTTTCAACAGACTATCCACAGTCTTAGCTTCTGCCCCATAATCTTTATCCTGATAAAACGCATTGTAATAGTATGCATAATCCTGGAAAACTTTCATATTTTTCTCCCCCTATAGCACCTCAGAAAGCACTTTTTTCACCTTTTCCGTCACAATCTCCATTTGCTCCTTTGTAATTGCAAGTCCGCTAGGTATATAAAAACCTTTTCTTGCAAGGTATTCTGCGGTTTCATGCTTCTCACCACTGAACATTTCATTCTTTTGAAATACAGGCTGCTTATGCATACACCAAAAAAATGTCCGTGTCCCTACTCCTTCTGCCGCAAGTAATTTCGTAATTTCTCTGTTCGTAACCCTTATATCTTCATCCAATAAAATACCATACACCCAATATATGTTTCTTGCATAATCTGTTTCTGCTACAGGCAGTCTGATCCCCTTGACATCAGACAGCATTTCCGTATAAAGCTTTCCCATTACCCGTTTCCGTTCCACAAATTCATCCAGTCTTTCAAGCTGCGCCAGTCCCACCGCAGCCTGAAGGTTCGTAAAACGGTAATTGTCGCTTATTTCATCATGCACATACCTTATATCTTTTCTAAAGCAAAGATTTCTGAGCATTCTACAACGTTCAGCCAGTTCCTCATTATCCGTAACCACCATTCCGCCTTCACCCGTTGTTATATGTTTATTAGGATAAAAGCTAAACGTGCTGATATCCCCAAAGCTGCCACATGGTTTTCCCCTATAAACCTGTCCATGCATTTCCGCGGCATCCTCCACTACCTTAAGATTATATTTTCCTGCCAGTTCCAACACCTTGTCCATTTCCACAGGGAGTCCATATAAATGAACTACCATAATCGCTTTTGTTCTTGCGGTAATCTTTGCCTCTATTTCATTTACATTCATATTCCATGTATTGACATCGCTATCTATAAGTACAGGTTTTGCCCCAAGCTTTGTAACTGCCATTGCACAGGATATAATGGTAAATGTCGGCATAATCACTTCATCATTCTCACCAATTCCTATTGCCTGCATAGCAACCTCTAACGCGGCAGTGCCATTTGCTACAGCGATTCCAAACCTTCTTCCTACCGTCTCACTTATCTTTTCTTCAAACTGTTTTACAAATGGACCTTCTGATGATATCCAGCCCGTATCAATACATTCACATAAATATTTTTTCTCATTGCCATTTAGTAATGGTTCATTTACAGGTATGAACTCCACCGTACTATTCCTCCGCTTTCATAAGCACTTCTTCATCTGAAATACCCTCAAATCTTACCTTATCCCGTTCTCCCGAGTAAGGTCCTTGTTTTACCTCTATCATTTCCACTTCTTCAAGTACCTTAAAACCATGCCCGCCTGATGTGAGTAATATCGTATCTCCTGCTTTTAGAATATGACTTTCAAGATAGTCTTGATAGTCATCATAAAAATCAACCCTAAGTTTTCCCTTTTTTAAAAATAAAACTTCCTGTGTAAGCACAACATTCCTGTGTACCAGATTATGTACATGCGCATCAATAATTTTCCCCTCAGGATGATGCATATAAGCTAGCTGCTGGGAATATTCATGGGGAGTTATGAAATCAACACCTTCGCATTTATAATTGTTCCTGATAATAATGGCTAACATCCTGTCCTTCTTTTTAATGACTTGTAATTCTGACATTTCTTTACCAACTCCTCACGCTTTTGTGGAAACATATTAATCCCAAATGTTTCTGTTCCTAAAGACAGAGTTCTCTCCATCTTCATATAAGTGCTGCTTTTCATAAAAGATACTTTCAACATTATTTCCTAAAATGTAATTCCATATTTTCAAGTGTTTATCCACATAATTCTCCCAAGTCCATTCTTTTACCGCCTGTATCCGTTTATGCCGTTCTTCCTGTTTCTGCAATAGAACATCAATAAAATCATTTATCGTTCTGCATGGAAATGTTATCCCATCTTTTACATCCAAATGGTACCCTTGTGGGGTAACCAATGTTTCTACTCCTGCAGCTACCGCATCAAGGTACCCCATTGTACCTTCATCAAATCCCCAAAATAAGAAATAATCAAATGTTGACATTAGGTTCGTATAGATTTCGTAATCAAACTTTGGATAATATTCAACCTCAAACCCAATATCTCTTAAACGTTCCACATCCTCTTCCCAGCCACTTCCCATAATTTTTATTGCAAAATATCGAGAATCAAGCTTATTGCATATATCCAATAATGCTCCCTGTCTTTTTCGATGATCCTTATAATTTCTGTGCGTAATTCCAAGGATATACTTTCTAGGATTTACAGTTCCATCATGCGCAGGATTTACATAACATATCTTTTCCCTTGGTGCTCCTAACATCACCAATCTATCCATTGTTTCCTTTGACATGCAGATACCCATTCTTGCAGTTTTTAATTGTTTGATTGCCATCTCTGCTATATCTTTATGCAGAATGTGTGTTATCATAATGGTATCTCTGTTATCACAGATTGGTTCATATCCGCCGAAATCAAGATGATGATTGATATCTGCATTTTCATCTACTGTTCTGCCGATAGTTGTTTCTATACCTCGTTTTTCAAGCTGCTCCTGCATTCTTAATGCGAATTTCTCTAAAATCCATCCCTGATCGCCATAGCAGATCAGTCTGATTTTTTCTATTTTTCTAGAGTTCTTTTTTTCCGTTTTTGGATGATAGCAGTTAAACGCGACATTATTTCCAAATTCATACACATCTGCTTCTATATTTAACGTACCCAAAAGTTCTTTTATCTCCCGCAAAGACTTTTGCCTCTTCGTAAAAATAATAATTATCATTTTTTCATGAATTTTTTCAAGTTCCTGTGGCGATAATACCCTCAAACCTTTAAAAAAAGAATCTCCTGCAGAATATGTACTGCACGCATACGAAATATTAGATATATAATGACTATAGCTTTCTGCATATGGCCCTGTACCATATATGATGATTTTCCTATCACCTTTATTACAGGCTTCTATAATACTATCCTCGTAATTCATGAACTGTACCATTTACATTTCCCCTTTCAATTACTAAACTACGATTCCATTTTTTACAATCATTTGCCAAGTAATTACACCTATAACTTTTTTATCATTATCAACTACAGGATAATTATTTAGACTATTATTTTTCAGCATATACAACGCCTCCACCGCCAAAATATCCTCTTTTATCCACTGCGGATTTTTAGTCATTATAGAATTCACAATATCCCCATACATATCTGTTTTCTTCTCAATTGCCCGTCGTAAATCTCCATCTGTTAAAATACCTGCTAAATATCCCTGTTTATCAGTAATGGTTACTACTCCAAGTCCTTTTTTACTCATCTCAATAATAGCATCCGAAATTTTACATCCGACCGTTACAATCGGCATTTCTTCTCCCGTCACCATAATGTCCTTTACTCTGATTAATATTTTCTTCCCTAACACTCCATCCGGATGGAATAACGCAAAATCTTTTTTCGTAAATCCCTGATACATTGACATTGCAACAGCTAATGCATCTCCATAAACTAAAACTGCCGTAGTGCTCGATGTTGGCGCCAGATTAAGCGCACACGCTTCCTTTACTTTTGGCATAACCTGAATATAATCACATTCCCCTGCCAATGTCGAATTTTTTTCCGCCGTAATTGCAACCAATTTTGCTCCTATAAGTTTTATTGAAGGCAGCATATGAAGCATTTCCTGATTTTCTCCACTATTGCTGATTAATATTACCACATCATTTGAAGAAATCATTCCCAAATCACCATGTAAAGCCTCGGCTGGATGAAGAAAAAAAGAAGGAGAACCAAGACTCGCAAATGTAGCTGACATCTTGCGCGCAATATGACCTGATTTCCCCATTCCACACAAAACAATCTTGCCCTCACAGCCAATTAAGAGCCTCACAATATCTTCAAAAATACTACCCAATATCTCTTTAGTTTGTATTAAAGCATTTATTTCACAATCAAATACATCTTTTGCACAACTTATGAAATCCATAACATCTCCTTAAATACATTCCCTAATTTTCAGACATTTTTCTATCAATTCTTTTATTTTATCTATATGAATCATATTAGAACCATCTGAAAGTGCATTATCAGGATCAAAATGTGTTTCAAGAAATATTCCATCTGCCCCCGCCGCCACTGCTGCTTTTGTCAAATAAGGAATATATTCCCTGTTACCTGATGTGGATATTCCATTCCCTCCCGGTTTCTGAACACTGTGGGTTCCGTCAAATATAACTGGATAGCCATTTTTTTTCATTTCCATGATAGATGTCATGTCAACAACCAATGTATTATATCCAAATGATGTACCTCGTTCACACAACATAATATTTTTATTCCCGGATACTTCCAACTTATGAACAATGTTTTTAATATCCCAAGGCGCAAGAAACTGTGCTTTTTTCACATTAATGTATTTTCCTGTCTTTGCTGCTGCCAATAACAAATCTGTCTGTCTGCACAGAAACGCCGGTATCTGTATAATATCCGCTACTTTTGCGACAAATTGTGCCTGATACGGCTCATGTATATCCGTTACAACCTCCAGATTATATGTATCTTTTACTTTTTGTAAAATTTTGAGCCCTTGTTCTATTCCGGGACCTCGAAATGAATCAATGCTTGTCCTGTTTGCCTTGTCAAAAGAAGCCTTAAAATAAAAATCAATATCTAAATTCGAACAAATCCTTTTTAATTCTTTCGCTATCTGCAATGTAATTTCTTCATTTTCAATTACGCAAGGACCTGCAATCACAATAAATTTTTTTTGCATGGTATATCACCTGTATGTTATTTATTTTATTATTACTAACGTACCACTCTGATCTGCTAAGGGAACCTTTTTTAAATAAATATGATTTTCCTCTTCATACCGTTCCACTGCTCTCTTTACACCTAATAGGTGTGAAGAGTTATAATCATGAATATACATTATACCCCCCCCTATTCTAGGGTAAAAAAACGCAATGCCCTGATAGGTTGATTCTTCCAAATCTACATCTAATGAAACAAAGGCAAACTTCGATTCTTTTACTTCCTCTGTTATGGTATCTGGAAACAGACCTCTAAATATTGTACATTTTTCAGGATAATTTAACTTCTTTAAAACTTCATTTTCGGATGTTTGCTTATATCTATCCCTAAATATCTCATCACATCTTCCAAGCCGCATCTCCTCGCTTACTTCCTCCTCATCAAATCCTTCAAAGGAATCAAAAAGAAAAAACTCCCTATCGTTAAATTTTTCATTTATCAATTTCGCAAATGTACCTTGAAATACCCCTACCTCTGCAACTTTTCCTTTAATCCCATTATCTATTATCTCATTTGCTATAAATTCAAATGTTCTATATCTAAAATAGTCCGTCATATAAGTTTCTTCTTCAAAACCTGTTGTTCCAATAATGCGTCTACTATCTAACTTATCCTTTTCATTCATTCCAATCAAACGTTTTGATGATTGAATCACCATTTTATTGAATAATTTTTCAGAAATTTTTTTCACCACTTCATCATCATTTATATATGGCTGCTCAAGTACGCAATCTGTAAAAATAATTTTTTCCCTCTCTACACCATTTTCCATCAACATCTTATATATCTCTTCATAATACATGTTAGCAATGATAATATAATCCACATCTTTTGACATACGATAAGCCGTCTGTGGATTATACACAGGATAATTGTAAAACGTTTTTTGGCTGAGTTTAGAATCAATAAATCCCCATATACAATTCCCTTCAAAATATCTAAATTTCATATAATTATTGGCACGTTTACCCGTTCCCCATATTAGTAATTTATACATAAATCAAATCTCCCTTAATGCTTCTTCTATCTTTATGATGTCTTCCTGTCTATCTACCCCTATACTGTCATATATCGTTTCTTTAATTTTGATTTTATAACCATTTTCCAGTACTCTTAACTGTTCTAAATTCTCCGCAATCTCCAGTGATGACTTTTCCATCGAAACATATTCTTTTAAAAAATCTTTTGTATACCCATAAATTCCAATATGCTTATAATATTTTATGTCATTTCGCCCATCTCTGTTAAACGGAATCGGATATCTTGAAAAATAAAGTGCATCATCATTCTTATCCCGTATTACTTTAACAATATTGGGATTATTAACTTCATTCTCATCAACAATTTCTTTGCATAATGTTGCCATAACGACATCATTATTAGCGAACACAGAAACCAATTCTTCTATCATTTTAGGCTTTATCAGTGGTTCATCTCCTTGCACATTTATAACAATATTACATATATTGTCCTTAGTTGCCTCATACACACGTTCTGTGCCACAGCTGCACTCTCCCGTCATTACCGCTTTTCCGTTAAACTGCCGAACTGTATTATATATACGCTCATCATCCGTTGCCACTACTACTTCATCAATACCAACCGCTTGTTTAACCTGCTCATAAACTCTTTGTATCATAGGCTTTCCTGCAATCATTGCCAAAGGCTTTCCCGGAAAACGCGATGATTGATATCGTGCAGGAATTACTGCAACTATGTTCTTCATATAAATTGCCTTTCTTCATCTTCAAACAGACTGTCAAAATCTACTCGTTCAAATACTTCCAGCATTCCCCCACGGGTTGCATTGTATATCTTTATATTATGTTCATCTGCATATTGTTTGGCAGATTGATATGCCAACAGCATTTTATCTTCATTATGATTCATATGATCCGGTTTATCTTCTTTCATAAAATGGTTATTCCGGCTTCCCCTACTATAATTACAGTCTACTCCCAATAAATATATCTCCTGAAATCCCATATATACTGCAATCTGCATACAAATATAAGTAATGGTATACCCTGCGTAACTCACTCTTGATATGTCTTCCGAAAAATCATAACAGCAATCCGATGCATTATGATGATATACTATCACGTTATTATCATGTTCATATCTCCAAAACTCGACGCATTGATCAGATACTAACTTATACGAAATTTTTAAGGAATCTATTACCTTTCTGTTTTCAAGCGCAAAGTCTGCATCTGAAACAACATAATAATCAGGTCGCCATTTTGTTTCGTCAAAAGCTTTAAAAATACCATTTACACTAATACATACCTCATTATTTCTTTTTAGCAAATCCAAATCTTTCATCGCTAAACTAGGTCCTGTTGCAACTAAGAAGCATCTTTTCCCATTATATAAATTTTTTAAACCCGCTAGTTGCGGATTATAATATGCCTCTATTTTTTCAGAACAATCAAATATATAACAATATTCTTTATGTCCAAGCAGCAGCGTTTTAACTTGATTTTTACTCACATAATCACATAAGAAAATTATGTCCGGTTTATTATCCGTCTTTTCATCTTCAAATACATATAAGACATTATAAAAATCTAATAATTCCAGCATTTTCCCTGAAATTTCTCTGTTAAATATAAGCTTTACACACATTTTTATTTCTTTTATCCAATGATATAGTATCAAGCTGTATAAGCTCAAACCCTTAATACCATAACGTAAATCTTTTTCAATAATATTCAGAATATATTGCTTTAACTCATTTCGCCCCACATAACTAAACAATTCATTTGGAATATTTTGAAACTTTATATATGTATAAATATTATGTTCTTCTAAAAACTCAGCGCATTCTTCAAATTGTTTATTTGCAATCAGTATCAGACATTCTGAATAATCTCTTATAAAATGATTAAAATCAATAATCTTTTTACTACAATATAGGCTTCCTGTTTTTTGAGGGTTACTATCCATAAATGCTTCGACATGTTCCTTACCCACTGCATTAAAAGCACGCTTGCCATATTCTCCGGCTCCCCAAATTACATATTTGACTGCTTTCATTATTATCTCCTTACAAATAACCCTTCCAACCATCAGATGGTTCAAATTTAAAGCTAATATTTATGTCATCAACCAATTTATCAAAGCTTTCCTCATTGCTATATAACCTGATTTCATCCGTTTTCTCATTAATCAGAAAATCATCCTTTAACGCGTTATTCAATACAGGTAATTTTTTATAATCAAATCCCATAAGTTTTACAACACAATAATCAAACGAAACAGGATTGTCTGAAAAAAGAATCCCTCCTACTTTTTTATATGATGGTCTTAAGGGACCCTCTTTTTCACCGCATACCACCATGTCACCAAAATGAATTACCTTTCTTTGCTGCTTCTTACATACACATCCTTGTTTATTACAAAAATAAACAATTTTATTTACGTCCAATATTGTCCGCCAAATGGTATCATTGCCATACCACATACCAAACTTCTTTCTGTTATTTTCCAGCTTATCGAGTCTTTTCCCAGTGTATCTGCATATCCCATTGCAAATATCCACAATAAAATCAAATTTTTTATCCAAAGCTGAATTTTTTATATCATTCATATTACTGTTTATCCACTTAAGTAACTTATGTGTTCCTATGTATTCATCACCTTTTTTTTCTATTGAACCTTTCCTATGATGCGGCAGATACTCTTTTCGTGTATTTATGCCAATCATATTTTTCAATGCAGCGGTATATCCTGCAATACGATGTGTCTTAGGTTTTGGTAAATTTATTATTACATCAGCTTCCAACATAACTTCACTCACACAATATCGATTTACTTTTCCGTTATGATGCTTCGTAGTTTCCTTAGCGGAATAATTTGTAATCCTAAACTTATTTTTACCCACTGTATCTGTAAATCTTGAATCATTTCCCAAATCAATTACTTTACTACCATATTGATTATTCACATTATGTTTCTGTCTTTGTTTTCCATTCGTATTATCTAAAACCGTGTCACGCAAATCAGCAATAACGATTTCCAGATTTTTTGTTTTTCTGTTTTCAAGAACTTTAAATAAATCCCCATATCCACTTTTTTCAAGTAATGCATCAAATCTGCATTCCTGAACTGGGGCATCTGCTATCACAATCTTTCCATGCCCTTTTAAGGCGATGTATGTATAATCAAATATACACCTCACTATCGACGGGTGCGTAACTAAACAACCAAGCTTTTTAGATTCATCCCACACCGATGGATTGTCATGCATTACTAAATTAGGTTTAATTAGTACTATATCTCCAGGACTGATATAATCTCCTAAAGGGTTCCAGTTGGCTGTGTTATAATTTGAGATATCCATATTACTATTGATAAATATTTCACGTATCATTTGGTATATATCATTATTATCTGCATAACTGTTTTCCTTATATTCAAACGGATATTCTGGATACTTTATTTCCGGATTATACGGGGGAACATTGGGATATTTATAATCTGAATGATATATAAAGTAATTATAACTATATTGATTCTTCTCATTCATAATTGTATCATTTCCCCTAACTTATAATCCCATTCTTCAGGCATAAATTCTTCTATGCCATTCCCTGGATAAAATGTCATTTCACCTATAAATATCCTTTCTTTTACAAAATAAAAATCCACTCTTACAAACCGCATTCCGGTTGATAGTTTTTCTGACAATATAAGCATTTCTTCATATCTCGTGGGTTTATTTACCTCTCTTCTCCGTCGAGGATAGTGCCTTTTAAAAGGCATTGGATTCCAATATCTATCATAAAAATTTACGCATAAACCACCCTCACCAAATCTATTAGTACACGTAAAAGCAAGTTTTGCTGTTCCATTCATACATAATACTTTATAATCGACTAAATCCTCTGTGTCCGCTTCTTCCAAATATTGTTCTGCAATAATTCTCGGTTTGACATTTTTATATGGCCACTCGCGTCCATACCAATACTGGTTTTGTTTTAATTTTCTATGCAAAACTTCTTTTGCTATATTAATATCAAAACCGGTCTTATCCTTACATACCATTACTCCGCCACAGCCATGCGTACATTTTAATACAAATTGCTGCGGCAGCTTTTCAAAGTCAATTTCCTCAAATGAATTATATATTCCCAATGTTGGGATAACATATTCTTCTCCTATAATATTAGCAACGTATTTTTTAACTTCATATTTATCAACCAGCTGCGTGTATTTAGGATTTCTATCATATAACTTAAGCCATTGCAATTTTTCGTTAAATGTTTTGGGATTGTCCAAGTTAGGGCAATATCCAAGATAATACTCAAATTGTCTGCTAATATATTCCTTATCATCTAAAATATATTTAAATTGCTCATTTAATCTCCTGTCATTTTTTTTAAGTATATCCTCCATAAATGTCTGCATAAATAAATAATCTATCACTATAATATTTCGAATTCCATTTTTTTCTAACTGCGTCTTTATGGTCTTCTGATCTTTATGTGCAACTGTGATAAATACTAAAACATCATCTTTGAAAGAATACAACTTGTCCAAGGAAATTGTCCTAACTCCTTCCCTAATCTCAAGCCCTTCTTCTTTATTATTATCACAATAAAAATTAATCTCACATCCCATTGCTTTCACCAAGTCATAGGCCCATGTACATCCAATCAATCCAGCGCCGAACAGGCATTTATACCCTCCCCCTGTTTGTAATTTTTTTTTCATTTCCTCGAAATTCAATTGATTATCTCCCTCTTTATCATATTTCTCATAATACTGATACCATTGTTGAAATATAAAATATGACCACACTATTTTCGAAAAGTTTTGTCCCGACCATTTTCCAACATCACCATTTACCATGTAATTTTCTATAAAAATTTTTTGTTTTATCGGGATTAAATATTCCTTGCTTTATCAGATAATCACGACTTGTCCAATCCATAAGCCGTTCTTTTAGTGTACCTCGCATCCATTTATCAAGCGGTATACTAAAGCCTGCTTTCGGTCTGTCTAACAGTTCTTGGGATATATACTCATATGCATATAACATTTTTCCAAGAATCTTTCTTTTTGTGCTTTCTGTAATACTGTATCCACCAAATAGTTTATCTTCTGATAGTACAACTAATACTTTTTTGCCAGCTTTGAAACCAACATTGTAGGAATTTGTTATAAGTCCACAAGCAATCATTGTTTTCTTCTATTTTTAATGAAGTAATATGTATCTTCATCATAGTTCTTTAACAATTATTTGCATTTTTTCTTTTCAAAACTTATAATTGTTTCCTTATATATGTCCATCATATTTTGATACACATTTTCAGGAGTAAGCGCTTTTACTCTCTCTTTCGCTCTATTCTCAATTTCCCGTCTCTCCGCACCGGATAATTTCATCACATGCTTTATTTTTTGATATAATTCCTCTACATTATCTATTTCAGAAAGAAAACCATTATACCCATCTGTTATCAACTGTTCTACACTGGTTTTATCCGAACTGATTACTATTTTTCCTAATGTCATAGCCTCTGATACTGTATTTGGCAAATTGTCTGTCCTAGTAGGTAAAATACATGCGTATGCATTTTCAATAATTGCAAACATACGGCTTCTCTCTGACACCTCTCCTAAATAAATAAATCGTTTCTTATTCCTCTTAATCTTTGAATAAATAAACTGCGATGCCCATACTTTGTCACCATTTATAATAAGTTCTTTATCCTTTCCTGCAAGAACATACATAAAATCAGGAAATTCATCTAATACATCATCAATAATTTGAGCCACAAGATGAATGCTCTTTCTAAATGCCAAAATTCCATATGTCAATAAATATTGTTTCCCTATAAAAATTTCATCTTCTTTTTTTATGCTACTGCTTTCAATATAAACAGGTCCCTCTATCACATGAACTGTTTTATTGGTTTTAGCTTCCATTATTTTTTTAATATACGTACTAGGCGCCACCAAGTAATCAGCCGCTTTGCAGGCCATTACCTCTAATCCCAAGTCTATTCGATTGTAATCTATCCACCTGTTCAATTCAAAATTCTGCATATTAGCGCCTATATATAATGGCATAAATGCTGATATTCGTACTATATATGGTATTTTTTTCTTTCTAAATAATGCAATCCCATATGTATTTATACTTTGGACTATATCTATTTTTTGATTTTTTGCTATCCTGCCGACTTCTCTGTTATACAACACGCTCCGTAAGATATTCATTACAAACTTATCAAATACGCTAAGTTTTTTCTTTCTTTTAAAAATCCGGGGAAACTTAATATAATGTATTTCTATTCCATTCCATTCACTTACAAAATGGTCTTTTGCCTCAATAACAACATAAACTTTATGACCATTTTCAACCATTACTCTGGCAATATTAGAAACATAATTCCCTGCTCCGCTAGATGCCTCATTAACAGGAAATAACGCCGTTAAAAATATAATATTCATAGTCTAACCTAATTCTGTCCTTGCTATAATTTCATCTTGTGTAGTTTTATTCAACTCTACAAAATATGTACTGAATCCCGAAACTCTTACCAACAAATTTCTATACTCTTCCGGTTTTTTCTGTGCCTTTACAAGAGTGTCTTTATTTACCACATTTATTTGTATTTCATACCCTCCTTTTTCAAAATACGTTTTAATTACTTCTCGCATTTTTTCTCTTTGACATTCATTTTCAAAAGCTTGCTTTGTAAATTTAACATCCAGTACCATCCCATTCCCCATATGACTTAGAGGCTGTTTCGTTAAAGAATTAAATACTGCCAATATTCCTTTTGTATCAGTTCCCTGTGCAGGGGAAAGTGAACTTGCCAATGCTTTTCCCTTTCTTCTTCCATCTGGTGTGGCAACCATTTTTTCTCCCATCGCTGCATGAAGATGAACTGTATAAAATCCTGCCTGGAACATACCACCGCGATCGCAATTATATTTTTCAATTGTATTGATGGAAAGTTCAATCAGTTCCTTCATCATCCTATCTATTTCATCAAAGTCCTGACCATATTTTGGTAAGACCCGTATCATCTCTAAAAATTCATCTTCCTGCTTAAAATCATTTCGTAAAATATTGGGTATTTTTTCCAATTCAATAAATTTTTCCTCATACACAAGTTTTTTTATGACATACAATGAATTAACCGTATTTGCCATCCCTGCAAAATTAACAGTCAGGTTATTATATTTTGTTCCTCCCTCTGTAACATCAATGCCTTTTTCCATGCAACCTTCCATAAATAAGGACAGATATGGAGCAGACCATGTTTTTCCATGAGTATCTGTTGTTTCTTGTATCAGCTTACAGCCATATTCAATAGCATAAACTAGTTCCTCTTTATACCATTGATAAAAATACTCAAAACTTCCTATTTCAGATAAATCTCGTTTATTTTTTAAAGACCAGCTATTTCCTGTGCTTGGACATACCCCCTGAAAAAACATTAATTCCATAATTTTGCACCAGTTGATGCGCAGACCTTCTGTATGTGAATATTCACGCCCCGGTATTGTCGGTTCAACGCAACCTATAATGGCATAATTATACGCATCTTCTTTACTAACTCCTGTCCGCTGCTTTGCTTCCGTTACAACTTTATCATTAAATAGCGATGGAACTCCCATTCCGGTCGCTATGACTTCTAATGCTTTATCCCATACTTGATTATCAGTATATTCATTTGTCCTCAATGACAACATTGGCTGATTATGCCTGACTCTGTTTTGTGCTTCCATACATAATAATGTCAGTTCATTAGCACCATCAACCCCTTCACATATACCCCCACCCAGTGTCACGTTAGCAAACGTAATAAGTTCTCTTGGCGCTTCAAACTTATTCCAAAAACTACACAAGATATCCAATGCACTATCATTCGTAATTTTTCCTTCATTAACGTCTTTTTTATAAAAGGGATATAAGATCTGATCCAACCGTCCAATGGAAATTCCTGAAATATCCCCTTCTGCTACCATGACTTCATGTTGTAACCATAACAATTGTACTGCTTCCATAAAGTTCTCTGGTTTATCGTGGGCTATATGGAATAACATATCACCGAGATCCTGCCTATTTTCTTTAAATGCTTTTTGCCCATATCTAAGTATAAACTCCTGTAATGCTCTTAATGAAATCATTTCTGCTTTGTAAAAATTTTTTCTTTTATGCATTTTATACAAGATATTTATATCTTCTAATAATTTATCTATCCCGCTTTTTAACAATATTTCATAATTAGGAACGACATGTCCACCGATACTGCTAAAAAATAATCCCATATTATATGCTGATACTGTTGCCTTGCTATTTTGTAAAGTACATTTAATTTCAGAAACAGGCTGATAGCCTCTTCTCCCCCATTTTCTTATATGAAGTTCACCCACAAGCAAGTCATTTTTATTCACTTTCACATCATATTTTAATAAATACATAAAAAGATTATATGCTCTTCCCAATCCTGCACTTATACTACCAGCACACAAAAAATCTTCATATAATTTTAATAAAACATCCTCATTTAATTCTTTAATTATGTCATAAAGCCTATTATCTTTTTCAAAAACCAATAAGTCAGCTTTAACATGAATGTCTCTTAATATATCTTCCTCCAACCAACCTTTATCTGCAATCCAGCCGTCCTCTTCCTCACAATATTGAATGTCTTCCGGCAACATATCTATTATCTGTCTCTTATTAAAAGTTCTAATGTCATTTTTTATTTCTTTCTTTAATTCATTATTATCAGTACAAATCAATAATAAACAATTTGTATCATTCATTGTCAGAAAATTTTCCAGGGATAGAATATTGGAATCTATTATGTTATTATCAATAATATATTTTTCATGTATATCAAATTCATTATTTAAAATCTCTTTTACCAGCTTTCCTCTTCTCCCAAACGGATAAATCGCAATATTTCCATTAAAGCCAACTATTTTTTCTTGTATTATTTCCTTTATCTGTGTGCTGTAGCGCTTTCTCATCACTTTTGCCTCCATGGGTCAAGCGAACATGCTTGCATGTTCATTTGACCCTCAAATCAAGGTTGAAAGATTTTCTTTCAACCTTATCTCCTATACCTGTCTGGCAACCTCTACCAATTCTGTGTTATCAGGTGTAAATCCGCGACACTTTTTACAAAAATTGGTATATCCCTTTGTGGTATAGCCTAACCGAAACTCTATCAGTTCCTTTTTCCTATCATTATTAAATGTATTCAAATCATACACTTCTTCCAAATCCTGTTCCCCTGCTATTCCTGCCACAGTCGCATAAGCTGCATAATTGCAGCTATATAACTTACCATCTCTAAGTTCCTGCCATGACTGACTACATGATTCTCTATGTTTTTCCAACCATTTATCGTTTTTTGAAGAGAAATCTGTTCTCTCAGGCGCCAAATCTATCCAGCTATTTACTTTGTTAATATAATATTTAATATGATACTCTTCGAATTTACGAATCAATTCGTCAAAACGCTCCTTAAAATGCGGAATCTCCTCCCGATAATCATCAACTGTAATCTCTACATTACAGTTTGATAATTTCTTCAATACCCTTTCATCAGGAACAATCGTTCCGTTCGTGACAGTCCGTAAAGTATCTATTCTATCACCATAATTCTTGTCAATATATTCAATTAAATCTGCTGTGTATTTATAAATCAAAGGTTCTCCACCACTAACATGGAACAACATAATACGGTCCACGCATAAAAAAAATAAATCTACATCCCGCACCAGCTCATCCCATTCACGAACATAAAACTTCTTTGCAAATGGATTAAAATTAAGACAATTTTTACAGTTTAAATTACAAGCTGTGCTTGGTAAAAAAGAAATACTTGACAAATATACCTTATCTTTTTTATACACATAATATACAGAAAGAAATTCTTCTATAATAAAATAATTGTTATTCTTTTTATATCCGGCTTTATTTAACTGCTCTATAGGTTGTACTCTGGCAATCTGAGACATTGTTATAATGATTGCCTCATCTGCCTCAAGTTCAATATCTTCCAGAGAATAACAAGGTCTATTACACACTTCCATTCCCTGTTTGGAAGTGTCATTATCAATATAGCCCTTTATCTGAATCTCAGATTGAAATATACGAATAAACTGCTTTCCATAATCACCCGCTCCAAATAAGTAAAAAGCCTTTTTTTCATTTATTTTCTGATATACACGATCATATTCATGTCCTTTGCTTTTCCACTTCATAAGTTGCTCCCTTGTTATTTATACATTAATATTTTTCTGTATCGTTCAATTCTATCAGGATACCTTTGATTGGTAGAAATATACTCATGCTCATACTGTAGCATTATGTTCTGACAACGTACTAATACTTCTCTATTATTTTGATTATATGCTATCTCAGCAATATTACTGCTATGGTATGCCATAAAACGTTTTACCCACGGCAAAACACTGCTTTTTGCCTCGTTTATCTCGATATAATCAATTAATCTTCTGTAAGCCTCTATCCAATCTTCAAGTTTTTTTAGGTTTTGTGTATGACATCCTGATATAATTCTTTGATTATAATGATAAAATGCTTTATTGATATAAAACGCTTGTGTGCTATTTAAAGCTAATTTTGCTAAATAAAGCACATCCCCACCTAATGCTAAATCCTCGTCAAACAACATTAACTTGCCATTTGCATCATAAAACAATTCTCGTTTATACAACTTATTCCACATATATGCAAATCCACGATAATCATCCCTTTTATATATATAATTAAGGAGTTTTTCTTTATCAAAAACTTCTTCCGAAACAGGTAGTCGATTTAATATCTTCACGCTGACATTTTCTCTATCGCAATACCATGAAGAAGCAACTATATCAGCTTTACTTTTAGTCGCTTTTAAAATCAGGTTTTCATACATATCAGATTCCACCCAGTCATCACAGTCCATAAAACCTACATACTGTCCTGACATCATTTGCAATCCTATGTTTCTAGCACTGCTTTCTCCACCATTTCTTTTATGTATGGCCTTAATTCTGGAATCTATCTCTGCATATTTATCCAAGATTATTTCTGAACCATCTGCTGATCCATCATCAATACAGATAATTTCTAAATTTCTATATGTTTGGTTTAATAAACTCTCAATACATTTTGAGAGATATGATGCCGTATTATATATTGGCAATATAATAGAAATTAATGGATCCATACTCACTTCCCCATGCAACTCAAAATCTGGTGTAAAATTTTTGAACTTTTATACTTTAATCATAAATTTACTAACAGGATGTGCTTTCCGCTCATCATTCGGCGGCAACTCCATATAATTATCAAATTTAAAATTTAAATAACTATCATAGTCCTTAATTCCTTGAAATACTTTTCCTTCAAATAACGTATCAGTACTGTTTTCATACCAGCATCTGTAATATCCCCATTCATTGTTAGGAGTCGGAAATGTCAATATTCTTATCATTCTAGTTCTTTTCTTATTTGCTCTACATACCATTTTGTTATAATAACTGAAAACTTTCCGTTCGGGTATCTTATCAAGTATTTTATATATCTGTCGTTTTCCCAAATTACTGTCAGCTACTTTTCCAACTTTTGACCACAATATTTTCCTAATACAGAAACATTCAAAATTTTTTATACTCCTAAAAAAATAATTATCTGGTACACCATCAAGCGGAAAAATATCAATAAATATACCTTGTTTATAAGGCATATGTTCTTGATGTTCTCTTAAAAAAAGTGTGTTCTTTCTCCGTAATTTACCATATCCCCATCGATAACCCTTCGTATTCCTGTGATCCTGAAAATAAAATCTTGTTCTGTCCAGTTCTGTTTTGCATGCTTTTCTAAATTTTTCATATTCAGGACGTAAAAAAGCAACATCCGCATCATCATCCCAAGGAATATATCCTCCATGTCTGATCGCTCCCAAAAGAGTCCCTGCTATAATATTGTATTGTATACCACATTTGTTACAAATTCTGTCAACCTCAATCAGCATCTCTAATTGTATCATTTGAAGTTGTCGTAACTGTTCGCCTATTAGTTCGATCATATTCCTTCTCCTGTAATTATCTTATTACAACAAAAAAATCTGATGCAAAATACACCAATTCCATACTTTACATTAGATTCCATATATCTTGTCTGTGCCTTCAAGTAATAATTTTCCATTCCATTTATAATCGATTTCAAGTATAGCCGGAAAAATTTGCATCATAGACTTTAATGAATTTCTCATCATTATTACCATACACATCCGAAAAGTACTCTGTAAACTTTTTAAATACTAAATTCATATTAAGACATCGCCCTGTGTTAAACGTTTTTACTGCTCTGTTCATAAAGAGCTATATCATTTTTTACCGACTACTGCGCAATAAATATATTCAACAAATACATTTCAAAAGCATGGTTTGCAACTTCAACATGACCCTCATCTTCTTTTAGGAGATCAAATATCACTCTTTAATTAATTTTTCCGCGACTGAATGGCAAATCCATTATATGATATTCCACAAATCCTTGTAGAAATCAGTCTGATTTATTATGCTGTCAACTAGCAGTATATTTCCTTTCAGTAAAAGTCCAACTGCCTCCTCAATACCCCGCCTTGTCCACACATTACCAATACCTTAAAACCCTTTTTATCGGAAATTTACTCCTCAAGATATTTACAGAACACAGAAACAAGATGTGGCATCGGATATATACCAGTAAATCTCCTCTGCAACTTTTGATACATACATTCCTGTCTGATAGTCTTTCTAATATTCTTCAAGCATAGCTGCATTCCAATCAGAAGAAAAACTCATATTAATCTTGAATTTTGCGTCAATATTCCACGCATTGTTATATGAATGTTCTTCATTAAGGTGTACTTGAATCTTAAACTTTTAACATCATATACTCCTATAAGAATAATTGTACAAGAAAGTCAATAAATATCTGTCTTTTGGATGTCTCGCATATCGTGCTCAAATAACAAAACATATTTTTTATTCCATCATTACACTTAAATAATTTAAAACAAAAAAACTTCTAAAACTCTAATGTAAGTATGAAGTTATCAAGGTTCGTTAAATGTATATCTAAATATCAAATAAAAATTATTTTAAATAGGCTTCTGGCTCATTCAATATGATATCCGTTATCCCCTGTTTCTCAAGTTGTGTAAAATCAAGCCTTCCTCCTGTCGGTTTTTCTGGATACAGGTGTCCTGACATCCATGCCCGTACGTTATATCCATTCAGCTGTTCTGGCATAAGGTCAATTCCTCTCCAAAATGGATGAAGTGCTGTCGCTCCGCATCCGCCCTTTATTTTATAGACACAGTCAGATACTTTGCTGTCCAAAATCCCCAACTCTGCATCTGTGTCAATTGTTTTTAGCTTTTCAAGTGACTTCGCATAAAAAGTGGAATATACAATCGCTTTTTGCAATCCCCGCTTATGTACCATCTCAATAATTTTTTCTTCCATGCCATCGTACGGAAAAACACTGTTTTTCAGTTCTATATTTAATCTCAGTCCTAACTTCAAGTTCATTTCCAATAAGTCAAACACTTCTTCCATTGTAGGGATTAATTGTGTCGAATTGTCATCTGCATAGATATGCAACTTTTTTAATTGAGATAATGTATAATCTCTTACAAATCCAATCCCCTCGGTAGTTCTGTCCACACGCTCGTCATGAATAACTACAAGTTCCCCATCTTTCGTAAGCTGAATATCAAGCTCGATTCCCGTAAGTCCTTGCACATTCATTGCTTTTTCAAACGCTAGCAATGTGTTCTCAGGATACATTTGACTACATCCTCTATGAGCCCATATCTTCATATCTTAAATCCTTCCCTGTGACTTTAAAAATGTCTCCATAATTCCCGCCATTGCTACACTATCGCCTCTTGTCAGTTTAAAGTCTTTTTTCCTGTCACCGTTAATCATGGAGAGCAAGTCGCTTATTTCATATCTCAGCCCATCTCCAAGAAACCGTTCCGAAAAGCGTTCCACATCATCAGGATTTTCACGATGTACCTCAAAGTAATTTGTCTTCCACCATGGTGCTTCTGCTGTTATATAGCCTTTCGTTCCTGATATCAACAGCTTTCCTTCCGATTTTACACCAAGTCCGCATTTTATAGTGGCAAGACCATTTGGATAACGTAGGTAAGCTTTTGTATAAATATCAATTCCGTTGGGTTCACAAACCGTTTCAAATTGAATGTCTTCGTAATCATGCCCATATATTTTTAAAATAGGAAGTAGACAATAACTTCCAAGCTCCGTAAAACTCCCACCATATTTTAAATCCTTGAGTTCTCTGTTGTTGTTATCTTCCAATTTTGTAAAACAGGCCTCCACATCCTTAATGGCTCCTATCGTTCCACCACACGCAATTCCGAGTAATTTCGTAAATCCTGGACAGTATGCGGTCTTTATCCCTTCAAATAATACAAGGTTATTTTTCCTCGCAAGTTCAAACAATTCTTCCGACTGTGATTTAGAAAGGCACATTGGTTTCTCGCAAAGAACATGTTTTCCATGCCCTAAAGCCTGTTTTATGTATTCATAATGTGTTTCATGCGGTGATGCTATGTAGGCAATATCCAATGAATTATAAAATTCCTTCAAATCCTCATATGCATCAATCCCCCATCTATTAGCAAATAGCTGTGCACTTTTTATATGTGGATTGTATACACTCTGCGTGTTCACTCCACTTACGAGCGCGGCTTCTGTTACGAAACGATTTGCAATCCGTCCTGTACCAATAATGCCTATCCTTTGTATTGAAGTTTTCTGAGCACGAAGCATTGTACTGGATATATTCTTAGTTCTGTCAAGATATATTACTTTACAGTATTCCTTAAGATAATCAAACTTTCCCGCCCAGTCAGATCCTACGGTAAAAATATCAATATTATATTTTTTGATGTCTCTGAATTTCTGCCCTTGTGATTCCTCCACAATAATCTCATCTGCAAAACCTGTTTTTTTAACATTCTCGATCCTAGTCATCAGGGAATCCATTACATTCAGTTTTCCCCTCGCCTGATCGTATTCCTCTGACGTAACACCGACAATCAGGTAATCTCCAAGCTGTTTTGCACGCTGCAGCAGCCTGTAATGTCCCTCATGCAACAGGTCAAATGTTCCATATGTTATTACCTTTACCATCTTGTCCTCCATGCTGTTTACTGCATAGCTTCTTCATTCTATTCGTAAAGCTTAATTTTTATGGAAATTAAGTTCCATATATACCATCCTATATTTGTACAATACTTTTTATAAACTCATGTACTTTCTGTCCACAACTACCATCATTATTGGTCGTAATTTCTTTGTATGATTTAATTTGTTTTTCTCTGTCAAACTGCTTACCTATAATATTTCCGTCCAAAAAATCCTTCAGTGAATTAAATGCATTCTCACAGCAGCAGTATTTCAGCCACTGTGAGCAATCATTAAAACCATCCTCATGCTGTTTCAGTTCGTCTACATTAAACTTGATTTCAATCTCATTCAGCTCGCCTTTTTCTATATCAAAATCGTAAAGCTTCCTTTCAGGATAATAAAACAGCTTGTATCTAACCTTTTCCTCAACAGACCACACAACCCCATACTTTGCTGTCGTATAAAAATACTCTTGGGAAACAGCATTCATATGCTCCCTGTTTAATATTGGCACATTCCATTCAGAGAACACTCCTGTTTCCACATCCAATTTTACATCCATATTTCCCCATTCTCGAGTAAAATAAATTTCTTTTCCTATAAATGCCCAACCATTTAGCGGATACTCATCCGTTAATGTTTTATAAACTGGATGAATACATTCAAAGCCTTTTGGAAAACCTGTATATTCTTTTATATTTCCCGTTTTGGGATTCCATTCTAATATTGTTTGTCCCCTATATGGTAACATCCACAAATTATTATTTTTTCCTACCATAGAAATATATCCACCCTGATTTTGAGTATGTAAATTAATCATTTCTGATTTTCCACTTTCTATGTCAAGCGCATATATACAACTGTCTGTAGGCGATGATATATACAGCATACCATCAATAATCCAATGACCTCCCTTTACTTTCTCGTTACGTTCATTGTCCTTTACAAATATGCTGATATTATCTTCAAGATATCGTATTTTATTGGTTTCAGTATCATACATTACCAATGCCGGATAGTTGAGTGGTAACAGAATGAGATATTTTCCATACGGTCGCATACCAAAAAATGCATTACTATTGCTACCATTTCGCTTTTCAAGTTCAATTTTTCTTTCAATCCCTTTATCATTAATTACAAGAATATCCTGCGCATTTCTTGGGCACACATATTTTTTGCCATCAATCTCGAGCACTCCTAGATAATATGCTCCACCTGTATACTTTGACAAATCACAAAAATACTTATAATCATATTTATGCGGTTCTGATATATACAATTTATTACCTTGTGTAATGCAAAACTGATCCTTCTCAAAATAATTGAACATTGTTCCCGGAATATATGCTCCTCTCCAGCTATCCTCCTTAGGCAAACTCCACAATTGATTATTCAAAATAAACATCGGTTTCCCCACAATACCAAACACAGAAGTCACCGACGTTCCAGCATCTCCAATATACGCATCACTCCAAGATATTGCATCCGTCATATCCGGCGTATCATCAAAGATACCAATATCATTTTCAATAAAATATCTCTTTATCTGTTCAAACTCCGCCTTATAAGTTGGACGCATAGAATCAAATGTTGATTCTAGCAGTGGATGCGGCCGCCAGAGAATGCAAACATCATCTCGTCCCTTAAATGTATCAAACACATAACGCAATTTTTTCAAAAAGGCTTTTGTATCTCCGAGCATTCCCCCAATACTGGTATTATAAAAATACACTTTCCTGCCTTCCATCTTCCTTTTCCACTCTACTGGCGGTTCGGAAGGATTTTTACATTTGTTGATAATTCTATCAAACTTTGGACTACCAAAAGGCAGAAACTTTTTATCAGGGATTGTTTCATCAAAGTAATCCCGAAACATTGGCGCTTGTGTAACAATATAATCCGCATTAAAATAAACTGGAAGTGTTCTTTGTCCCTCACTCATACCTCCAGTAGTGCTATAATATGGTACATATACAAGACAGTCAGTATATTTCTTTAAATTTGCTGAATAAAATCTTGGGTGAATACTTGTCACTAGATTCCAATCATCATATGGACTGTGTGTATAGATAACATCTGGTCTTATATTTTCAAAATCATACTTCTGCCAATCTATAATCTCTATTTCTTTTGGATAGTCATTTCCTTCATAGTGCATTTGTCCAAGGCTATGGTCTGGATTCAGATTGTAGTACGGAATCGGAACGCAATATGCATCACAATCAGGATCTGCCTTTGCTGCAAGATAAATACTTTCTAAACTATCCCACATAGATGCTTTATAAGGAAAGAATACAATCTCTTTTCTTACAACAATGTCATTTTTCACACCATTCTCTATTTTAATAAGCTGCTTACGCAGTGTCTTATATACTTTATTTTCATTGAAAATTCCGCTGTTTATATCTTCATATACTTTAAATATTAACTCACAGTATTCTTCAAGGCACCGAACACAGGTATGATCTTCGCCTTCTAATTTCTCAATAATCTCACCAAGAGATACCGCTGTTGTCTGGATTTCTGTAAGCATATTTTGAACAAGGATACCATTTCTTTGTGCCAATGCATCTTTTATTTCTTCATGAGCCTGTTGCAGACTGTTTAAAATATCAAGTATATCTTTTTTCTGCTTTTTTCTCATAAACTCTATTTCCTCTCTCTTACCTTATTATCATATATGATATATGGTTTTATTTTTGTGACTTCTTAACCCCTTATTCCTGCAATATCCGCGCACAGCATACAAGCGCTATGCGCTATGCAGTGGATAAATAGGGAACCACAGCCGTCTATTCAGACAGTGCCAAATCAGTCGATTCAGCTTTGTACCTTACTACTCTCAATCTTTACTTTATTATAAGACTGAGTTCATAAGACACAGGCATACCTGTTTTTGTATATCCCCAATGCCTTTTTATTACTTTTATATCAAGATAACGCCTGCCACAGTCCGCATGTCTTTGCTAATGCAAATCCATATGCAGTAAAACCGGACTTTCCAATCGGTTCATCTTCCAGACGTATCGTTTGACCATTTAATTTTCAGTAATCTCTTTTTCCTGCAAATATCTTCTATTGAGTTGTTTTCCTGTTTTTCCTCTATTTAGAGCATTTCTTGCTCCATTTACTTTTTTATTTTGTTCCAATCCACAAGCTGGACATCTAAAATTTTCGCCTTCAATATATCCCTTCTGACCACAAACACTACAATCTGTACTAATTCCTTTTCCAATTACCTCTGTGATCTTAATACCATTATTCTGACATTTCCATTGTATTCTCTCTGTCACAAAACCTTTCTTCCACATTCTAAGGAAATAGGTGTCTCCTGTTCCTTTCATAGACATACCTGGATTTCGTGGAAGTTTTGCCATATAAACTATTTTGGGTTTTTCTCTCTCCAGCATTCTGTTTATTTCCATGTTTACATAGTTTTTAAGAGCTGCATCCATTTTCGCCTTATAGGTCATATATTTTTTGGTATTAGATACTTTTGTTCTTCCATTTTGGCGCATCTCTCTTAAAATAAAATTAGAAATCTCATTTTGCATTTTTCCAAATTCACTACCATATACATTTCCTGTATTTGTCGTAATCATGTTCCATAGACCAAGTGAAATACCAATTTCATTTGTATAATCATTATGCCGTCTTGCATTTATAAAAAGTGGCACAATGATTTCTATTGTTCTTTTTTGTAGATTTAATTTTATATCAAGTGTCCTATCATAAACATTCGTGTCAGTCAGTGGTATAAATATCCTCTTTCTGTTTACTTTTGTAGTGAGAAAGATTCCATGCTGCCCATTTAACTCTCCATATCTATATCCTCGCATTTTTATAGCGAAATATGTTTCGTTATCTGTATGTTGTTTACATAGTCTTTTTCTAGTTTGCCTGCATATATATCGATTCAAATTTTTGACACGTTGTTCACTTTCATCGCCAAGTCCTCCTAAAATTTTTTCATATCTAGGTTGCATTTCCTTTGGCACTGACACTGATTTTCCATTTAGTATATTTTCAAAGCATCCGCTCACTTTAAGTACAAAGCGAATATAATGTTTATCCTCTGGAGAAAATCTTTCATTTTTACCAGCGGCATCATTAATGCCACTTTTTACTTGTGCCCACATAATTCTGATATCTCCCAGTGCCCTATCCATAGCGGCAGAAAAATACACACTAGGAAGTCCTATTTTTTCTCGAAAACCGGCCGCCTTTACTTCTGCTTCTATCGTGTAGCCAGGATATAACTTCTCAAGGCTTTTAATGCCTCCATACTTTTGATAGATATAGTTCCTCGTCACCATACACCCATGACCTATATCCATCAATATATCCATATTTTCACTACTGATTTTACCTTTACTATACTGATGTATCGCCTTACATATTTTTTTGTCGTCACTGGCCAACAGTTCCGCCCTTGTCCCTTTTTTAGGCATTCCTTCTTTCCTTTTCAACATATACTATTTTATGATTATAGACATATCAAACTTTCTCAGAATACGACCATCTGGGAAAGGATGTTTAAAATTCCAAAAATTATTGAAAAAAGCTAACTTGCTTTACCATCATTTTGACCACAAATTTTTTTGTAAAAATCGTATAATTTATTTGCATATCTGCGTTTGGTATCAATAGATGGATGCATGTAATAGTTTAGTGTAATTTTTACATTAGAATGTCCAAGCATTTCGCATAAGGATTTTGTATCCACACCACCTTCAACACAATTGGTGGCATATGTATGACGCAATGTATGAAAAGTTTTATAAGTAATACCCACTTCTTCAAGAATTTTTTTGTAATGATTTCTCATTGTTTTGGGATCAAGAGGTTTGTCACCGCCAAATATATATTCTTTATCATTCTGAAAGTCTAAAAGCAGCTTTATAACGGAATCTGGCAGAGGTATTTCACGTATAGAATGACTACTCTTGGGAACTGTTTCCACCAAGACCGTTTTTGTCTTATAACCATCCACATATAACCGTTGCACTGTCCTCTTTATAGTAAGAATTTTATTGTCTGAGTCAATATCTGACCATTTTAGAGCACTGAGTTCGCCTATACGTAAACCAGCAAACATGCATAGTAATACTGCCATCTTAAAAATATCAATTTGATAATAAAGCGCCGCAAGTATCTTTGATTGTTCTGCTTCTGTAAATATTTTAACCGGTTTCTGGAATTTACTAAAAGATGGTCTTTTTATGGAGGGTAACATTATAGGATAATGCGCAGAAGCATATTTTAAAATCTGATTTAGCACACAATAAATTCCTTTTTGTGTATTACATGCCAGCATAACTTCTGATAAATGTTCAGAAATTTTTTCTTTTACAAAAGACTCTGTCAATTTATCTAGTTTTATGTCACCAAATAATGTTTTAAGATGGGTTTGATAAATTATACGATATTTTTCAAGTGTTGATAATTTTAAATTATCCTCTGCTTTTGTTGTTGCCAACCATTCCTCCGCTGCTGTTTTAAATAAGGTATCTTTTCTTAAACCATTCTCTTGTATTTCTACATCTAAATCTATTTTTTTAGATGGATTTTCTAGCAAATATATGATATCAGTACGTTTCTTTTTTACTTCATCATAGGTATGTCCATATACGGATTTTGCAATCTTTTTTTTGCTCTTTGCATCATATACCATGTAACGAGCTTCCCAGCGTCCATCTTTGCGTTTTCTAATATTTTCTCCGTGTCTTCCCATTATTTTCTCCTTATCTTTTGCGTTTCTTGTAAGAAATTACATACAATCTCTTAAATTTTTGAGCTCTAATATAACAATTCATAATATGATGTTGGGGTCAAAAGGTATTTTGCCCCCTATGATACCACGGATTGC
>ERZ778513.496-NODE-496-length-31705-cov-9.545087_pt1 | contig 31705 bp, 28 predicted proteins | sample MGYA00510345_ERZ778513 | MGnify/ENA primary metagenome ERZ778513 (study PRJEB29527, sample SAMN07138966) | mouse gut metagenome | material: feces | host: mouse | place: China:Nanjing | collected 2016-01-25 ... | reverse complement strand
ATGCGGAGCAATCCGTGGTATCATAGGGGGCAAAATACCTTTTGACCCCAACATCTTAACTTAAATCAAGAGAAAAAACGCTTGTCTTTGAGGTTTTTCGGCGTGAAACTTAGCACTTCTCCACGAAGCAGCCTTATCACAGTCCCCCTTAATCTACACAATATCCCGCCTCAGATAATACATTTTGTGCCTGCGCAAAATCCTCTTTTTTTGTAAAAATATAATCTGTATTGTATGTGGAGACTACAAAGATTCCAATCCTGTTTTCTGCAAGCAGAGACGAAATTGTAGAGAGTATTCCAATCAGTGAAAAATCCAAAACGCCTTGTATCCGAAATGCTTTCCAGCCATACTCACACTTTAGTGCGTTATCTGGCACTTCCTCCGTAATACAAACAAGTGATTTCTCCTCATCCGTTTTCCCAAGAAAACAAAATTCGCTTTCCCAATGAACTTGTGTATAGTCAGGTACTTTGCACACTGTAAATTCATAATCGATTGTTTTTAGTTCCAAAATTTTTCTCCCTAATTCATTGTCATTTTAATCCCCATGCCGCCTTTTGGCGGCTCAAATAGATATAAAAAACGCTGTCTTTCGCGTTTTTCTGTGTGAAATTTTAATTTCACACTATCCCTTACAAACATCAATCCAACCGATATGTCCTGAATATTGTTCCAACTCTGCTATTGTCAGTTCAATCGCACTATTGGAGCTACCACAAGCAGGAAATACCGTCTCAAAGCGTTTTAATGATACATCAAGATATACTTCTATCCCTTCATTTACCGCAAACGGGCACACGCCACCCACAGCATGGCCAACCAATGTTTCTACCTCCTGCGGCGAGAGCATCTTTGCCTTTGTTCCAAATTGTGCTTTGTATTTTGCATTGTCAATTTTAGTGTCACCGGCTGTCACTACCAACACGGCATGTCCATCTACCATAAATGAGAGCGTTTTTGCAATGCGTTGTGGTTCACAGTGCAACGCCGCCGCTGCCAGCTCAACGGTGGCGCTGGACACCGCAAATTCCTGGATTTTATTGTCCATGTTATATTGTTTGAAATATGTTTTTACTCTATCAATTGCCATTGATCCACTCCTTAATTATTTGATTAATCTCTCAGTATATTTCCCATATCTTCTTTTTACAGATTTTCTGTCATGCGACATTCATTTATCCGCCAAGTCTATATTTTTTTCGCTCTTTGTATGGTTCCAATCCGTTTACTACACAGGTTCCAGAGGTCGGTGTAAGGATTCCTGACATCATCTTGATTGTAGTAGATTTTCCCGCGCCATTGCTTCCAATATATCCAACCATCTCCCCTTTTTGAATCGCAAAGGAAATATCATCCACTGCTGTCTTGGTTATTGTTTCTTTTGAAAAAATACCCTTAACCGCGCCTTTAAAGCCCAGATAATGTTTTGCTGTGATAAACTCTTTGCGGACATTATTTAGCTCAATTAGATTTTCACTCATTTTGGTGTTCTCCTATTCCCTATTTAATGTGTTCTTTACATTTTGTATATACAATTTGCTGTGTCACCCTCTCCCTCTTTTATAAGCGGACTTCTTTAATTTATTATAGTAAATGGCAAATACTTTTATCGTTTATTATAATAATTGATATCCAAATAGATGTCAATTCAATTACAAATCATTGTATTTGTTGTAATATTCTGGGGTCCTTAATCTTTGTATCCTCCGCAAAAAGTAAAAATCAGCTTATCTAGCTTTTTCAGGACCAGGTGAACAATAATGAACGAAAGGAACTATTTTTATGGAAAATCGAAAACTTGCATCACGAATTAGTATTCTTACTATTGCAATCATATTAGCTGGTTTATTGCTTCTCTGGGTTGTAATTGCATTTAGCACAGAGTCTATGGTCAGAAGTTACATTACAAACCAAATGATGAATGCAGTGGAATCCCGAGCAGTCATTATTGATGATTATGTAGCTTCTGCCGAAGAATATTTAAAAGCATTTGCTTTAAGTGGAGAGGTACACGCAATGACCACACAACTCCCTGTGGCCATTGCGAATGTGCTTGAAAGCAGCAGCGTTATTTGAATTATATATCAATCGTGTGAAAGGATTCTCCTTTCACACTTTCTCCTCGCTTGAGGGAATGGGATTTTTATAGATATATACAAAACAGAGAACCGCCACAATAATAAACGGTAATCCTGACAAAATTCCAGTAGGTGATGGACCCACAAAGAAATTGCCGCCATCATGTGTAAAAAGCATTGCCTGTGACATCAGCACATTAACTGCACTGTGGGCGAATACAGCCGGAAAGATGCTGCCTGTTTGCAGACTAAGAAACGAATAGATAATCCCTGTAACCATGCCAAAAATGCACATTGCAATAATGTTTACTACAGGAAATCCAACGTTTCCATCTCCATAATAATATCCGATTGTAACCAACGGAGCATACCATAAACCAGATGCAAAACCACTTAAAAGTACTGCCGGAACTGCACCAAATTTCCGATAAAGCTTTGGAAGTAAATAGGCGCGAAATCCCCATTCCACACCAAAACTATTAATGGCATCAAGTGCTGCTGCCGTAAAAAATTTTATTAACAAATCCGTCTTATAAGCAGCAACGACGTTGACCGCATCAATCGATGCCCCTGCGTCTGGTGCACCTTGATTGTAAGAAGCGATAAAATTTGTCATATTGGGGTCAAAATTATCTGGAAAAATCAAAAAATAAACTGCTGCTCCTAAGACAGTAAGTATCGTCATTCCAAACCATCCAAACAAAAATAAAAATCTGTGTTCAAAAAAATTAAACTGAAAACCAGATTTTGCAAGTCCCTCCCGTGTCACTAAACGAATCATCAACGTCGCAAATGCTGGAGTGAGCATCATCTGTGAAATCATCCTAGTTGCTTCTTTTACCAGTTCAGCCTCACCGCTTCGATACATTGGAATAATAGCAAAAATCTCCGAAATCCATGTGACACCAAAACACAATGCCAAAAAGTATAAAATCCGCTTTGTTTCCATCTTTTTGTCTGTAACCCCTATAAGTTCCCGCTTTTTTGGAATTTCTCTCCCTTGCTGTTGCAACGTCTTTCCTGTTCCTTGCTTCATGGAAGAAACTTGATTGTGTTTAAATTTTTTTGTGATATCAAATGCATCCGATTCCACTTTTCCTTCTTCTGATGGTTCCGTCTCCTCCAAATTATCTAATATTGGTTGTTCGTTTGCATTTTCTACTTCCAGTTGTGTTTCTTCCTGCGATATTGCATCTGATTTTTTTTCTAATTGTGCCATTTCCATTCCTTTCTTTCTAAATTAAAATTTACTTTATTTCATTTGCCATGGTATAAAAATGATAATAAATTCCGCCAAGTGCCATAAGTGTATCGTGATTGCCCTCCTCAACAATTCCCTCGTCTGTCAGAACCAATATTCTGTCAGAATTTCTAATGCTTGAAAGCCGATGTGCAATTGTGAGGGTGGTGCGTCCTTTTGCCAATTCATTCAAAGACTTTGCGACCGCATACTCACTCTCATTGTCAAGCGCTGAAGTCGCCTCATCCAAAATCAAGATTGGCGGATTCTTCAAAAAGACCCGCGCAATGCTGATGCGCTGCTTCTGTCCACCCGAAAGTTTCACGCCACGTTCACCGACATATGTATCATACTTATCTTTTAAATTCTGTATAAACTCGTCTGCCCCAGCGCGCCTTGCAGCCTCCATAACTTCCTCACGTGTCGCGCCTGGTCTACCGTATGCAATATTATCATACACTGTGCCAGAAAAAAGATAGACTTCCTGCTGAACAACACCAATACTCTGCCGCAAACTCTTTAGTGTCAATTTCCTAACATTTTTCCCATCCAGCGTAATTTCTCCACAGGACACATCATAAAAACGTGGAATTAAATTGCATAGCGTCGTCTTCCCACCACCGGAAGGACCCACAATCGCAAGTTTCTCTCCCGCATGAATCTGAAGATTTAAATTTGCAAAAACCTTATTGTGATCATCTGGATACTCAAAGCTTACATTGCGAAACACAATGTCACCTTTGGGATTTACAATATCCTGCGCGTCTGGCTCGTCAAAAATTTCAATGTCTGCGTCCATAATCTGCAAAAAACGCTCAATACCTGTAATACCACGTTGAAATTGTTCTGCAAACTCAATAATTCTGCGAATTGTCGCAATTAGCGTAGACACATACATCACATACGCAACCATATCCCCTGGCAGAATCTTACCATCCATCAGAAAAAAACCGCCACCAATAATAATTGTTAAATACATCAACCCATCAAATACTCTTGTGGAAGTGCTAAACAATCCCATCAACATATATGCATGCTGTTTTACCTTCAAAAATTGTTGATTTCCTTCCTCAAATTTCTCCGATTCAAGTGCCTCATTTGTAAATGCCTTAACTACTTTCTGTCCTAATAAACTATCCTCAATCTTTGCGTTTAGCTCGCCAATCTGATGCCGCTGTTCACTAAAGGTTCTGCGCATCTTTTTGTTGATAATGCGACACACCACAGTCATAACTGGCACAAACACAAAAATCATTAACGTAAGTGGCAAATTAACCTGTGCCAAAATTAAAAAGGAAATCACAATCTTAATCGCTGCGATAAAAAATTCCTCTGGACAGTGATGTGCAAATTCTGTCACCTCAAACAAGTCATTTGTAATGCGTCCCATAATTTGACCAACTTTTGTGTTGTTAAAATAAGTATTTGACAACAACTGTAAGTGCGCATATGCATCACGGCGCATATCAGTCTCAATTTTTGCCCCCATCACGTGACCAGTGTCTGCCATATAATAATTTGCCAACGCATCAATAATTCGCAGCACAAAATATACTAGTGCAAGCCCAACAACCATGCGCGCGGTCAGAAGTGTTACGTCCTCGAGCGCTGTATTGGTAATCTGTCGAATAATTAATGGCAGCACAATCTCACACACAGTTGTCAGCGCTGCACAAAATAAATCTGCGCACAATGTTCTGTGATATGGTTTAAAATATGGCAAAAATCGCTTAATTAACACCCCCGTTGAATATTCTTTGTACTCATTTTTTTCCTTTTGTTGCATTTATATTCTCCTTTGCATCCAATAATCAAGCGTCTATAAACAATCAAATAGAGGAGATTTGCCTCTTTCTACTCGCTATGCCGCCCATACACCATATAATAACATATTTCCTTCGTATAAGTCTGTGCAATCGAGTAGGGAAGGTTTACCTTCCCCCTACTCGCGCGCCGGGCACCCGTCAGCTTCTGCTGACAAATTTCACTTGGGTGCCCGTGTGCATAAAAAATCTCGTTCTTTTATTATAACAGAAAAAAGAACGAGATGAAACCAATTCTATTCTAATGATACTAATTCTTGTAACAGTTCGTTACTTTTCACACCGCACCATGCACTTGCTGCATGGCGTCGGAGCATGCGCCAAAATGCGTGCTTTTTAGCATTTTGTGCGCATCAGTTGTTGCAATTCACACCGAAATAGTAGTAAATGTATGTGAAATCTGCCGTAAGTGTGAATTGTAACAACAGTTCAGCCCTTGGCTTCCTGTTACAGATATCAAGCCATGCAAAACCACTTCTTGACGACTTGATACATCTCTACTACACTCTTTTATGGACTTTGCAGTAAATGCAAAGTCCTAGAGCGTTATAAGTTCCTTCTTTACAAATCCAATCAAATCCTCGCCATTACCGCGATTTTTCACTGAAACACCAATCTTATAAAAACCATTTTCCTCTGCAAGAATTTTAACTTTTATATCTTTGTTTATTGCAAAAATAACCGTCGCATCTGCATCTGCTGCATTTCGCACTCTTACTTTATTGGTATTAATAATTCCTGTTTTATATTCTGATTCGTCACTTTGCGTTGCAATCTCTTTATCAGATTCTATTTTCATGCACCTTGCATTGGAGACAAACTGAAATCCACTATCTATTTTTCTCAAAGTAACAATCCATTTACTATTGTCAGACTCCTTCTTATACTCTAGCGAAACAGTCCTATCAGGCCACCAATTACCAGATGTAATTACACACCAATCAAAATTCGTGTCTCCTTTTACAAGATAAAAGCTATCATATTGCTCTAAATAATAAAAGTTTTCCAAACCTTTCTTTTGTGTACTCTCCAACGTAACCCCTAATTTTTCTTGAAGGAATGTATCCATCTCAGCCACTGTTATTTTCACAATATCCAGATAGGGCGCTTGGCTGTCTAATGTTGTTAGCAAAGCAATCTCATCCTCTGTTATATTCTCTGTTTCTCCACTTATTCCATTATAAAATGTCTGAAATAAATCAATTTCTTCTGGTTTCGCGTACTCACTGGTCAACAGCATATTGTTCCTATTATCTGTCGTAATATTAAAGAATCCCTCATGAAACATCTGAATCTCTTCTTCAGAAAGTGGAATAGGGTATAATTCTTGTCTAATATCCTTAGCATAAACCTTTTGTAAGAGACAAATATTTATAAGAATCGTTAATATCAAACCCAGTGCAACCCATCTACTCTGTTTTTTCAAAATAGCTTTCGCTTTACAATATCGTTCCATAATACCACCAACCTTTATAAACATTTTATTTCTATAGTTAATGTATCATAGAAAATTGGGAAAGACAATATAGCGAATAGGTTTTTATTTACTATTTTGTAACAACAGTTCAGCCCTGTACAATTGTTACATGCAAAAAACGAACAACAATTGCAAGAACAACTATAATATGATACTATAGTTTCCAGACAATGACAGCAAAATTGTAATCCACTGTTTTCTATACGAAGGAGTTCTAAATGAATTGTTTAAAAAAAATACTATTTTTTTGTATGACTTTTATCATTAGCAACATATTTTCTATCTGCACTTACGCAGCTGAAAATGGTTATTCTTATCTGCTTATGCCAACGCAAATTACTAAAATAAACAATTTATATTTTATTGTAGACTGTAACCATAATCAAGTTATCTATACAGATAATTTAAATACTGATTTAATGCACTGGAAAGTGATGACTCGAGATGTTAAAAAGCCTCATGCTATCGCTAGTGATGGGGATATTTATATGATTACAGACACTGATCAGAATCGAATTCTTACCTTTGAAAAAGGATATGATTGTTTTCGACCTCTCCAAACCTTTGAGCAAATTGGCAAACGTCCTCACTTTGTAGATTATGATTACTCCAACAATTTATTTTATGTGTGGAGTTCTATGACTGGTGAAATGTATCTTTACAAAAGAATACCGGAAACAAAACTTATTACTTTACAGGAAATTAAAACAATTCCTGAACTTACGAATTGTTATGTACGTTCTTTTACTATATTAGAAGATGTTATTCTTTTTCCTGCTGTCGAGCGAAGCAGTATTCTAATGGTTGACAAAAATTCTTTTGCAGTAATAAATGAATATCCTGTTCCTAACCACATGGCAGGTATGGTACAAATAAGCATTGTAGATAATAATTTTCTAGTTACTGTTTCTACAGATTTGCAATACAATCTGCAATATTCTACCGTTGTTCATGCGCAGCATTTGGAAGATTTTGCCCTTGGAAATTATGAAGATTTATACAATTTATTTGGAAATAATGGTACGCCTTATTATATCTCTTATTTCGATGGTTCCTATTATATGATTCATGAAAATGCTGCACCAAATATATATCGATTTCATGCAAAAAACGGATCGTTTTATGATATAAAAGGTTTGTATTAAAATTGAGTAAAGAAGATTACTGTCGCTTCGGGCGCGGACTGTCTTAATTATATATTTTGTCTCTGCATTTGTGTACACAAAAAACCAGACTTAATATTGTATCTCTCAACATTTATTAAATCTGGTTTTTCAATCCAATCAATTTACTTTTTGGGAACAATATGAATAATCCCAATGTTTCCACGAAATGCAGGTGCAAAAATATGTTGTGGAACCTGTTGTGTCAACATTCCGTCCCATGATTCATGCAAATGTCCGGCAAGAACCTGTTCAACCATTGTATCTTCACTATATATCATGTCTAGATACTGTTTTGTTATATTATTTGGTTTATACTGCTCACTTGCATCGCTCCAATAATAGATTTTATTACGCACTTGCATAGAACACTCTGCAAGTGTTTGGTCTATTTTTGACTCATATGGTACATGTGTAACCATAATAACAGGTCGTCCTCTAGAGTATACATCAGCGACCATATTTAGATAATAATCAGGCATATCCTTTGTAGAATTATCTATTCCCAATACCATAAAAGTATCTCGATCCCAGAATTTATAAGCAATCTCATCTCCGTCTATCGTTTGGTGAAGTTTTCTTGCCTCATCTTCTGTAAAAAACACTCCTCCATAATAGGTTCCATAATCATGATCTGCTCGAACATAAATATATGGTATCTGTAAATTATCCAACCCTTCCTTTATCATGGTGACATTTGAATTGCTACAATAATCCATTATATCCCCGCCAAAAATAACACCATCAAACTGCATATAATTTAGATATTTAATAATTTCTGGCCAAAGTTCTTCTGCATGAACGCCTTCCTGTGTTACAGATAACTCCTCATAACGCCGTTGAATTGCATCAAGATATTCTATATGTACATCTCCCAACAATTCTCCTGCCTCATGATCACTTATTAAATGTAAGTCACTCACCCATGCAAACTTATATTCTTGTTCAACACCTTCAATGGGAATGGTCACATCTTCTGTCACAAATGTATAATCTGGTTTTGGATAAACAACTTGTGGTGTATCAGATTCCTGTTCTATATCCGCCTCTGTAGTGCTTTCACTTTGAGACATTTCCTCAGATTCCTCTGATACAACTTCCTTATTTGAATCGTTTGTTCCTTTCTGCCAAAATAGCAACAATCCAAGTAACACAAGTATTAAAATAGCAAGTATAAAAATTGTTATCTTTCTATCTTTTCGACTCATTCCGTCTCCTTACGCAATTCTGTTCTTGGAAAATTCATCTCAATCAAAGTATTGCCAAAACTTTGCTGTGTTAGATAAATATTGTGAAGGCCACACCACCCATCTTTTGGGTCGTCTAATTTTGCATTATTAATATCAATAATCTGGCGTACTCCTGGCTCTCCCTTTAGTGTAAGATTCTGAATTTGGTCATTCTTAGTTTCCGTCTTTCTAATATAGTGAATACCCTCCTCAAAATCTGGCCAATTTTCTAATAATGATTCACGATTTCTTTTTATTCGTAGATTTTTTCGTGCCTCACTATCACAATATTGTATCAATTCTCCATCTAAGGCAGTATAATATCCTTCTGCCTTTAAATGTTCTTTTACTTCTGGATTATTTAACTGGTCCAAGCTAAACCATGTATTCATATTGTCACTTTTATAGGAGTGTTTTGTTTCATATGCGACTGTACTCACCTTAACATTCTGAAATGTCAAATAAATAGGATTTAAACCGCCTGTAGACTGTACTGATATCACATATGGGCACCAGTAATTTCTAAGCTCACAATCTTTCATTGTAAAATATGCTTCTCCATTTGCGTCTGGACTTTGTGTATTATGGAGAAATACGCATCCACCCCCGTTGGAGAAAAATTGACAGTCTGAAAATGTAATTGTATTCCAGCCTCTGCATCCTATCCCTACACACTGATTACTATCAGAAATAATTCGACACCCTTCAATCAATAGTTCCTTGCCATATGAATAGTCTTGGTCAATATGGATTGCATATCCCGGAAACTTACTTTGCCAATTATAGACAGATGCCGAATCTGTACTATCATAATCTCTCTCAATATAAGGAACAATATTCTCTTTTGTTGGATTTGATCCACAGATAGTCATATTGTATATTGTACCAGCACCAACTGTTAACGGAATATGATGGTAATCTGTTGTATCAGATATCAATATACAATCATCTCTACTTGCACCAATGAGATTTACTGTCTTATTAATAATTTCTACATGTTCCTCATAAACACCTGGGTAAATCAGTAATGTTGCTCCCGACTCTACTTGTTGTACAGCTTCTTGTATGCTGGTAAAATCTCCTGAACCATCTAATATTACTTCATAGATAGGTCCACCTTGTGCCACTGTTTCCAGATACTGCAATAATCCATTATTCTCCTTGGCATTTGCTATGATTCCCATCTGAAGTAAACAGATAACCAGCATTATAAAACACACTTTTTTATACTTTATCATAAGTATATTCTCCTAATTAAAATGTAACAGAACCTAATCGCTGACGAATCCACTGTCTGTTTTCTGTAGTCACACCATTTTTATCATCAACAGAATATTGACCAAAATCATTAAAATACCAAAAATGTGCGATATCCACATCCTCACCAATATGAAGTCCTTGTGTATCTGCTAATTTGTCCAAAATTTCAGAATATGCAGTTTCTACCATACTACAGTCCTGACCCTCAGCATGCATATATTGTATATAATAATCCACCAGCATCAAATTATAATCTGTTGCTTCTAAAATGTTGGCAATTTTTAAAGCAGCTCCTTTTTGTGTGATTGTACCTGATCCCAACTCAGACTCAATTTGTTTCTGTGTCCACCACGCAAGTGCATAACAATAACGAAGTCTTATTGGATCATCTAAATCATCCGATGAAAACATACTATCTGTATCATCCATAAGGTTCCATGCTTCTGTTCTTGACCAACTATCTCTAGATGCAAACTCATTGAACGCTTTTATAATCCGGTTGCGATAACTCGTATCAAAACCATCTCTTTCAGATATCAAAAGCGATGTATCCACATCAAATCCTACAGTAGCAAATTCCTGTGCATATGTTACTGCACGACTAAATTCATTCATAATCTGTGCATAAATTCCTCCTGAAAGTTCCTGCTCAGCCATCATATCTTTATGTTTTATAATTGCTGATGCATACACATCATAGGCATCTGCCATATGCTCTGATACTACCTCTGACATTCCAAATTCATCTGCAAGTGTTTTGTACTGTTCCATTGCTGATTCAATATTTTCCATACCGTCAATCAGTTCCTCAATATTTTCAATCTTTTCTTTGCCTGCACTTAAATCTTTATCTGCATTGAAAAGCTGTTCTTCGGAAACACCCTTGCCAGATTCTTTTTCATCAGTTGTTTCGGTTGTCGAGGATTCTATCTCAGTAGTTGTCTCGGATTCTGTAAGTGGTATAAAAGGCAAATCAAATGGCAATTTCACAATACCTTTCCATACCAAAACAAGCACCGCTGCCGCCGCCGCTATCATAATACATAATAAGCCAATAACCAATTTCATTTTATTACCAGAGTTACTCTGTGTAGTATTTGTTTGTACTGTATTATTTCCCCCCTGATTCATACCGCCATTATAAGTATTATTCTCATAATAATTAGCATGATTCACTTCATTGCCCACTGAATCATTTAACATTTGTGTTCTGTCTGACTGGTCTACTGTAAATGGCATAGAAGAATCATTTAACATTTGTGTTCTGTCTGACTGGTCTACTGTAAATGGCATAGAAGTTTCTTCTAATACCATGGTTCCCTCAAAACTATCTTCTTGTTCTGGATTAGATTCTTCGAGTATCATTGTTCCCTCAGAATCATCATTTAAGTCTCCATAAGATTCTTCGAGTATCATTGTTCCCTCAGAATCATCATTTTGTTGTGTGAATGTATTCCCTATAGGTGTTCCACAGCTTGTACAAAATCGTACTCCTGCTGGTAATATTGCACCGCAGCACGCACAATGAACTGCTCCCTTCATTTGTCCTGTTGTACTAAGGTCATATCCGCACTGTACACAGAATCTTGCCTGTGTATTGTTTTCAGTTTGACATCTCGGACATTTCATATGTAGTTTCCTCCCCCTGTTTTCCAAATAATTCATTTGTAATAAAATTATAGCATAATTACTTTACCACAATCACTTAAGTCTTTCAAGATTTCGTTCTGCACATTCCCACACAACAATATCAGCATTTGTCGAAGAAAGTGCAGACTCATATGATTTTTTATAATCATAACCATAATCCATTATCATATAATGACTAACACCATTTTTAAAGTAATAACTGGATTCCATTTTCAGAAAGTCACTAAAAGAATCCCCTATTAAGATCATTGAGGCGTCAACCTTATCTTCTTCTATGACCTTATGGCTTGGAAGAAAATATACTGTGTCAACAGCATACCTATCCTCACGGCCAATCATAACCCCTATATCTCCTGCATATTTTGTTGTATGAATATCAAAATTGTTCACATCTAATATTGGAGTTTTTCCATATTCCTGTTTCAACAGCTCTGCAAGTCCCAAAAAGCATCCTAGCATATTGCAATGTGTATCTGTAGTATAATATAATTGGCAAATATCTTTTTGTTCCATAAATTGTTTTTTCGGATATATAATATCTATATCGGAATTTTCTTGCAAATACGCTACTAATTTATCGGCACGTGTCACTTCACTTTGTCTAGTAATGTATGATGGCATTTTATCACAATAGATCGTTTCTTTGTTTGGATAAATCATCAATATAAACTTTGCACCTTTTTCTTCTGCTTTTTGTTTCTGTGCTTCAAGATTTTTCTTAATTGACGCTAACTCTTTCTCACTAAATGCATTGTCCCCCACATAATCTCGATAGGAGGTGCCATCTGCATTGTTCTGGAAAAAAAGCCAATTATCACTGCCAAAAATAGCAACTTTATTTACCAATTCGGGAGACATTTTCGACATCTTCTCAAGTTCCTGAATAAATTTATCATAATTTTCTTGCAATGCTATCTTTTTATATGCAGTGTCTACAAGTTCTATCAATTCGCTTTCTTGTGTACTATAATCAACAATATTTACTGTTTTTTGTCTAATTTCTATTTCTATTTCTGATGGTCTTCGCTTATAAGTTGCATTTTTTATAGACTGTTTTGCGGTTGTAGCTATTATATCACCAGCGCTTTCTGCTGTACTAAGATAATTTCTTGCCTGTTCATAATCGGGTCGTACTCCCATACCATATATATTCATTATCCCCATTGCACAGATTACTTCAGGTGTTGGTTTTGAAAGATTATAAAATGCTTCATATGCTTGTTCATAGCTTTGCCTTAATCCATCTCCCATAAAACACAGTTTTCCATATATAGCAAAAGCATGTTCATTTCCATTGTCATAAGCCTGCTTTAAGTATTTCGCTGCTTTCTCTATATCTGGCTTTGTACCAATACCTTGTAAAAACATTTCTCCAGCAAAATATTGTGCATCAGCATTCCCTTCTTCTGCGGCTTCGACCATGAAAGAAAGTGTTTCGTCAGCCTTCACATCTGTCTCTAGTGCAAATCTTGAGAGCGCAAGGTACAATGGACTCTCCTCAGTTACTTGTTGCGGATCATTTTCTACCTTGGGTAGTTCTTTGGTTTGTTCCTCCGTTGACACTTCTTCTGTAACTGGCTGAGACTCATTTGATTTATCTTCTCTTGATTCTCTTTTTTGGTTAGACCACACGCCTACTGCCACAATAGCGATCAATAATACAATCAAAACCGCAGTGAGAATTTTTATTATCTTGTTCTGCTTCATCTTGTTATTCTCCTAACGGTATCCCATATTTTTCTGAAACTGATAAATTGTTTCTACATTTGCCTTTTCATATTCGTTCAAACTAGACTCGTTAAATAAATTTGGCTCAATTGTAGGTTTATACCACCAATACTGTGAAAAATATTCATTCACAGCAGGATCATTGAACTTTCTTTCATGTCGTGCATAAATCTCAAAATATGCTAAATAAAGCTCAAATTGTGAAAGCATAGACAAATCAGAACTAGAAAGATACATACTACTACTGTACGGTAAAATATATCCTTCTTCAGATACATGTGTAACACTATTTGAAATTGCTGGAAGTTCCATCTGAGAGCGAAAAAAATCCAAAAATTCTATAACCCAACAATTATAATCTGTCTTCTCTACATGACTGCTGATATAGGATACTGCCTGTTCTGGTGTCTCATTGCTTAGCTGTCCTATATTGGCATATACCAATTCTGTATAAACTTTAATTTTAAGTTGTTCATACTCCTCTCCTTCAAAATAATTATCTGCCTTCTGAAACATTGTATTGATACGTCCTTCATCGTGATTACCAGCAGCTTGCATTCCTTCTTCTGACAAAAAAGTCTTGTAGGTACTATACACAGACTCATACTTCTTCTCAAGTGCAGATAAATCTATATATTTTTCTGTAAAATCTGATGTGTTAAGTTCTTCCGTATATGCTATGGCTTCCTTCAGAAGATCCAATGCACCAGCATAATCTTCTGAACTTACAAATGTATTTGCTTCTACAATTGCTGCCTTTTGCTCCTTGTCCAACGCTTTTTCTAAAAGTTTTCCGGCTTCCTCTTTTTCTGCAACTTCCAATTCGTCTACCTGTAATGTAATCTCCTCAATTACATCTCTGTATTCCTTTGCATCAATGCGTTTCTGCCACTTATCCAAAAGCTCTGCGTTAGGAGAAACATCTTCTACCGTCGATGTTATTGTTATCGTTGATTCCTGCTCACTTGTTGATGAAATTGAAGGTTGTGGTGCCAAAGGTTTTGGAGATATAAAACGACTCGATACCAAGACAATAACAGTCACTGCTGCTATCGCTGCTATCAGAAACACCATTTTGTTTTGTGGATCTGGTGGTGGCGTAGGAGGAACCGGAGGCTGAGGAGAGATTGGAGGCTGAGGATTAGGAGAAACCGGATTAGGGATCGGACTGCTCTGATTATAAAACGCATTATACAACGCTTTCATATCTTTGAATCGCGTGTTTGGATCAGGACTTAATGCCATAACTAATGCTTCTTCCTCGATGGGATTGATACTAATACCCAGCTGACTTGGATATACAAGTGTATCATTTTTTAATCTTTCCGTTGAAACTGGTGGCGTTCTCCCCACTATACAACCATAGTAAGTAGCAGCCAATGCATAAACATCTGTCCATGTTCCCTGTTTTCCGTCTTTAGCAAACTGCTCTGGTGGTGCATATCCTTTTTTACCTAATGCAAGTATATCTGTATCATTTGACTCCTTTGCAGTTCCAAAATCAATCAGCTTCATTTTGCCCTCTGGCGTAACCATAATATTATCAGGACTAATATCTCGATGTATCATTCCTGCATTATGTACTTGCATAAGAGATTCTATAACTGGGCGCATCATCCTTTTTGCTATTTCTACTTGCAGTTTGCCTCCATTTTGTTTCAAATAATCTTTTAAGCTTCCCCCTTCGATATATTCCATAACAATATATATTGTATCATTATCCCGAAAATAATCTTTAACTTCGACAACACCCTCCAACTGATCGAGCCTTGCTAGGTTTCTCGCCTCACTTATCATTTCCTCTCGAAGTGCAGCAATGTCAAATCCTTCTTGCGGATGCAGCTCTACTGCATTTCCTACTCTTTTAGCATATTTTCGCGGATAAAATTCTTTAATTGCAACTTTCATCTCAAGTTTTTTATCAAGTGCAACATAAGTTATACCAAATGCTCCCTCACCAACCACTTTTCCAACAATATACCGTTTTTGCTGCTCACCCAGAATTGTATATGGTTTCAATTGATATGATTTTATCTGTATATTTTTTAAATCATATCCACAATATGCACAAATAGATATTTTATTAATAATACGCATGCATCCTGGGCATAATACTTTTTTTTCCATAAAAATCCCCTCAGTCGTTATTCCTCCAGACAGCAACTGCTGTGTTATTGTCATTTTTTCCCGTCACTCGCGATTGGAGTATTACAGTCATTTTATTAATCCATTCTACAGGATTAGAAGATTGTGCCAATGTATCTGCCATCTCATCTTCCTCAACATACTCCCAAAAACCATCTGTGCATAGTAGAAATGAATGATTTCCACGTGTGATATCAATCACTGTCGAAACATCAGCTTCTATTTCTGTCTGATATCCAATTGCACGAAGAAGCTTATTTCTATTTTTGTGTTGTCTTATTTCTGCCTGTGTAATCTCTCCTGAAAACACTGCCATCTGTGGCACACTATGATCTAGTGTCATGTCCTTTAAATCATTATTTAAGAAATGATATACTCTCGTATCTCCCACATGTGCCCATCTGCACTGTGTACTACTTGCAAAAAGCACTGCTAAGGTTGTTTTCATTTTGCACTCACCTGTCTGCATATCATACACCTGCCTATTGATCTGCGAAAACCAGTCTCTAATACGCTTCCCTGACAGATCGGATGCCTCCATATAAAAATCTCCAATCATATTGACTGCTGTTCTAGAAGCAATATCACCGCCGCCATATCCTCCCAATCCATCTGCAACAGCTGCGCAGAGTCCATTACCTTTTGTAAATACTCCATAGCTATCCTCGTTATATGGCCTACCGCCTTGATTTGTATAATTCGCCATATATAGCATATACTGTTTCCTTCCCATATGTTTTTACAAGACGCAAAGCAACGGGGACATATGCCCCCGCTGCATTTGTACCTTTTAAATCATTACATAGCACTATTAAATCCCGATTGAAGCTGTTCATCAACAGAAGAAAATGCCTCTGCTGCAGACTTGGTAGCTTCGCCCAACGACCGAACCAACTCTGGAAACTGATCAAGACTTGTCTTCATCTCACTATACATTCCAGTGTATGCTGTCTGTGCCAAACCGTCCCAACCGTTATCAATCTCAGCGATTTTTGCGTCAATCTGTTTTAAGATGTCACTCAAATCCCCAGCATAACTCACAAGAGAATCTCCCTGTGAATTCAGTTCCTCCGGTGTAACCTTAATATTTGCCATCTTTTGTTTCTCCTTTCTCGTGTAACGTTGATTGTAATCTATAGCAAACAGCGAACGCTGTAATGCCCTATAATTTTGTGCGTTCCACTTCCTGAATTAAATCATCATAAGTCCCTGCAGATTCTTCCATTATTTTGCGAAGTGTATCTAACAAATCTGCATATTTTTCTACATTATCTTTCCATCCAGTAGACACCATAGTCTGAAACGCTTTTCCTGCTCCAGTAGTCCAACCACTATCTTTCAAATCCATAAGACAGTTATCTAATCTTTCTGCAATTCTACGAAGATTATCTGCAATCTCTGAATACTGTGCTCCCGCATGACGCAGCGCGTCGGTATCAACAGCTAGATCGTATCTTCCCTCTGTTGCTAAAGACATACTATTCCTCCTTTGCATAACCCGACTTCAATTCCGGTTTAATCGCAAATGCTTTCTCAAGTTCCTCATTAGACAACGCCATCTTGCCTATCTTTTTATAGATATCTGCCCTGAGTGTATGAATTTCTGCCACTTCACCAGCAATATTCTCTACAAAATCCAAAAGTTCCAACGCCTTATTATTATCATTTAAATCGCGCATACACATTGCTCGATAAAGATAAATGTCAACCGCTTCTGGTCGCTTTAATGTAACCACCCGATAGATTGACGCGGCCTCTTTAAATAACGAAGCTGCCTGTTCTGTCTTTCCCATCTGTTGCATACAAAATGCCCGATAGTACAATGCTGCATAATAATAATTATCTTCAAGCTCCTTGTCAATTAATTGTCCTGCTTCCTCACTCGCTTTGTCAAAAGTCTTTTCAGCAAGATAAAGATTCATTAGCATAAACCTTGCTTCGCCATCAAAGTACGCTCCGTTTTCCAATGCTTTACATTCATTACAACCATTTACAGCCGCTTGCATGTCACCTTTTTCTGCTGCAATCTGCGCCTCTAAAAGAATAAAATTTCTCTTAGACTGCTCGAAATATTCCATCTTCTTTGCTTTTTGTATTAGATTCAATGCTTCATCAAGTCTTTGTGCTGCGGTAATACATCTGATATAATCATACATTAAATCTGCATCATCAGGAAAACGATCACAAGCATTTTTTGCAAATAACTCTGCGTCTTCTAGTTTTCCTTTACTCAATAACAACTGCGTCTTAATATGATAACCATCAAATAATTCTGGCGAATCCTTCAGAAGCTCGTCCACTGTTTCCTCTGCATTTTCAAGCATGTTCAACCGCAACATCACAGAAATTTTCTTTATCTTAAAATCAGGGCGAGAAGGATTCTTCATACATGCTTTTTGAATATAGCGAAGTGCCATCTGATCGTCATTTAAATGTTCATACGCCATACCCATAAAAAACATCATATCCTCACTATCATATCCATTTGTAATAGCAAGATTGTAATTTTCAATTCCTTCATGTGGATTGTCATTCATAAAGCAAGCATTTCCATATAGAAAATATAATTCTCCTCTTTTATCAATGAGCAAAGCTTTCTTGTAATAATTTTTTGCATCACTGTATTTTTGAGTTTCCATACAGAGATCCCCATAATTTTTGTAACTCTCCATTACCATAGGATCAAGCTCAATTGCCTTGTCAAATTTTGCCTGTGCTTCTGTTATATTACCATTTTTAAGAAGCAACGCCCCTTGCTGGTTTAAATCCAACGCCTCTAACCTAATTTCATTTGTGTCCATCTCGAACCTCCTTGTGGTTTCTTATCATGCTAACTCCCATTTGCCCGCTTTGATGGGCGTACAAATCAGGATGGTGAAATTTTAATTTCACACGAACTCCCATCTGCCCGCTTTTGCGGGCATACAAATCAGGAGGTGTGAAATTTTAATTTCACACTAATTATCCTGAATAATTACTTTAATTGGCGCGTGTGTTTCCAATTCTACAACAAAATCAACATCTGGTGCCATATTTGTATAAAAATAACAAATACTATCAACTGTTTTGTGATATGTAGGCTGATTGGAAATTGTTCCATCCTTTTTATAATCATACCATACTCCCTCAACAATACCAAAAATACTAATTCGATGCGAAGTTTTCTTATATAAACATTTATGTATATCTTTATAAAAAAACTTATCATACTGTTTTCGAGATAACTTTGTGTGATAATAATATTTCTCTCTATAAATTATCATAAAATCTGCATAAAATCTAATTTCAAATGGAGAAGGCACAAATACTTCCTTTGTCAATATTTTAATATAAAGATACACACAAATTAATAATCCTAACACACCAATATTTACATTAAGAAACAAATTATCTCTAAAAATAAATGAACAAACAATGAGCAATACAATAATCCACCAAATCATTTTTTTGAGATAGTATAAAACAAGAGAATCATTTTGGGGTACTCGAACTCCTTCGTTTGCCCTTAACACATAATATGGCACTTCCATAGATGCTCTCCTATGCTACAAGTCCAGTCGAAAAGTGAATTGGTTGTATATTGACATGTAAATTTATTCCAAAATCAATTTGTGGTACATATATCTTTGGAACAGAAATATTAGGGCCTACTCCCCCTATAAATTTCTTATATATGTCAGGAGAATCAGAAAACGGAATCTTAAATGTACTTTTTATAGACTCCCATATATCATCTATAGATACTTTCTCAGGACTGTCTAAAACAATCCGACCATTATTTCTTATAAAACTACCGCTTGCATCCGTTTTCCCAACAGGATTCTGCATAACATTTATACAGGGAAGTACACTTTCTTTAAAAACCGAACCAATTTTTCCTCCCAATCCCTCTGCGCTCAAAAATTCTTTTCCAAGTGATGCTAAATTTTTCAATGATTTTAATCCATCTCGCAAACCATCATTTTTGCTAGAATCACTCCAATGTCTTATTCCTTCTTTCATATTATCAAAATTTAAATAGCGTTCTTTAAGACTTTCCATAAAATCTGTGCCAAAATCTTTTGCTGCTCTTTTAAAAAACTCTAAATCTTTTCTTGCAAATGCAGACTTGACGGAATTAAAGGTATCTGCAAAATCAGTCTTTAGTTTTGTAGTAAAATCCTTAAAATTTGATTTTGTTAATATATCCTTTAATTTGAGGTTATCTAATTTCTGTAAATTTCCTGATGCCCACTTATACCCATTCTTAATCAAATCCTTTGCTCCATCTACAAAATCAATTACATCACAGACAAACTCAATTCCATCAACAATATTAGCAAACATATGAATCCCTTTATCATCTGAAAAAGTTCTAAGAGAATCCGTATAGGTATCTAATTTACTAAGTCGATATCCCCATGATGCATTGCCATTTTGTCGCGCATTATATCCATTTACTTCATTTATTAAATTGGCAGCACCATTCAAAATGCCAATAACTCCTCCTATAACTGCCGCTACTGCTGCAATTAGTGCACCGACTCCTGTAACAGTTCCAAGCACTACTGCTGCAATTGCTGCTATAGCGCCAACAATTTCTAAAATAGCTACCCCTACTCCCTTAATCAACTGCTTTCCACCATCATAATTGTACCATTCTTTAATTCGGTCTTTCAGATAATCACGTCCCTGATTATATCTATCAACAACATTATTTCCAATCCAGCGAAATAAAGAATTTGAATTTGAAAGGCTTGTCATAAAACGACCAATATGATCCAAGATAGCGTTGGTTTTAATTCCATACATACTTTTAAAGGTTCCTGTAAGTCCCTTAACTCTGTCTGCAACTCGCTTATCTGTATTTTGACAATCACTCTCTAAGGTTTTTAAATCGTTAGAATAATTGCTATATCTTCTACAGTCATCTTGTAGTTGGTTTCTTTTGTTGCGGGCATTACTAATTGCTGACGAAATATTGCCTGTTCTATCACCACTGTAATTGTCAAGTTTTCTAAGCACTGTATTTTCTATTGAATCTGCATATGCATCTAATCTCTTTGATACATTTTGGGCTTGTCCCGCAGCACTTCTTAGCTCACTGTAATTGATTGCTATTGTAGACATATATCTATACCTCCCGAAAACTTAATTAAACAGACCTGTGAATTTGTTCAAAGCCTCTTTCATCTTCTGCTTTGCTTCTTCCTCTTCACGTCGTTTCTCTTGCTCATATCTATTATAATATTCAGAACTGTTGCGCTCTGCGTCATCCTTTTTTCTAGCGAGATCTCTGATTTCCTCATCCAATTCAGACTGTGTGCCACGCAGATATCTATCGCTCCCCGATCCCGCCTCTGTATTACTGCCAATCTCATAAACCTCTGAGGCAAATACTTGATCATGCTTTACAGCATTCTTCAAATCATTACAAAGCTCTGTAATCTCCCGATTGACATTTCTGATTTCATCATCAAGACCACCAGCTGCATTTTGCCGTATTGTCTGCAACTGTTTTATCCACTTTTCGTACTTCTTTGCCTTATCCTTTTCTTCCTTATACAATTTTAAATAATAGCTGCTAGACATAACTTCCTCCTAATTTTCAAACACCTTATCACTTGTCCATAGACATTTTATAGGCCTGCCGCATGTTGTCATCCGCTGTATCATATTCACCCTGAGCCTGCACAAGCGCCTCATAAATATCGATGAGAGTATCACCAAAATCATCAATTTTTTTAATTAGTGTTTTATATTGATGTTCAAATTCATTTAATCCCTTACCAACCCAATTTTCTTTTACCTGATGTGTAATTTCTTCCACTTTAAAATTTACATCTTTATACTCGGACACAAGCTGCTTAATTGTCTCATGTGCTCTCTGAATTTTCTCGGTTTCAATTGTTCCTGAGACTACACTCCCTTTAGCCATACTATTTCCTCCTTATTCAAAGATCTTTATTTTGCTGTATGTATTTCCCTCAAATAAGTAGCCCATCGTTGTATCAAAATTTGTATCAGCTTTTACTCTGCTACCCATCTCAAAGATTTTGTTATCCACCAACTGTTCAAACAATACTGCCTGCCTTAATTCTTTGACTGTCTTTAATACTTCTGAAGAATTAAAACCTACATTCTGATTCTCTACATTTGCCAGCAACAAGAAACAGTCTGCTTCATTGGCCATTTTAATTGCCTCACTCAATTCCTTTGCAATTGTCTTATCTGCATTGAGCTTCTTCATGACCCCTGTATTGTTAATAATCAACATCTTTTTACTACGTCCAGTTATATCTTCATCTTGAAGCCGTTTTGTCACTCCATCACAAAAAGAAGATATAACCATCATTGCTTCCTCGCTGTCATTGGTGTATGCTTGTACAAACGCAAGCTCCTTCAATATGCTTAATGGTTTCGCTCTATCATCAATAATCACTGCTTCAACTTCATGAAATACAATATTTTGTGCTAATGCCTGCATTATATTTTGGACAAATCGGATACGACTTTGTGTATTTCCAATTAGTGCTAAACAACCCCATAAGTTCATATTGATAGTCTTATACTTAACACTCTCGAAATCCATACCAATCACAATTTCTCTCCTCTGGCGGAACAACTCTCTATGCACAGACATACTTTCTTCCATAATAAGATGCTCTGGTATCATTGGAATCTGAACTGCCTTTTCCGTACACTGGCTGTTTCTATCATTAATAAACTTTTTCAGTTCTTCACTGCGATCGGACTCTTTCATACTTTCTCCGAAAATTGCTGTTTGATATTCTAAGATTTTTTTGTCAAGTACAAATAAGCCACGCCCCGGAATTTCCTTGGGAGTCTCCTTACAATGTCCGAAAACATTACTGTATTCTCCTGAATCATTACAATTTAAAACTACTTTCTTTCCAAAATTTGCCTGCACTTTATAATTTAATGCATTTGATATAGCCGCTGTCAAAATAAAGGAAATTCCAACACCTTGTGCCTCTCTTGCCAACCCATTAATTTCCTCTGCTTGTTCTGAGAAATACTCCTTAAACGCTGCCATATTGTCAATCATAACCACAGCAAGTGGAATATCTGTATATCCCGCTTCCAAATATGATAAATAACTTCCAATCCCTTTTTCAGATAGGATTTTTTTGCGTTGTAAAATCATTGTACCAAGCAATTTAAATAAATTTTTGCACTTTTCTTCTTCGTTGGAAAGCACCACACCGCCAACATGAAACGAATTCTCGAAAAGTTTGAGTACCTTGCTTCCACAGTCCACCAGATAAAGATTTACTTGATTTGGAGCGTATTTTTTGATTAAACCATATGCAATTGTCTGAAGCATCACAGTCTTTCCAGTCTGTGCAGAACCAACAATATAAATATTTTCTCTGGAAGGCTCAAATATAATCTCACCCTGATATTGCTGTTCTGGATTATCATACAATCCAACAGGAACTGTAATTCCAAGAGTTTGGTCTGACTCATACTGTAACTTGCTTGTCCCAATAATATCTGGCAGAGATGGCAAACAGATTCCCGGCAATTGTGCAATATTACTGGATTCACAATAGTCAGACACATAGTCTACAATTGCTTGCAATTGACTAATATTCTGATTTGTCTCTTTCTTTTTATTTGTATATTTGAGTGTTTTTTTCCCCCATGTATTGCGTTCATAGATCGCATAAATCTTCTCATTTGCATTACTGCCAGATGGCACAGGCGCACCGCTATAAGCAGACTGAAATAGCTCAAAAATCTCATTGTTCCCCACCTGAAAATATGCACGGCCTGGCTCAACGATTTCTGCAGCCAATGGTGTTTTTAATACATCATTACTGTCCTCTTTTGTCTGTACTTTAAGACACAATTTAAATTTCGAGTTTGACCAGATTTGTGCATCCACTACGCCAGCAGGTTTCTGCGTGGCAAGAATCAAATGAATCCCCAATGTACGTCCAATTCGTGCAGCAGATATTAATTCTTTCATAAAATCAGGATGTTCTGCTTTTAACTCTGCAAACTCATCCACAATCATAATTAAATGTGGCATTGGAACTTTAACGGTTCCTTCTTTGTACAGTTTAATATAATCCTTGATATGGTTTACACCACTTTCTGAAAAAATCTCTTGACGTTTCACAACTTCTGCCTTGATGGAAAGCAATGAGCGATTAATTTCCCTTCCATCAATATTCGTGATTCTACCAATCAAATGTGGCAAATTTTTAAACTGATTTGCCATTCCACCACCTTTAAAGTCAATAATTACAAAGCCTACTTCATATGGATGGAAAAATGTTGCTATGGATAATATATAGGTCTGTAAAATTTCACTTTTACCAGAACCTGTTGTACCAGCAACAAGACCATGTGGTCCATGTGCTCCTGGTTCATCACTAATATCCAGTGACACCACTTCATTTCTAATTTTAACACCGACAGGAACCGAAATGCTTTTGTGTACTTGGGAACTTTCCCATCGTTTCTTAAGATCAAGGTCATCGACAGAAAGAATACCAAGTAACTCAAACATTGTAATATTCTTTGTTATTTCCCCATCCAGTGTAATTTCATCTACATATACTCCTGCAAGTTTTAACGCCGTCTGTCTTGCAATAGCATCCGAAATCTCTGGATAGCTAAAAGCAGCAACATTGTCTCCATTCTGTGATTTAAGCAATCCTCCACGATTTGTCGTGTCAAGACGTATCATCTCTGCACAACCTTGTGGAATTAGTTCTTCATATTCTTGAAAATATACAAAGGTAAATCCATATTTTGCATAATCTTTTGCATATTTCGCAATTGGATGGGTACTAATCGCAGAAGGATCTGTGACAAAAACAACATAATACTCATCTGCAATGTATTCCTCTCCACCACCTGCCTGCGCTTCTCGCGCGGACAACGTAATATACAAACTTTCCAAAATTAGATTCTTACTCTCATCATCACACACAATATTTCGCACATCAAGTCGCTCATTCTCCACATTTTTAAGCCATCTAACCCAACTTAGTATCTGTATATCTTCTGGTCTTAAAATATACACAAAATGAACATCTGTGTAAAAATGCCGAATTGTCAAATCCAATGTAATATTACGAATTGCTTGATATAGTGCATCCCAATTTCCAACAACGCCAACACCACCTGAAAACCGAAAATCAGACACAATTGGCATATCCTCTATATATCTATATTTTTCTGCTGTCTGTTCTGCCAATAACGCCAACGGATCTTCCAAATCAATAAATTCCTGCTTGTCATATTTTACTTGGTTTTGAGATTCAACTCGTCCTATACCCATATATACTTTCAAGAAATCTGGATCCTCAATCGTTCGCTCAAAAAGTCGACGTCCAAAAAGTTCACTCTCCATAATCCCTTCGCCAAGCGATTCATATATCAGGCGATTAATCCGCAATTCATTTTCTCTCGATTGCTGTATCAAGGTTTCTTTTTCAGCAATATATTGATTGTAAGATGTAATACGTTCCTCCCAGTCCTTTTTGTACTCTTTATTGTCCTGAATATACGTTACAATCGACATGATAATTCCTAGAGACATTGATACCGCGCTGTAGATAACAAATGTTCCACCACCTCCGATAATTCCTCTCAGCACAATTGTCATGGCAAGCATAACAATAGAAGGAATCAAAGACATTACTAAGCTTCTTTTATTCTTTTTTGGTTTCTGTACTGGTTGTTGTATCTGAAGATCATCTTCAGGCACCATATATGAGATTCGTGTATTGCGCACAAATTTCGGATATTTAAAATGAGAAGACTGTTCTTGCAACGCACGCCATTGTAGACCATTCACGGTTACATTGGAAGCCATTGTTGTATAAAGTTTGCCCTCTCGATAATAAAAACTATATCCCACAATAGAGAAAAAATCATAATCTTTGATTTCATGTTCCTTGTCAATTCGTATACCATTAACATTCACTCCATAATGCGTTTTTGCATTTTTCACAAAAAGACGTTCATTTATAGAATGCAGCAAAACAAAATCATTTCCAACAAAATTATCTGTAATATGAATATTACAATCAGCAGTACCACCTATTTTTATCTGTCCTGCGTTTGTAATTATAATTTCCCTATTATAATCTTTTCTTTCATAATCAAAATCCAATGTAAAGTATAGTTTTAATACATCACTGTTAGAATCTTGATAGCGGACCACTATCTCGTCACCATGTTTCAGTTCCTTGCGAAGCAACTTCTTCACATCATCAACTGCAGACAAATACAGTCCGTCTGAACACATTACATTCCATCCACCCTCTGACGAGCGCATAAAGATTAGTTGTACTGTGGTAAAAAAAAGTTCTCTGCGCAGTCTTACATCATTTTCTAGTTCAGTTCCCACAGTAAATGTCTCACAATCTAGTGGAATTTCAATCTCGCGATATAAATTTTTATTTGAAATGACTGCTTTGTATCTGCCCTGCATATCTTACTTTCCCCTATTCTGTAAAGTTAATAAAGCTTCCGTCATGGATTCCCAATTGCCGCAAAGTTTTTCCGCCTTTAATCAACGCAATTGGATTCTCTGACTTTAGATAACAACGTTTAATATCAGAAGTATCAATTCCTAATTCATATGCCGTATTGAGTGCCACCACCAGCTCATTTGCAGATATATCCAACGGAATCTCAATATCTGCGGAAATATTGCGCTTATGCATATTTAGTATAACATTGACTGTGTTATGTCCCATTGTAATTCTGCCCCTCTTTCTTTTATGTCATTAGAAACATGGCGATTTTCTTTATAGACTCATTTTCTGCCATCTCCTCGTAGCTCACTTCTCTACCTGTTTCTGTATCTTCTAACACATGATTCACATATTCATCAACTGAAAACTTCAATCCCTTGTTCATTGTTACGATAGCATTATTTTTCTGCTTATCAAAATTATTACAGATAAATATATGTTTATCACTATTTAGACCGTTGATATTATCCACCATCATGTTAGCAGCGACCACGCTGCTTTCATTTTGATTCATCACAAAAACTACTCTGTCGGCTGTATTGAGTAAATTCATGTTTGATTCATGTAATGCTGTCTCCGTATCCACAATAATATAATCGTATTCACCTGTCTTTTTTGCGGATATAGCAAGTGACTCATAAATCTTATAGGACATTCCCAGTGCGACCAAAGATGCTTTAAATGGCGGCACATATGAAAACTTTTCTTTTCTTATATACTCTTTTATCACAGGATAGGCATTGTCACTTTTTGCTGTAAGTTTTGCATATGTATCAATTGATATAATTGCTCCCTGTTGCTTGAAATGTTGTTGAAAAGTTTGCAGATGTCCTGCGTTTATATAAAGAACTTGGCGAAATTGATTTGCGAGTGCTGCCGCTACTGACATTGACAAAAGCGTTTTTCCCACACCTCCTGTAGCCGAAAAAAATAATATAATCTGTGACTTCTTTGGCGCACTGTTGTTGGATGCCTTCGCTCCTAGTCCACTCGCACCAGCAATTTGACTATATATTATATTGACATTGGAGTATTTATAAATTTCTATAACATTTTTGTGCAAGGTCTGTTGCCCAGTGTTATTTTCTGTAATCAAAAAAATATTTTCTATATCGTTGTGTATCGTTAAGGTCTCTCTATAAAAATCATCTGATACAATCATTACATCCGCTTTTTGCGGTGTCAAAAACAAAGAATCAAAATACTCTTTGTCTGTAATCATTTCGAGGTTCACCTTATCAAATAATTCCTCAACAAATTTAAGTTCCAACAAAGTGATATAGTTTAAATCTGTGTCAGCGATAATGATCCTGGGTTTTCCCATATTTATAACCATACCTTTCTGCTGACTCCCTTCTTCGTAAATATGGGCAGTCATTCATATATCTTTACTTTAAATTTAGTATTAGCAAGGCTTATCACATCTCCATCGTCTAGCCGTCTAATCTGTCCTGGAACCACTTTTACATTATTTACAAAAGTTCCGTTCACACTGTTTTCATCTTTTATCATAAAAAAAGAGGCATTTCGCAATATTGTGCAATGCTTTCGGCCGATTGCACTATTAAAGTTAATTGCCACATCTGACATGGAAGCGTTTCGCCCTATTGAAAGTGCATCTTGATTTACCTCAATCACTGTATGGATCGGTGCATCAAGAGCCGTTAGGCACATGCGCTTTACTCTTGAAGTTTTTTCAGACTCTTTCTTAGTCGCTTGGTCGTTATCTGTATTTTTCTTACGAATCTTTTCGTAGAGATCCTCTAGTTTTACAGCTTTGTCATACAAATCATAATACAATTGTTGTATTTTCTTGCCATGCATATTAAATTCCGAGTTAATAATTCTGGTAACTCCCATTCGGAGATCATCTTCAAATGAAGTATAATCTTCATATATTTTAGGTTGAATGGGAACATAGATCAGACGGATATTATAAGTTACCGGATCGACATAGATCTTGTCAGATGCTATTTCAATATTCTGACAGGAAAGAAAACCATTCTTTTTAATATCAGCTACACATCCTAGGAGACTTGCTATAATCGTTATAAAATCTTCCTCATCAATGCCACGAGACATCGAAAGCAAAGTTTTAAGTTCACCTGGCATATACAACAATTGATTTTTGCCATTAAAAAGAACACTCATACAATTTACAAACTCAGTCCCATTCTGACTTTGCATTACCTTATACTCCATCTGATTAAGCGAACAATCCTTCTCTAATGTATAAGAAAAGTTTTCATTTACTCTTTGTTCTGAAATCTTTCCACCTTCTAACAAAAGATTCATACTGCACCACCTTCGCATACTGTCAGCTATAGTCAGACAGTTTCATCATATCGTTTTATGTGCTATATTATAACAAATTATGACATGAATAGCAATTATTTCCAGCAATAAATATTATAGAATATTTTTACTATTTTTTATTTCTTTTTTATATTTTATTTTAATTTTGCACAAATTTATCTTATATAATTTGTGCAAAAAACAACCATGTAAAATTGTATCCTACATGGCTGTTTAAAAATTTATTGAATCCTAAACTCAAAATCTTCATTTGCGAAACGCAACATTGTTCCACTTATAATTGGTACTTGCGTATAAACCAATATTTTGACACCATCTACATAAGTATGATTTGTTGATCCCATATCTATCACACAAAAATTACCACCTGTGTTAATCAATTTTGCATGAACGCGAGAAATTGCTTTATTATCCGCAATGCAATAATCCACTGCTCCTTGTTTTTTGCCGATTGTAAACTCCATTCGGTCAACTTGTATCATAGTATTATCACGACACCGTATCAAGTAAGGGACTGCACCATCTACTCTAAAACCACATGCAGTGCAGAATCTAACCCCTGCTACCAATGGTATTCCACATGCCATGCACACTGCTGGACGCATATGCACTGTTTTCGCATGTGGTTGTTGCATGTCATTGAAACCTGGCTGTATATTAATCGTTGGCATTCTACACCCACATACAGTACAGAACTTCACATTTTCTGGTACTTCACTCTGGCAATCGGGACATCTCACCTACAATCACCATCCTTCCGTTCTCCTTAATACAGCATATCTCTTATTAATCCAGATAATATATCACTAAAATTAAATTCGGATAATTCTTCCGATATCTCCTTAAATGATTCCTCAAATACTTTCAAATACTCACCCGAAATCGCCTGTGGAGCTATCTTTGTCGTAGCAATAAATACAACTCCACAAAAGATAATCATTAAAATTACAGACAGATAAGTTTTTGTATTATGATTAATGCCTATTACCCCATGCAAGGCTTCTAACTGTGATGCTATAGAGAAAAATATCCCACCAACAAAAAATACAGAGATTCCTGCAAATGGACTAATCAAAAATATTAATATAGAAATAATTGTAACTGGTATCAAAAATGCTGCACGAACTCCAGAAACAGCAAACATCTGTCCAAAGCTTGTCTTTGCCTTAGAAAGTCCTACTATTACCCACGATAATAATGCATAAAGCAATGCAAAAATAATTGACATCAACATTGTGAGCAAAAATGCCTTTACTGATGAAATCAAATCTGGTAATGCATTTCCAATTCCATTTCCCAATAAGTTGCCCGCATTACCTCCTGCTATGCCACCAATTAAGCTAAGCACTCTCCCTACTACATCATTAATTTTGCCTGCTATCGTTAAAGAAAACAATCCCGCAACAATCGACTGAATCAAAACCATTGCACATGAAGCTTTTACACTTGCTGCCGCTACAAAATTACTCCCTGCAGTTGATGGTGCTTTTAAAATTAGCAAAAAATGTCCAAATGTCTCATTTAAGATATTTCCTGCTTGCGTCGCCGCCTGCGTCGCGGACTGTGTCGCCTGTGCTGCTGCCTGCCTTGCCTGTTCTTGATACAAATTTTGTTGATTCATCTGAGCCTGATAATTCATACCTGAATTCATCTGTGGCTGCCTATTCATATTTCCCATAGGCATTCCTGACTGTGCCTGCCTTGCATTTGCTCCCTGTGCTGCTCTGGATTCTGCACAGTCACACATTTGACCGTCTGGTATCTGTTTTCCACAATATGCGCAAAATGCCATATTTGCCCCTCCTTTTGAAGTACTCACTTCATAAAAAATATTTTATCTTTAGTAACTGCAAACTTATGCAATATACCAAATATACATCTTACATTACCATATAAATCCAAATAAGTCAAATTGTAACTTTATATGATAAAATGCAACCTTATTCTAAAAAATAATTACCAAATTATACCCTATTGCTGCAAAAATTTTGCTAACTTTTGTTTACAATATCCTCGAAAACCAATTCGATAAGTTGCACTTTGCTCCATAAATTCTAACAACGCCCCTAATCTCTCTTTCTCATCTAATATCATTATTTCTTTTGATTTCTCTCTATCCATCTCCTGATAATATATTTGCAAAAGTTGCTCTTGTGCCTCCATAGAAACTGTTTTTTCATTATTTCCATATGGTATTTCCCACGCTAGCAATCGAATTAGTACTGGCACAGCATACGTCCCTGCCTTTGCCATTTGACCAATATCTAGTTCTTCAGGAAGTACAAGTTCTGTCTCCTGTATATTATGCTTCATCTCATATAGCTTCACAGTGTAGTCTCGGAAAGTCAAAAAAATAGAAAAACATTTATTGATGTGAAGTTTGTGAAAAGGTGAAATAAAAAAATGATTATTTTTGAGTTATTTCAGAATAGCGGTTAGAAAAAAAGGACAAGGCAATTAAGCCTGTCGAAAATGTTTTTTTAACAGACTGAAAAGTTATATTTTATCAGTTTTAAGAATTAAGCAGTATAGAGATGGGCGGCTTTATACCTTGCATCCAAATGGATGCATATCCCTATGAGCATAGTCCAAAAAGAAAAGTGGTCCCTACCCCGTATTTTCAGCTGCTGCAGGCAGTAGTCATTGAGGACACGGTCGTTGACACGCTCACAGGCTGTACGTTCGCTGTATATTTTCTTGTATTCTTCGGAATCTCTTGGAATCCGCGGATGGAAGCGGAGGTCGCCGTGATTCTTTATGTAGACGGTGCGTCCATAGTTTCCGGGGGAACATTTTTCTGCATGGGGGCAGGAATATATGAGCCCGCATTTGAGTGGGCAGCGGTATTTGTGCGCATCCTTTATGGGATCGTTGCCCCATGGGCACATTTTATGCCCGGCAGGACAGAGGGGGTGCCCGGTTTTATCAAAAGTGATGTCTGCAGGGGCGTTTTCTGATGACTTTGCCCTGCCGTTGATGTCAATCAGCGCATTGATATCCCAGTGTTCCAGCAGTTCATAGGTTGGGATGTTGTCGTGTGCGGAGTCAAGGCAGACATTTTTCGGTGAAATGCCAAAGGCATTGCGCCCGA
>ERZ778513.475-NODE-475-length-32812-cov-49.271270_pt1 | contig 32812 bp, 41 predicted proteins | sample MGYA00510345_ERZ778513 | MGnify/ENA primary metagenome ERZ778513 (study PRJEB29527, sample SAMN07138966) | mouse gut metagenome | material: feces | host: mouse | place: China:Nanjing | collected 2016-01-25 ... | reverse complement strand
ACTCTACAAAATTTAATCCGGGTGATGAGGTGTGGACTATGAGCCAAAACAAGCCTCACCAATTCCGCGTGGCAGCCGTGGAAATCACATTGAGCGCACCCAACTCACCTATGCGTGGCCGCTCCACGGAGATACTTGTTGAGCTTATCAATACAGCCCCACGCAATAATCCCCACCGCCTCACATTCGATGCGCAGGCTTGCTTTGCGACCAAACAAGAATTGATAGACCACCTTTTCAACTCCGGCAATGGCTAAGAAAACGACTACCACTAAGAAAGAGGCACCGAGCAAGCCCCAATACACTTGCAAGGACTGCAAACACTCGACCGACTGGCAAAACAAAGGGGCTGATGGCTCAATGATATTTTGCCGCTGTCAATTCCATAAGTGGTGCAAATTCCTCAATCACGATTATTGCGACAACTTTGTAAAGCGATGAATAGAGATACAAAATTTATAAAACGGGTTTGGCTTAATGAGCCTGATTCACCCTCTACGGGTATGGTTGTAGCTTATGATGGCGAGTTGCAAGACTACGACAAACAACCATATCATTCAACATTCTTGCGCGTTTCTGATTGCCATGTTTCGGTAAACTTGCATAAAGCCTCGTATGATACCGAGCTGGAATTTATAGATAAAATGAAAAGAATACGTGGGGTATTGGATGAATTTATAAATCACCTCGAAAGCAAGTATAACGACTAATGGCAAAGCGACAATACATAGACTACAAAAAGGCTCAATCCGAGTTATTCAAGCGCACCGAGGGCTATGCCGCCAATGTGGGGGCAGCCTATCGGGCCGCGCTCACGCAAATAATTAACTTGGTAAAGGGTACGGAGCTTGAGGCGGGTAAGCCGTTTTCATTCTCCGAGTATGGCTATTCCGATGAGGTTACGCCTATACTCCGTTCTATGTATTCTCGCGTGTACCAGATAATCCGCGCCGGCGTAGAAAAGGAATGGCTAACCGCCAATGAGCATAACGATGGATTGGTTAAGGCTATATTCGGTGAACACTCAATAGAGGATAACCACTTTGCCAAATTCTTTCAACGCAACATGGAGGCAATGAACGCCTTTTTTGCGCGTAAGACTGGCGAGGGTGGGCTTAATCTCTCTCAAAAGGTATGGAAATACACCGGCATTTACAAAGATGAGTTAGAGGACGCTTTGGATTTGGCTATTGGTGAAGGTACACCCGCCAACAGACTTGCAACCCAAATTCAAAAGTATCTCAATGACCCCGACCGATTTTATAGGCGTTTCCGGGTTAAGATTGGTGAGAATGAGGACGGTACCCCCAAATATGGGCGTATATGGAAAAGGCGTGTGTTTGACCCCGAAACCAATTCTTACAAGTGGGTTGATGATGACCCTCGCAAATATCACCCCGGACGTGGCGTTTATCGTAGCTCTTACCGCAACGCTCAACGTCTGGCGCGTACTGAAACCAACATAGCATATCGCACGGCCGATTATGAGCGTTGGCAGCAAATGGACTTTGTTATTGGCATTGAAATCAAGCTATCCAACAATCACCCGTGCGTGGATATATGCGATGACCTCAAAGGTATCTACCCCAAAAATTTCAAGTGGACGGGCTGGCACCCTAATTGCCGTTGCTATCAAGAGCCGGTGTTGGCAAGCCCTGTCGAACTTGATAAGATGTTGGATAATATTCTTGACGGGAAAGCTCCCTCAAGTGGTGTGGTATGCGATGATGAGGTAACAGAGTTGCCGCCGACATTCAAAGCGTGGGCTAAGACCAATGAGGAACGTATGGATAAGGCGGCCACCGCTGGCACATTGCCCTATTTTGTCAAGGATAACAAGAAAGCCATTGATAACATACTCCACGGATTAACCCCGGAACAGAAAGAGGCGCGGGCTATGGGTGATTTGCTTGATGACCCAATGGGATTGTTGGAGAAACACGGCATTGCCGAACTCAAAGCCCTATATGGCGCGGTTAAATCTAAGCTGGGGCAAATGCTCACGGGTACGCTGGAACACCAGATAGACACCCTCAAGTTTGAAATCGAATGGGTAACTAATCACAAGAAATATTCAACGTGGGAGGGCGCGGCCAACGCCTACAAGAAAGCTCTATCTAATGTTGAGTTGCAACAGCGTAGGCAGCGAATAGCCGCCGACATTCAAAGCGTGGAAGCGTTTGCAGTTGCCAATAAGGTTGACACCGTTTCCGAACTATACAAACAACTCAAAGCGGCCTATGATGCCGGCGATATTGATTCCGCATTGCTCATTCTGGGCGATGCGCAAAAGGCTATCGAGGAATATAAGACCGAGTTGTTGAGGCAAGGGCTAAAAAGCACTACCGACTTAGAAAAGTATTGCGACAAGCACCGCACCTTTGAAAGCAAAGTCAAGAGTGATAAATCCTTTGTGCCATTCCAAGATAGAATGATTGCCGATAGTGGCGCAGCATGGCAAGCAGCCACGGATGACGCAAGGCGGGCGGTCAGCGCATACACCAATGGAACGTATGATGATATTAACCGCTCATATTGGAAACATAACAAGGCACATTCAGATGGTACGCTCATGGATAGTATTCTTGATGGTTGCACACTGTCAAAAGATACCGTGCTTAGGCGTGGTTGTGGTATGGATGAAATGGGTAGTATCTTTGGTGAGGAATTTTTGAAAATGGTTAAAGCCGGAGATATTGATGGGTTAAATGCCATTGCCGGTTGCCGTGGTATCAACGAGGGCTTTATCTCCACGTCCTTTGATATGAGCGGTGGATTTTGGAAAAGCGTAGATTTACGTATCTATGCCCCCAAAGGCACACAAGCACTATATGCCAAACCAGTTTCGGGCTATGGTGATAGGCACGGCGCAGGCTGGGATGGTAGGACAGCAAGCCAAATCTTTGACAAAGGGCGCGAGAATGAGGTTATAGTTCACCGAGGTTATGAGTATCGCTTTATCAAGGCTGAGGCAGGGGGCAAAAAAAGCAGCTCAATAACTATCTATGTTGAGTTACTGAGCCGCGATAAAAGGTTAGTGAGGTGATAGGATTATAGGGCGAAATACATTGCTTGAAAGTCTATATCCTCACGTTTCATCTTTTGGAGCTTATCAAAGATAGCGAGTTTATACACCTCCTCCGCTTTTTCCTCATTGTCGGCAAGTTGTTTGGGGCGTTGATGTTTCCACATATCATACCACCATTCAAAGCCTTTCACAACGGAATATTCAGCGTCCCAAATCTGGAATTTAAGGTATTCGTTAGCCCACTCCGATTGAGGTACGTTGTCAGGGTTATAGGGGTTAGTGTCCTCTCCTTTGTAGAGCTTGCACAACCCCTGTACTATTTTTATTACATCACTTTGTGCCATACCGTAATTGTCTTAGTTGTTGTTCTCTTTTAATATCTTGTGCAAAGATTGAGATTGCGCAAATCAAATCATCATAGGTAAATTTGCCGCTTTCTACAAATGACACCGCTTGCGATGGCTCTATTCGCAACACATTTGAGAATATTCTTAATAGTGGAATACCCGCACAAGCAAAAGCACGAATTGTATCATGTGTAACTCCACTCTGTTTAGCTTCGTTAACGAGGTGTAGCAGGTAATTGGAATCCGCTGTTGCTCCGATTATTCGCATGGTTTCAATTAGCAAAATTTTTATAATCTCCATATCTAAACATTGTAAAATGAGTGAATGACAGCTTGCATATTGCGTGGGAGCAGCCACATTGCCCTTTCTCCGAGTTGCCACGGAACACCCCACCGAGCCTCAGCGATTGAGCCGACAATGGCAGCGAGTGTATCGCTATCTCCACCATACGCTACGGCTTTTCTTATAGCGTCCTCAAATGAGTTGGCGTTATAAATGATGTTGAACACAACCGGCATAACTCCGGCACACGTTTCATCAAACTTTCCGCGTGGGGCTGGTTTCGGATTGGGGTAATACATATTGGCTATCTCAATAAAACCACTCAAATCTCTACCATTGCGAAAATGCCATATAGCGTGAGCCACGGCCATTGCACCCTTAATCCCCTCTGGGTGATTGTGGGTTGGCAATGCAGTCTTTTCAGCCTCTTCAAGCACTCTATCCAAACTATCGAAAGCCCACGCCACGGGGCTAACTCTCATGGCAGAGCCATTGCCATAACTGTTGTATGGTTGTGGATTTTTGGAGGCTATCCATTGAGCAAAGCGGCCGCCATAACCGCCCATAGGGTGAGGGTATTTCCGGCACCATGTCAATAGCGTTTCCTTGTACGGAGCATTACGCAATATAGCGTCCGCGATAGCCACGGTACAAATTGTATCATCGGTAAAGTTGCAATCCTTGTGGAATAGCTTAAAGTCGGTTTTGTCGGTGTTGTTAAACTCAAAGCGTGAGCCTACTATATCACCTATTATCGCGCCTAACATATTATTTGCTTTTTATGTTTTGTGGGAATATTGCGCGTGTTGGGTCTTGACGTTTTAGGGGTGTTCCATCCTTTTTAAGCTGAATGCCATAATAACGACAATACGGCTCATTGAATGAAACGCTTACATAAGCTCCTAATACGACTTGCACGCGTTCAATTTGCATAGCTCCTATATGGTCGGAAATTATATCTCCAACTTTATATGGGTTATGTTCGCGTGCGTATTGCTTCCCTAATTCATCTACCTCTTTTTGGAATCTCTGTTTTATTTCAGAGAGCCGATTTATAAATTCTTGTTTATCCATTGTTGCCTCCTTTCTTTCCGCGATTGGTTTTCTTTGATAGCAGCCTGCCCTCGCGAATTATGGCAAGCCGCCCCACATACTTTTGCTCTTTGCCGAACACATTCCAGAGTGCGCCGGCCGCTATGCCTACAATCTCAACGGGGAGGGTGTCGTAGATAGCGGCCACACTACCGAAATAGTAGTTGCGCTTTCCGTTGTATGGCTTTTTCAGCTCAACGTGGATAACTTTACGTTGGTGTTCCATTGTTGATAAGTGCGTTTATTGAACGCAAAATTAGTGAAATATATTTAATATAACAAATCTTTAAGACGTTTTATTTCCGCTCTTAGGCGTTTATTCTCCTTTTTGAGTCTTTCTATTTCCTCTTGAGGCGTTGGCGGGGCGTTGCAAGTGCAATAATCCATATCGCCACTAACCGCCACGCCCATACATCCGGGGATAAGCACACGCCCAACACCCTTGACGGTTATGTAGTGGCACTTGTCGCTCATTATTGTCCTTTTATGCGGTTGGTTAGTTCGTGGGATAGTATCAAGTATTCATCACCATACGCGACAGCCTCACAAAGCCTATCTCCTAACTTTTCGCCATCGCACCAATCACATTCGCATTTCTCGCAACGATTATCCGGGTTGTCGGTCTTTTGTGGCACATACACATCGCCCTCAATGATAAGGCCGTTTGTTTTGTCGTTTTTCATCGCTTTTGTTCTTTGGGAAACTCATTAAAGCGGCGGCAAATTTCCTCACATAGGGCGTTGGAGCTTTCCACATCGCCCGTATGAATGTGAGCGATTGCCAAGTTGAAACCATCCTTAATGCACAGGTCGGCATCCCATTCATCTGGGCCGCAAATGCGCCTCCCGCGGGCCGGTACGCATATAAGCTCCATATCTTTTGTATCTACTGTGCCTTTGGCATAATTCCACTTGATTTCTATTTCCATAATTATTTACTGGGTTGATTTGTTAAAGCCCACACGCCGCCTAAGCAGAACGCGATTTGTGCGGTCTCATACTCTTGTGCAGTCATATCGCTGCGGTCAATGCCGATTATCTCTTTGGCGATTTTCCTTAGTTTTGCTACGGTGTCCGGGTGAGCTTTCGCAAAGCCGTCCACCATAGCAATTATTTCATTCTCTTTCATAAGCTCGCCTCACTGTGTCGTTAAGCAATTCGCGCATTTCCTGTTTGGTGTTTTCCAAAGTATGCCCGTCAAGAGGCACCGCGCATGAGTACACCACCTTGCGCACTCTACGTCTTAGAATGAGCGTTTTGCGCATATAGAAGATTTCACCGAGAACCATCGGCTCTACGTTTCCAGTTTGGAAATTGTGAACGTGAATTACGCCCACCGCTGAAATGAGTTGCTTTTTCATCTTTCTTTATAGTGTTTACACGGACGCTTGCGGGCCGTTATCCGCTTTTGATATTTGGCGCAATACATGGTATCGCCTATATTGTCGTAGTATTCGCATTGAGAGCAATGCGGTGTTAGTATCTGGGGGATTGTATCGTAGTCGCTTGGGGTTGCGGCTCTTAATTCAACCCATCCTATCCCTACATATTGCATCACCTTTCCATTGGCGATAACGCAATAGTCGGCATCTATAACGCATTGTGGCGGATTTACGCTCATCTTAATGCTACTGATTTCTCTTTGCTTTACTATTTTTTCCATTGGTGAGTAATTCCGGGTTATCGTAAATATTTCCTAATATCTCAATGCTATCACTTACCAAATCAAACTCTATTAACGGTAGGGTTAGATATGGCGTTTCTTTTAAGGATTCTTTAATTGGCTGTTCTGCCTTATAAAGATGTAAGCCATAGCAGGCAAATTCTCTCATATAAACAACTACTCCCTCGCAGAAGCAATCTTGGTCTGGTTCAACGCATCCATGTGAGCCTAAGCCATCATATTTGTAATCAATGGCGATATAATCACCTGTAAATATCTCTTTATCATGCTGGTCGTATAACCCAATGAATTGCCCCTTTGTATTATCGTCCACGGGACCGGCAAAGCCCTGTTTATGGTCGCAGATACAGAGTTGCAGTCCTTTTGTTGTGTTCATCGGGTATAAATGCCCGTAAGCCCATGCGCCTCTCTTTCTATTGGTAAGGCGTTTAGCTCTAAATTTTATGATATTATCCATTTTTTTGAGTATCGTTTTTGGCGTGATAGTTGGCGCATTTGGATTTATTGTTATTGAATGGTCGGCACCGATAACTACAAAAGTAGGATGAGCCGTAACGTGCGCCATAGGTGCATTGGGCGCATAGGGATTTACTGGTTGCCATTGTTAGCCTCCTTTCTTGCTTTGTGAACGCCTTGCACATAGCCACGTTCAACGCGGCGTATGTCATTGTATTTGGCTTGTTCGCTTGTTTCGATAACCCTTGTAGGGCTATCAATAAAGCGAATATCGCGGCCTTGCTCTTTGGCTGATTGTGTCAGCACCTCACGGATTGCGTCTTTGAGTATTCCCATTGTCGTAGGTGTTTAGTCGGTGATTGAGTAAAAGTAAGCATATTCCTCACCCTCAAGATGAGTGTTAGCGTAGCTGTCGGCCTCTTCCCACAATTCATTGTAGAGATTGGCTAACACGTTGGGTGCGCCTTTTGCTGGGTTGTAGTGATAGGCTATTTTGTGGTTGAGTACCATTACAAGCTCCGTGAGATACTTGTAGTTGCCTTTCCATTCAGCAAAGGCACGTCTAAATGTGTCTTTGACAGCGGTGGGGCCGAATTTGTCAGCAATGGAAAAATCCATCCAGAATGTTGTGATAGGCTTGTAGCCTAAATCCTCGGCCATAGTCCAACGAGGGATTGAGAAAGAGAATGATGTTGTTTTCATACTTGTATCGGTGTTGCGTTGTTTTGTGGCGGGGATTGCTCCCCGCCTTGTTGATTATCCTACGAATGTGATTGAATATTTGCCATCCTCAAACGATATGCGATAAACACGAGGGTTTTCTTTTTCGGCCTCTTGTTGTGCGCTCCATTTAGCAGCTTCAACCATTGTGTTGAGTATGTGAGTGCCATTATTGCGAACACACCAGTAGAAAGAGGGGATATACCATTTAGCCTCTTTGCGTGTTTGTTCGTGATTTTCCGCAATGAGCTGAACATCATAGAGCGCGTCCGAAAGTGCGTAGGTTGATTCGGCTGTTTCCTTTGCTATTTCGCGCATTTTTGCGATGAGCTTAGAGAGGGTGAGGTTGGTTGCTATTGTTGCCATTTCTTGTAGTCTTAGAGGATTATTTCTGTAAGTGTGATTCTGGTAGAGTGGATTGTTTGACCACCTTTGACTTTCACTATATGCTCTTGCGTGATTTCCAATACACGCTGTCCTTTATCGTTAGTGTACTTGTGGTGATATTGGAATGTGGGTCTAAAACAATCCTCATATTCCTCGCCATCTCGGACGCCCTTGCGCTCCCAAGATTTGAGGTGTTTTTTTGCCTCGTCCAGATTGGTATAGATTACGTTGTCTATAAGTTCGGGCCAGTTGACGCCGTTTTCGTTTGTGATTACCACGTTATAAATTGTTGTAGCCATTTTCTTGTAGTTTTTGTTGGTGTTGCTATTGGGTGTGTTTCTTGAACACGTTGCAAAGTTAATGTGTTTTATTGAATATACCAAATAATTTAGGTAAAAAATTTAGGATAAAATTTACCAAGTAAATCTAATACGCTGATAAATAAGGAATTTACCAAGTAAAATTTTTATGTGTTTTGTGAACGCATATCGCAAAAATTGGCTATCTTTGCACTTATTAAGTAACTCTGCCCTAACGGGCAACAACACTAATTACAGGTATGAACAAGGCACTTTTAGCGAAAGTCAAGGAGAAAACCAAAGACACGCGCCTCTCGGAGAAGTACCTTACCGCGATAACCGAAAAGCTCGGTGGCAGCGTTGAGGATGATTCTACCGATGAGGAACTGATTGAAACGACTGCAACCCTTATCGCTGATGTAGCAACCGAAAGTCAGGGTGAGGCTACACGCTGGGCGCAGAAAGCAAAGGGCAACGCCAAGACCAAAACCGTCAAAGATGATGACACGGACGATGACGATGACAACGACACGGACGATGACACCAACACCAAGAAAGGCAAAGGCGGCAAGGGTAAGGGCAAAGGCTCGGATAACTCCGATGATGAGATAGCCACGCTACGCAAAAGACTGGATGAAATGGAAGCAGAGCGCACCCGTGGGGCGCGTACCGCTGAAATCAATGCCGCCTTTGAAAAGCACAAAATCCCCGTGTTTCTCCGTGAACGCCTCGGCAAGACCATTGCCGATGATGAGGATATTGAAACGGCCGTGGCAACTCTCAAACAGGACTGTATCACCAATGGGCTTATCTCCGGGGCCGATACGGGTGCAAAAGCAGCAAGCGACAAGCAGGTTGATGAGGCCGCTGATGCTTTGCTGGAATCAATAACCGCCAAATAAATTTCAACAACGATGAAACGCAAGACCGCCTCGTTTACAGGTACGCGCCCGATTTTCACGGGTAGCCCCTCAATCGTAATGGGTGGCTTCAACCTCGACAAAGAGAAACAGAACTTTGCCGTGGGTGATGTTATCCCGGCCGGCACCCCCGCAATCCGCGATGAGGTAGCCCGCAAGGTGCAGGTGATTAAGACTGCAAAGGTATCGGACGTTGACGCGGAGGATGCAAAAATACTCACTCTCTATGTAGATGAGTTTTATGCGCCTTTCTACGCTGTCGGCGATAAGGTACTTAAAGCGGACGCTATCACCGGCACATTCGCAGCAGCCCCCACTATCACAAAGGTAGAGGAAAAGGGCAGCACTTATCGTATCACGCTTGACAAAGCCATTGCCGGCCTCGCTGTTGGTGACGTGCTTGTTGAGGTTGTAGAGGACGCAGCCAAGAACGCCGCAGAGCGTGGCAAGGCAAATTCTCTCACAATCAAGGACACCACCGTTAGCGAGTTTGAAACCGCTATGGATGTCACCGCTGATACTATGCAATACGCTCTCTATGAGAGGCGCGTTGCTCCTATCCCCGCAAGTCAGAAAGATGAAACCGGTTGCTATCTCAAAGCCAACCCTCACGTCAAACTGACAAAATCACTCTAAGTTTTCAACATCTAATTTTAATAAATCATGCCTAAGTCAATTTTCTCTACATTCAAGGGCTTGCACAAGAACGGTACACCGCTGGACTTGCTTGCCACATGGAGAAAGACCTTTGACAAAGCCTCGGAGCGTGAGGTTGCACTTTTCCAAAAGATGTATACCGATGGCTGGTTTACCTACAATGAACCTCAGATGTCGCTGACAGCTGAGGCTATCGTGGGTAGATACAATATCCGCTTTATGGCTACACTTGTGGGCGATGAATCCCCCACACCGTTACGCCGTACCGATGGCTTTGACCTCTGGACAAAGGAAATTCCCCGTGTCGGCCACACATTCGTAATGCAGGCCCGCGACTATCGTAAACTCATGGAGGTTTACGAAAACCCTCGCCTCAAGGAATCCGACAAAGTAAAACGTATCGAAAAGACCCTCACTCACGATATACAGGACGCTTACCTCGGTTGTAAGGACGTAATGGATTTTATCGTGCTGATGGCTCTTTCCAACTGGGGTATCGCTCAATTCAAGCCCGAACTCAACAACCCCGGCGGTCGCGCCTATGAGGTGGACTACGCAATGCCCGAACTCAACAAGATAGTGAGCGCGGTTAACTGGACCACTGCAAACACAAAGGCCGGCAAACTCATTCCTATTCTGTTTCTTTCCGCGCTCTGTTCCTATCTCCGTTCCCGTGGCGTAGAGCCGGGTGAAATCCTCATGTCGCAGCAGCTCTACACATGGTTGCGTATGGATGAAACCACACGCCTCCTCGCCCACGGGTCCGACAAAAAAGCGCAGGTTGTCACACAATCCGAACTTTCCGCGTTGCTCACCGAAAACCAGATACCCCCTATCACTGTGGTACAGCGTAAGATGGGTATCAACCCCGATGGCAAGAGCAAGGCTATCAATCCGTGGAATGATAACTTTATCGCTATCAAACCCGCTGGCGTAATCGGCGAAATCCAGCCCGCTATTGAGGACTCCGAACTCATAGAGGAGGATAACGTGGATTACATCAACGCCGGCAATGGTATTCGCATTTCCAAGTGGCGCACCGGTGCCTCCACCGGGCAGGTGGCCGGTGAATACACCGAGGGCGCAGCCCGTCTTATCCCCCTTATCACCGAGATTGGGCAGATTATTTGCTGCCAAGTCCGCGGCATAGAGGAAAAGCCCGTAGAGCTGGATGAGAACGGAATCGCTCCTATGTATCTCACTAAGCAGGAATACGAAACCCTCGCCGCCACAACTGAACTGGAAACCGTCTAACCCAATGCTTTGCTATGGATTTAAGAGTAATCAAAAAATTCAATGGCAAGGCAGAGGGTAAGACCCTTTGCCCCGGTGATGTTATCCAGAGCAACGATGTTGACCGTATCAACGCTCTTGTAGGGCGTGGATTTTGTGTTATCGTTGCACTGGATAGCACCCCACCGGCTGCCATTACGACAAACCCCACTCCAACAGATGAGGAGGCGAGTGTAACCGTGGACTTTCGCGGGTATCGTTACCCCTTAGAAACAGTCAAGGCCGCATTAGGCGTGATTGGTATTAAGGTTGCACACAACGCCAAAGAAAAGGCCGTGAGCAACGCCTTATCCACTCTCACCGATGAACAGGCGCAGACACTCGCCGAAGCTCTCAACGACTGGGGCAAAACCGAAACGGATAACGAGTAAGCTATGGATATTACAATTCTTGAGGCACTGATGGCCGAAATCGAACCTTACACAGCCGCGCAAGTGGTATGTAAGAAAGCTCTTATGGACGCTGGTTGTGAAAGCGTTGATACGACCTACTCAACGGACTGCAAAAAGACCGTGGCGAAAGCCGCTATCAACATTCTCAAAAAGATGTTGGTGTTGAGCAGCGACAGTCAAGGCAAATCCTCACAATCATTCAACATTGAGGGCTTGAAAAAGCGTATCAAGGCTTTGTGCGCTGAAAACGGCTTTGATGCTGATGAGATATTGGAAATATCCTCAATTACGGATGGCTCAATGTATTGGTAGTTATGAAATTCAATGGCTCTTTCAATTATCGCCCGGCGGGCAATGCGACAGTTGACCCCACAACCGGCTTTCTTGATGATGGTGCGGATAGTGCCTTTGTCAAGGGTTGCAAGTGCCAGATTGATGTTACCATTCCTGCCAAAACCATTATAGGCACGGACGGACAAACCTACACCTACACTTACGATGTGTTTATTCCTAAATACTTTCGTGGAGAATTGGCAAAGGGTGATACCGTGCAACTTGTGGGGGCTGACGGACGCGAGATAGAAACAATCACGGTTAAGGGTGTTGACACTCTCAACCGCAAGTACATTGAGATATGGGGATAACTCCAACATTCGGTGATGGGCTTATTGCCGCCCAAGTACAGGCATTTGAGAAAAGGCTGGAGCAAGCAGCCATATTCTTAATGCAATATCTGGGTGAGGAATTGGTGAAATACGCCAAAGCCATGCACAACTACACCGATAGGACGGGCAACCTCACTAACTCAATAGGCTATGCGGTGGCGAAAGGCAAGGATATAGTGTTTTATGGCGGGCCGCAACAATCCGGGGCCGGCAATGACGCAGCTTTGCAAGTCGCAATGAAAATGATTGAATCATTACCCAACCGATTATCTCTTGTTATCGTGGCTGGTATGAACTACGCCGCCTATGTGGAGGCAAAGGGCTATAACGTGATACTACCCGCGGAACTGAAAGCAAAGACCGATTTTCCGCAAGCCATGCAAAAGCTAATGGATAAGGCGAAAGCCAAAGCAAATGAAATGTTTGGAACGACAATATGATAACGACCGAGGAAATAGCAGTTAGGGTTTACCAAATGCTCCAAGAGAGCGAGGTAAAGACCATGATTAGCGGTGTGATTGATTACGAAAGAAACGATTACGCCAAAGAGGACGTAATCATTGTGCCTCACACAATCGCTGGTGAGGATGATGTGCGTTTCGGGCAAATCAATGTGAATATCCATGTGCCGGACTTGCCTAAAAGAGTTAATGGTAAAACCGTTTTCCGTACTCATTTCAAAAGGCTCATAGAGATAAGGAGCAAGGCGATAGAGGTACTGCAAAACCACTATGAACACGGTGCCGGGTATAACTGGACCGTGGGGCTTATCAATCCGCCTATCAAGGAACCGGAACACGATGAGCATTTTGTTTCCTTTGCTCTGGAGCTTACAGTAGTAGAAAAAAGAACTAAACAATAAATTTCAACAACCATGCCTATTTTATGCACAATGGGGTTAAAGAAAGTCTATGTAACCCCTGCCGGAACTACCCCCGGCCAAATGCCCGCAAACGGCCCCACATGGCTTGATTTGGGCGATGTTTACAAAGACACCTGCCAGCTTCTTGATGATGACGTTGAGGTGACAACTCACGAATCGGAAACGTCAAGCAAGAAAATCAACCTCTGCGGCGAGTTTGTAACCGCTGTGAGTGCTACGCTCATGGACCCGGATATGGAGTTGCTGCAACGCTACTTTGGTGGTACAATCACCGGGACCAAAGGCAAGCGCAAGTGGCTACGTCCCCGCAAACCTGCCTACAAGGAATGGGCTATCTGGCTCATGCCGGAAGAGGGCTTGTTTATCGGCTGCCCCAATGTTTCGATTATCCCCAAGTTTGAAATCACCTATTCAGCAAAGGGTATCGCACTGGTGCCGCTCAAAATCCAATTCCAAGACCAGCTTTGCGCTGACGAGGGTATGACCGACCCCACCAAGACCGACTAACCACGGGCTGAAACCACAACCAGCCAAGCCCCCTATCCCTATTCGGTTAGGGGGCTTGCTTAATCTTAACGATATGGCCGAACAAGAAAAGGAACAGGAACTAACGCGGGAACAACGCTTAGAAATTGAGGATAAGGCGATAAACGCCCTATTGTCAATGGGTGCTAAATTCTCCGTGCCTTTGAAAATTAACCCGGTTAAGCCCTCAAAGTGGTTTAATCTCAAAAAGCGCATATTCCGCAAGCGAAACAAAGTGTGGCGTGATAAGCGCATACCCAAAGACTGGGACGTAAAGATTACCGAGGTGCCGGACGTGGATTTAGGCAGAACGAAAGAGGTTTATATGCGCCACTTTTATATCAAGCCGCTCTATCTGGGTACGATTGATTGTTTGCGCAAGCTCTACATTGCCATAGAATACGATGAGGAGGCTATCCAAAATCAACCGCTCCAAGAGAGCAAACGCCTTTTCAAGTATATAGACCAGATGGCCGTGATAGCCGCCGTTGCAGTCCTCAATAATCCATGCGTCACCGACCCCAACGACAAATCCGTTAAGGAGCTTGCGGAATTTTTCATTGAACACCTCACAGTGGCACGATTGCAAAAGCTGGCCGAGGTTATTAACCAGATGATGAACACCGCGGGTTTTACATCCTCTATTCGATTGATACGGGAAATGGGAACGACCCGACCGAAACCCCAAGAGCAGCGGATAGAGTAATAGGGTTGAATAGCCCGTGGGGTAATCGTGGCGAACTCTTACGCTCGTTTGGGTGGAGTTATGATTACTTGCTATGGGGCATATCGTGGCTCAACGTGTCGCTTATGATTGCTGACGCACCGAGAACAAAGGAATTGCCGAAAGATGAGGACGGAAACGAAATTGACTACGAAAACGACCCACCGGCAAATCTCTCAACGAAAGATGAAATTAAAAACTATCTCAAAGGTTTAATCTAATGGAAAATATAGGCGGTGGCTTAGGTTTTAGGGCTACGCTCGACATAGATGATTTCAATGTTTCCGCACAGGCTATGGAGCGGCGCATAAAAGATTTCTCCAACACGGCCATTGATGAGGTTGGCAGTGTTGAGGATTCTTTTAGGCTGATGGCAGAACGTGCCGGACAATACATTTCCTACTACCTTGTGGGGCAGGGAATGAAAAGTTTGCTATCGTCTATCGTGATGACCTGCGGGCAATTCCAGCAGTTGGAAATTGCCTTTGAAACCATGTTAGGCAGTGGCTCTAAGGCGCAGGAGCTGATGGGGCAGATGATAGACACCGCCGCCAAAACTCCATTTGACCTTATGGGTGTTGCCGAGGGCGCAAAGCAGCTCATGGCATACGGTGTTAGTGCCGACAAAGTAAATGACACCCTTGTAAGGCTGGGAAACATAGCCTCCGGCCTTTCAATCCCGCTCAATGATATTGTGTACCTCTATGGTACTACAATGGTACAGGGGCGTTTGTATGCGCAGGACGTAAGGCAATTTACGGGCCGTGGTATTCCTTTGGTTAAGGAACTCGCGGAAAAGTATGGGGTGACAGCCGACAAGATAAACGAAATGGTATCTGCCGGCAAAATCGGATTTCCGGAGGTTGAGGAGGTCTTAAACAAGATGACCAATGCCGGCGGTCAATTCTACAACCTTATGGAGAAACAATCTGCCTCTCTCACGGGACAGATTGCCAACTTAGAGGACGCATGGGACACCGTGCTTAACGATTTTGGTAAGGCTGGCGAGGATATTTTTTCCGCTGGTATTTCCGGGGCTACCTACTTTGTGGAACACATGGACGATGTGTTACGCATACTCAAATCCATTACCATTGCCTACGGCTCTTATAAGGCCGCTATGATACTTACCAGCGTGGCGATGAAAGGACACACCGGCGTTGCAGTCCTTGACAACATCGCCCGTAGTGCCAAGTTGGTATTGATGAAAGCCGAGGCCGCTCTCAATGGCACTGCCACCGCTCAGATTAAGGCTATGACCGCCGCTGAAAATGAGCATTACGCAGCTCTTGAGGCTATGCTCACAGCCGAGGAAAAGGCCGCCATTGTCAAACAAATGCGAATAGCGGCCATTCAAAGCCTACTCACCGCCCAACAACAAGAGTATCTATCCAATATCGGGCTTACCGCCTCAAGCAACGGCTATGAAGCCGCCGCCCTAAGCGTTATGACCGTGGAGCAGCGTTTGGCTCTCTCTAAGGTTGATTTGACAACAAAGAGTGCTGCCTATCGTGCTGCCATAGCCCAAGAAACAGCAGCCAAACAAGCGGGGCAATTAGCATCCCTTGAGGCTATGGCCGTGGCAGTTGAAGCCGCCAAGTCAAAGGCTATATCCGCGACACAAGCGGTTGAGGCCGCACGATATGAGGTTTATTGGGCGCAACAATCCGGCAATGCCACAGCCATAGCCGCCGCTCAAAAACGAATGGAGGCGGCCGTTGACGCACAATTATTGGCACGAAAAGCAGCATTGGCCGCATCCTCTGACTTTTACGCCAAGAAAAAGAAATTGGAAGCCACGGCCACGGCTCAGGCTCGCACCGCATCTATTGCCGACACTGGGGCAAAGACTGCACAAACAGCAGCCACCAACATTCTTTCAGCAGCCACGGGCAAGTTATCCACGATGTTCAAAGCGTTGTGGGCTACCTTACGCGCTAATCCATTCGGTTGGTTACTCACTATCATTGGGGCAGTATGGAGCTTGATTACCATGTTCTCCAACGACACCGAAAAGACCACGGACGTTATGGAAGAGTTTAGCGAGGGTACTAAGAAAGTTACCGACAAGCTGGACCTATATTTTGCCATATTGTCAAAGGCAGAAAAGAATGGTAAGACCTATCGGGATATGATAGCCAAAATCAATGAGATATGCCAAGAGTATAACGCTACACTCCTTGATGAGAACGCCACACTCAAAGAGCAGGAGGCACGATACCTTGAAGTGAAAGCAGCCGTGCAAGCTACGACCGCCGAAAAGATTAAGGCTAAACGTATTGAGGAAGAATTAAATAAGCTAAACGAAAAAGGAGATACGAACTATGATAGCTTTGAAACTCGCCTAAACAATCTCAAATATAGGACTGGCAAAACCAAAACGATTAATGATAAAAAACATGGAGAGTCCTATGAGGTAGAAATCCAAGAGGCCGCAGAAAATATCCAAAACGCAGCCCCGGAGGTAAGGGAGGCTATTCGTAGCCTTGTTGAGAGTGGGGCGCAGGAACTCGCCAAACTTTCGGGTAGCGAATACACCCAAAAGTACAATGAGATTATCGCTCAGATTGTAGCCGGAACAAAAGCCGGTACGGGTGCAACCGAGCGTGAAATGCAATCGTTTGAGGCTGAACTTAGGCTTTATCTGGATAACCAGATACGCGATGTGCAAGTATATGACAAAGCTATTGCTCTTGTAGATGAGCGACTGAATAATTTCCTTGCTCCCAAAGACACAAGCGCAACTGAGGGTATCACCGACTATGCGCAAATGTCGTTTGAGGATTTGGACAATTTGGTTACTCAAACTCAAAAGGATATTGACGCAATCAATAATAGCACAGTAGGGCCGGGAGCTGATACAACCGGCTTAGATACTCTTTTGTCTAAATTGGCTGAAATCAAAGGGGCTATCCAAACCAAAACGGACAATCTCAACACCGAGCAGGGCATTTCCGACCGTATCAAGCAGCTCAAACAAGAAAGAGCCGAAACGGAAATCAACTCTACCCGATATAAAGAACTCAATAAGGAAATCTCCAAACTTGAGGGCAAAATGCCAAAGCACACCACCGGTGGAGGTGGAGGTGCTAACAACGCGGCCCGCAACGCTGAAACCTTACGCCAAAAGCAAGTTGACGCAGAAAGGCGTGTTGAAGAGGCGCGTATTGCAGTCATGGAAGAGGGTTATGACAAGCGCAAAGCCCTTTTGGACTTACAACACAAACAAAACCTTGCACAAATTGAGCGTGAGGAAAAAGAACTTATAGAGGCACGAAAGAAAGCAGGCAAAGGTGGATTGAGCGACACCGAGAAACAGGGCTTTGAGCAGCGGCGCACCTATGAGAACCAAAGCTATACCCAATCCCAAAACAAACTCTTTGAGGGCGAACTTGACTACAAGCGCAAGCAGTATGAATTATATTGGCGTTGGGTTGAGAATATGGGTAAGGATGTTGCCGATAAACAATTTGCCTCCTTGCTACAATCTGGTGGCTCTTATAAAGAGTATATCGAAAAGCAGATAGCCGAATTACAGGGCAAGAAACAAGCTGGCGTACTCACCGAGGGCGAGGGCAATTTCCTTATATCCTTGAATGTGCAATATGATGAACTTACTGGCGCAAGAACCGCACTTGAGGCGTTTAAGCAAGCTGTAAGTGAAACCATAGGGCGTAGCCAGACCCTTGCCGAAAAATTGGAGGCCGTTGCTGACGCAAAGCGTAAATTGGAGAATGGCGAAAGTGGCATTGTCAACGATGATGACAGAGCAGCCATGAGCCTTGAACTATCCAAGCAGGAGGCCGACCTACAAAAGCAGGTACATGAAACCGTGCTTAATGATTATCGCACCTTTGAGGAACAGCGTAAATCAATCACTGAGGAATATGCGTTGCTCCGTGCTGAGGCTGAACGTATGGGCGATGAGGAGCGTATCAAGCTAATCAACAAAGCCGAAACGGAGGCTCTTTCCGCTCTTAATACTGGATTTCTCCTGCAAACCGATAGTTGGAAAAAGTTGTTTAGCGACCTTGACACCCTTTCCGTGGGGCAAATTCAAAAGCTGGTGAGCGATATTGACAAGCAATTAGCCGCCGGCACGTTGAAATTATCCCCCGTGGACTATAAGGCCGTTATTGAAAGCCTTAACCAAGCCAAGCAGCGCATACAGGAGCTTAACCCCTTTGCTGCCTTAGATACATTCTTTAACGACTACCTCAAAGCTAAACAGAAATTGGCGAAAGCGAAAGCCGCATTAGCCAAAGGTGAGGGGTCAAAAGAGGATGTTGAAAGCGCGGAACGAGAGGTTAAATCCGCTGCCAATGGTATCACTCAATCCGTGGAGAAAGTGACGGATATAACCACTGATTGCGCCTCGTCCTTGCAAAGTATGTTTGACGCACTGGGCATGGATGGTGTATCTGATGGCATAGGGAATGCAATGGAACTTATGGGCGAGTTGGGTAATGCCGCCGCGTCCGTGGGTCAGTTTATGGCTGGCGATGTCTTAGGTGGTATAACCGGCATGATTTCCTCTATAACATCGGTAATTGGCATATTCGCAAAAATGCACGATGCGAAATATGAGAAAAAGATACAAAATCTCCAAAAGCAGATTGACGCTCTGGAACGCTCATACTCACGCCTTGAACGTGCCTTTAATAATACCTATTGGGTGTTCAACGATGAGGAACGTGCCGGATTTGAGCGTAATATCCAACTCATAGAGGACCAGATAGCCGCCCTTGAACAGCAACGCCAAACAGCCCGCCGCGCATGGGATTTTGCACAATACGCACAACTCACAGCCCAAATTAAGGACTTGAACCAGCAGCTATCAAAAGCCAAAGAGGGTGATGATATGCTGGGCTTGTATGAGCAGCAAAAGGCAAGCCTCCGTGAGCAGCAGGAGCTGATGAAACAGCAAATCCAAGCTGAAAGAGATAAGAAAAAGACCGACAACGACAAAATCCAACAATGGAATGATGCGATAGAGCAGATAGAGCAACAGATTGAGGACTTAGACCGGCAAATGATGGAAACCTTTGCCGGAACGACCACAAAGGAAGCTCTGGACCAATACGCAGATGCCATTGTTGACGCATATTGTGCCGGAGAGGACGCAGCAAAGGCTTTGGGTGATACCACACGCGAGGTATTGAAAAAGGCCGTTGTTGACGCTCTCAAACGAAATTTTCTTGCAAAGGCAATGGATGATGCTATTCAGTATCTGGGCGAGGCTATGTCTGACGGGGAATTGACAGCCCGTGAAAAAAGCAAGTTTGAGGCTCTTGTTAATGCCGCCGGCGCAACATTCACCAACGCTCTTGAGGCGGTGGGTGATTGGATAAAAGATATTGATGATGAAGCCACAAGCTCCGACCCCTTGACGGGTGCCGTTACCTCAATGAGTGAGGAAACCGGGGGCGTGATTGCGGGCCGCCTTAACGCTTTCATCATTAACCAGACCGACCAGACAAGCGTAATGCGCCAACAGCTCTTGCAACAATCGGCTATTGTTCAAAACACTGCAACCGCCAATGTAATTCTTGCCGAGGTGCGAGATACCCTCAAGCGCATAGAAACGAAAGATAATTCTTTACTCTCACAAGGCATATCGTAACATGGAACTGATTCAGCAACTCAAAATAGATGGCATAGCCAAAGGGTTGTGCCGCCCGTGGCAAGGAAAACTCCACATAGGGTTATCCACCGAGGAACTTGTAAAACTCTACATTCAGGGAATAGATTTTTGCATTTCCGAGGATTACCCCACGTTAGACTTTCTCCGTGAGCATTTCCGGGGCAAGTGTGAGCCTTTCGGAGTGTATGTTGATGATGAGATACCCCCGACCAAGAATAAGCCCGATATGGTGCTTAACGGGGCTTGTAAAGCTCTGGTGGAGTATGACGGTTATTCAGTATCGCGCCTATATGTGCGCCACGATAGCGAGGTAGCCGTGAATGTTTCCGACCATGCCAATGTGAGCATTGACCTGTTCGACCACGCCAAACTACATATAGCCGTTGTCGGCAATGACGCGAAAGTGCTAATCAATGTGTATGGCAAGGAAACCGAGGTGGACTATATAGGGCTATCCTCAATGGGAAAAGTAACAACAATATTTAACGATAAAACCACATACTGATATGGTAGATAAAAACTTACTCCTGTATCTGCCTTTTGATGACCCGGATGGCTCAAAGGCATACGACTATTCCGCCGGCCGCCATGACGCTACGCTGTCGGACGGTGCCGAATTAACCAAAATTGCCAAGACCGGCAAGGCTCTTGCTCTCAATGGGGGCGAGTGTATCACCGCGCAGGCTATCCCGTTCAGCTCTGATTTTACGGTGTGCGCCTATGTGAAAATCGCAACCACCCGTTTAGGCTGGCTCTTGAATTTACCCGGTGTAGAAAACTACTGTGAGCAATGGTTGGACGTAGCCCCGGAAATGTGGTACTTTATCGCTTTCGTGCGTAGCGGCTCCACGTTCAAAGTTTTCTTAAACAGTGAATGTGTCTATGTTGGCACTTTCAGCGGAACACCCACCGGCCTTTCTCTATCAACCGATGAACTACTCACAACGACTGCAAGCGTGGATGAGCTTCAAGTGTTCAACGTAGCCAAGACCGAGAAACAAATCCTTAAAATGCAAGCTGACACCGATGTTGAATATTACATTGACGGTGTGAATTTCAAGGACTATGGGGTGTATGTGTCGGCCTCCGATGGACTTGTCGGACGTCTGGCGCGGAAAGAAGCTCTCACCGTGGACTATGACAACTACCACGGTGTTGTGCGCGACCGCAAGCGCAAGCGTTTTAAGGAGCGTGAGATAACCCTACAATGTTTCATCGAAGCCTCCAGCCGTAGCGCGTTTGTGGAGTGGCAGAGCCGATTTTTTGCTCTCTTTGACGGTGACGGTACACACCGCCTTACCGTTGAGTATGATGGTAAAGCAAAGCCTCTTGTATATGAGGTTGACTTACTGGACGAGGCCGCCGTAGATAAAAAGTGGGGTACTTACAACAATGAGCTTATGGTGGGTAAATTCACCCTCAAGCTCACCGAGGACGAACCCGTGAAAAAGGTGTTACGCCACATATCGGGTAGCAACAACTCCAAAGCGACAATCAAAGTATCAACCTACAAGTTACTCAACATCTATTGGGGTGATGGTACTCACACTTACAACGTGGGAGGCAACGATACCACCGTTGAACACACCTACGCCCTCCCCGGTCAGTACGACATAGTTGTTACCGGGGTGATTGAGGATATTGAGAAATTTGAAACCAATGCTATTCTTATATGGGAATTGCTCAAATAATCAAGCGTAACGGCAAGGTTATCGAACTCAACACAAAGGAGCCGTTTTGCGTAGTCAAGAGTGCTACGCAAAACAGCTCTCTTATGGGCGATGACTACATTACGCTCCAAATCGTATCTACCGAATGGCTCTCTTTTGAAAAGGGGGATAAAATCATTGTGGACGGATTCGATTATACCATTAGGACTACAACGAAACGTGAGGTACAGGCTGAGGATTACTATATCTTTGAGCCGGTATTTTACGGGCCGATGTACGACCTTATGAAAACGACCTATCGCAACACCGACCGCAACGGGAAATCCGACCGCAGCACGTTTGATTTGACCTACACAATCAAGGAGTTTGTGCAGGTTTTAATCTACAATCTCAATCGTGATTATCCGGGCTTGTGGACGTTTGATGAGAATAATTGCCCCGAAACCGAGGCAAAGACAATCCAATTTTCGGGGGTGAATTGTTTGCAAGCCCTACAATCCCTTTGCTCAAAAGATAATTTCAATCTGGAATTTCTCATATCGCAAGCGGATGGCATTAGGACTATCCACATTGGTAAATTCGGGCAGCGTGTCAATCCCCCCGGAGGAGCTGACTACTTTGAGTGGGGCAAGGGCAATGGGCTTTATAAGCTCACCGAGCAAAAGATTGATGATAAAGCCATAATCACCCGTCTTTGGGTGGAGGGTGGCACGTCTAACATACGCACCGACTATCGCAATTATTCAGAGCGGTTGCAACTGCCATACCCACGCCGTTACAATCGCAAGAAACATATCCTCTTTGATGGCACCGTTGTTGAGCCTAACACCGAACTTATAGGCATATCCGATGACAACAAACGCTACTTAGAGGATGCGGCACTACGCGATAAGATAGGCAGCGAGGAAGATGTTAAGACCTACGATGAGATTTACCCCACACGCACGGGCCACGTTACTGCACTGTTGAGCGATGATATAAACGCTTTCATTGATGACACTATGGATTTTGACCTTTGCGAGAAAGACGCGAACGGTACAAAATATATGGTGGAAAGTGTAAACCCAAAAATCACGTTCACGTCTGGCAGACTTGCTGGGCAGCAATTTGAACTTGAGGCTAAGGGTGGGTACGACCACGCCACAAAGAAATTCAAGCTCATTCCCTTTACTGACAAACGCGGCCTTACAACCCCTACCGTTTCAGTAGAGCAAGGGGGCGCATATCCTATTGAGGTTGGCGCAACCTACAAGATTACGGATATATTCTTGCCCGAAAGTTACGAACAGAACGCAGAGGAAGAATTGTGGTATGCTGGATATAATGATTTCAAGCCGGCTACACAAGCCAAAGCGCAATATGCCCTTACACTCGACCGCTTATATTTTCTTGAGGCGTTGAGCCGTGATAGTGAGGTGTGTTTGTTCAAGGTGGGGGATTATGTGCCTGTGAAAGACACCCGATATGGCATAGAGAAACAAATCCGCATACAAAAGATTACGCGCAATCTTTTGTTGGAGCAGGACTACCAGCTTACCCTCTCCGACACAACTGCAATATCTATCCAGACGCAAACCGTGCTATCCGTGATAGAGCATGACCAGATTATAACTAACAACCGCCTACGGGACCTTAACAAAGCGCGTAGGGGCTGGCGCACTACTGAGGATTTGCGCAATATGGTGTATGATACTGACGGCTTTTTTGACGTGGATAACATACGCCCCAACTCCATTGACACTAATATGTTAACCGTAGGCTCAAAGAGCCAACAGTTTGTGTTAACCGGGGTAATACTCCAAGCTAATGTAGGCGGCAATCCTAATGCGTTTATCGCCACAGAGGGCATATTGTCGCACCTTACCATTGACCCCTCAAAGATAAGGGCATGGCAAATGAGCGGACAATCATTTACGGTGCCAAGTACCGCCGGATATTATCTTTTCGCCAAGTGTTCAAAGTCTGGGGAAAAAGGCACATGGCTACTTACCCAAACTCAATATAAGTTTGAGCCGACCGATGACCCCAACAATTATTACTTTCTTGTTGGGGTATTATCCACACTTTATCCAGATGATAATTTCCGCGATTTCCAAACCACTTATGGCTTTACCCGTATCAATGGCAATACCATAACCACGGGCCGCATTGTCACAAGTGATGGTGAGTGCTATCTGGATTTGGATGGCAACAAATTCCGAATTGGTGATGCGTCAAGCTCAATAGACTGGAATGTTAGCCGCGACAATGCTATAACTCTCAAAAATGTAAGTGTTATTAGCGAGAGTGGCGATGTTTCACCGTTGGGTGTATATCGTGGCACATGGAACGCAAGCTATGTCTATTATCCGGGTGATGAGGTAAGTTATACTGAGAATGGAGCAACTTGCACCTATCGTTATATTCACCCAACACCCACCAAAGGACACAAGCCAACTGATTCTACTTATTGGGCTGTCGTGGCAAAGGGTGCAAATGGCGTTAATGCAGATAGCAACAAGCTCGTTTACTGCTATTCCTTTGACAAGCCCGCCAAGCCAACCGGTACCGCCCTAATACCTACGGGATGGAGTGACACCCCCGACCGCGAGAATGTGAAAGTTACACATGGCAGCGTGTGGACTTTGAAAGATGGCTATTTCATATCGCCAACAATAGACCACAGCCAAATAACAACCAACCGCATTACTATCGTTACAACCAAGCCCAACCAAATGCTTGCGTTGGAGATATGGGCGCAGAGTGAAACCAACTTTGACTTTGTGCTTGTTGGCAAGCTCGACACCGAGGGGCTTTCGCGTGTTTCAAACTATCTGGATAGAGTGAGCGGCCCGGACGCAAAGAAAGTGGTTTATATACCAATACCCACCGCCGGAACACACTTTGTAGATGTAGCGTATGCTAAAGACCAAAGCAATTCTCTGAATGGGGATTGTGGCCGCTATCGTGTCGTTACAGTACCTAATTGCTGGCTATCTGTCGGCATAGTGAGCGGAGAAACTGCAAAGGTTGTTTCATGGAGCGACCCCGTGCCATTCTCTATTGACACGGCAGATGTGGAACGGATTTATTGCTTGATGTCGGAAGAAAGGACTCCGGCAATTCCACATAGCGATGAATACATTGATGACTATGTGCCGCCACTATCCACCGAAAATCATGTTGTAGGCAAAGAATACAAACAAGGTGAGATGGTGATTGGAGCGGATGGCAATTATTATGAATGTACGACTACGACCACCACAACCACACCTGTATATAAAAGTGGCAATTCCTGGGTAAGGAGCTTACAATGGGATTTGCGCCAAGGCTGGACCGACAACCCACAAGATGTATCAAGTGCCTATCGCTATCAATATGAGAGTGTGCGCAAGAAAAAGGATGGCAAATGGGGTACTTTCTCTACGCCCGTCCTTTGGATGGTGCTGCCTAAAAATGGCGACAAAGGAGATAAGGGCGATGATGGCATAAATGGTGATTATACTGAATACCGCTATGCTGTCAATGGCTCTAAGTCAAGTGCGCCCGGTTTAGTTGATACAGACCGTTCACCCGCGGGCTGGACCACTGCAATGCCGGCCGTTGGCACGTTGAAATATCTATGGCTCACCACGGCTGTAATCAATGGACAGAGCAACGCTTTGAAAGCAAAATGGACTACCCCAATTCGCGTTACGCCCTATGATGGTGTTGACGGTAAACCGGGTAAAGATGGCAAAAACGGAGATAGCCCTGTATTGGTATTTCGTGGCAATTATGATAGCTCAAAAACCTACTATGGCAATGCGCAGCGAATAGATGCGGTTAAATACAACAACCACTACTACATAGCGCGTATTGACGCTGGCTCATTCTCCAATATACTACCGACCAGCACCGCCAAATGGAATGATTTCGGAGCGGAGTTTGAAACAATCGCAACCAATTTGCTTTTGGCTGAGGGGGCTAATATCGGAGATTGGTTTATCAAGAGCGGACAGATTGTTTCTACTCTTGATGAAACATTAAAAAATCGTATCATGCTACAAGTGGGTGTGTATTATGGCAATACGCTATCATATCAGCCTAAGATTGTGCTTGAAAGCGAAAACTCCGGCGGTAGCCAAACCATGACTGAGGATAGGACGCTTGGCTCAATAATCACGCTTGACGCAACACAAGGCACTGTGGAAACCCGTAACAAGGATTATTCCGCGGTTAGTTATATGTCCCCGGCTGGCATATTCGCCAACAGAGCAGGGCAAGAGGCGATGTCGGCAACCTCCGGGTGTACCTATCGCGCCTCCGTTGTTGGATTAGGTTTTGCCAATGTCAACAAACAAGATTGGCAGGTCAACATCAATCAAACAATGATTGCCGGAATTTTCGGCCGCGCCTCCAACAATGGCACCGCACCCGCTTATGGTGGATTTTTCCAACGTCTTTACGCCGGGGGGCTTGTGCTGGGCCGCAAAGCTATTGTTGACACCACCTCCAACACAAACTATCTCGCTACTGGCGATACTATGGTTATCGGGTATTGCTCCGATGAGGAAATTGTATATCTCCCCACCGACCCCTACGAGGGGCAAGTGGTATTCGTAAAACAATGGTGGAGCGGTTATATGCGTTTCAAGCCGCGTACCGGCCACCATATTTATGATGACCACACGGAGAATGATTATTACGATTTCGCCGAAGGTCAAGGCGGTATGTTCGTGTTTTCTATCGGATATATCGGTAGTGGAAGCAGCGCAAAAAAAACGGAGGCGTGGATTGTTTCACGTTGGAAATTCTAAATAGCTATGAAAGAATACGGATATATTGAGGATGGCTATCTAAGGTCAAGGATTTTAGAGCCATACATTGAAAGACTCCAGACTGAAACGGGCGAGATTGAAACTCGCACCGTTTCCGTTGAGGAGCAAATCAAGCAACTATCCTCGGAATACAAACCCGTGGATGCAGTTGATGAAAGCCTTATGGTATGCGATGATGATAACTACACCATACGCTTAGTGCCATACGACAATGGAGATAAAATTTCCTATCGTTACGAAAAGGTAGTGAATAACTATAAGCTCAATGCCGATATTGAGGCATTAAAAGCTGAATTGGCAGAAACGGATTATCAAGTAATCAAATGCTACGAGGCTTCGCTTGTCGGTGAGGAACTGCCTTACGATATGAAAATGCTCCACACCTCACGCAATGCCATAAGAGCGCGTATCAACGAAATACAAGCCACCCAAATAAACTTAACATCATTATGAGCTGGATAACTGAAAGCAACCGCCTCAAGCACTTTTTCTACGCTATCCCCTGTGCCATGCTCCTTACCATTCTTTTTGTCGGTGGACTGGCCGCCGGCATGGAGTTTAAGGATAGGGCGTATGGTGGAAAATGGGATTGGCTGGACCTATTGGCTACCATTTTGGGCGGGATAGTGGGGCAAATACTCCAAGTCCTTATATTTTACGCCTTAAAATGTGTTCAATAAACACATTTTTGATTAACTTTGCAGTAGAGTTAACCAAGTAAATATGGATGATGTAAGAATACTCGCAAAAGGCCGTATCACCGACCTCTCAAAAGGGTTCAAGATAGGTGTGCCATTCTCTGTGTATCTCCGTAGCAAATCGGGGGTGGTGGAGAATGACACCCTCATTAGGTGCCGCCTTATATGCGACCAAAAAATTGGGGATTTCCCCGTGCCTATTGGTGACTGGACACCCGGTAAGATAGTGGAGTTGCCTCCCAACGCTATTGACACCGACAAGTATGAGATTTTCTGGGGGGCGAGTGAAGCACCACATTTAGAATACTACAAATGATATGGGACTTATTTTAGGCAGCGGCTCAACCAAGCCGCAATATCCGTATGATATGTGGTATGGGGTGCAAGGCGATTTTACCAGCAAGGACTACAAGCTCACTCGCATAGGTAATATGGACTTACACCGCACACTACCTATCCAAAAGAAATTGAGGCGTTTCGTGGAAAACACGGATGGCTCAGTGAAATACTATCTCCACCAGAACGATTCCCGTAAAAAGGATTCTGGAGCGGCGGCAAAGCTCGACACCACGGATGGAAACGTGATGTTGGAAAAGCCCGAATACTACGCCCGCTTTGAGGTAGAGGGTACAAAATGGGCTATGTGTATTTCCGAATATGCCCTCCCCGGCTTTGTTCGCATGACACGAAAGACTTGCTCACCGTGGTATGGCACTATTGACATTGCCAACAATATAGCCGTTTCCGGCTGCTGGTTGCAATGGGTAGGTAATGAGATTAAGCGCGATGCCAACGGCTTTGTTTCATTGCTTGCAAGCGCAACAAATTTCCGAGGTGGCAGTGGAGCGAGTGATGCGGCAAAAGATGGCACATACAACTCAATGCTCGGTATGCCCCGCACCTCAATCTCAAAAGCTGGTGTTCGCCCCCTTTGCAAGAATGGTACTCACGCGGGGGCGGGCCGTGTCTATACTGAAATAGCATGGCTCCAGCGCATTGAATACGCCTCAATGCACTGTCAAGACACCTACAATGAAACACTCACCGCCGATGGCTTTCATCAAGGCGGCCTCGGCAATGGCACGTCCGTTGATGGTACTCAATGGAACACATGGGGAGGCTATCGGCCTTTCATCCCCTGCGGTGTTACTGCAATCCTCGGCAACAACACTGGCCGAGTAGCCTATACAATCAAGGGCTGGACCGGTGGCGATAAGGTGGTGCAAGTTGCATCATATCGTGGGCTTGAAACACCCTTTGAATATCTTTGGCTGCTTGCCGATGACATTCTTATCCATTGCTCACCCGAAACAGCCGATGACCCCGGACATTGCACAGCCTATGGTTGCACCGACCCCACAAAGTTTGCCTCTCCTGCCGACACGTCAACCGCCATTCCTGCCGGGTATGAGCGTATCACAGAGTTACCCACCGCTGAGGGCTATCAATGGAATTTCGGCTTTTCCTACGATGGCTTTACATTCCCTACAAGCGTAGGTGGTGGAGCAAATCAAGGACTTTGTGATTATTTCTGGCGCGTGGCAAAGGCAACAGCTAATGGCTGGTACGGTGCCCTCCTGTCTGCTCCTGCGAATCTTGGAGCGGCTGCGGGCTTCGGTTGTCTGAATGCGAATCGTCGTTCCTCGTACTCGCATGCGTACAGTGGCTTCCGCTTGTGCCGTTTTTAACGGGACTGCAAAACACGGCTCACGGAGCAACGAGAATTTACCAAAACCAAAACGTAAGACAATGAAAATAAACGAATAACAAAATACGGGTGTCGGCGGTCAGGGGTGCCCTCCTGTCTGCTAATGCGAATAATGGAGCGAATGCGGGCTTCGGTTATCTGAATGCGAATAATCGTTCCTCGAACTCGAATGCGAACAGTGGCTTCCGCTTTTACCGTGGTTTCAACTTTACAAAGATATTTCAGACTGTTGACCGCCGACACCTTACCTCTTGGTAGAAAAATAGTGATTAACGTAGTGTTAGTAGGAAATCGAAAGCTCTACATTAGACTAACGGCACTATGGGCTTGAACACAAAAACATATCTCGCGGATTACTCCGACTTTGAGGATTGCGGGCTTTACATAGGCGATACGGGCAAGATGTTCCACTCGCCGGGTAAAAAGCTCAAAAACATCTATTGGCTGCTATACACCAATGAGAATTTGACGCTATCCCAATATACCGCACAAAAGGGTAAATCCGACCATTCCGACATTAAGCGTTTCAATGAGAATATCCTTGAAAATCTTGATGCGCTTTGGGAGATGTTGAGGTATGAAACGTATGAGCCGGGCGAATATCGCATTAAGAAAATCTACGACCCGAAAGAGCGTGATATAATGATTGCGCCATTCTTTCCCGATAGGATTATTCACCATTGCTTAGTGAATGTTCTGGGACCGCACTGGAACCATATATTTATTGCCAACACCTACTCTTGTATCAAAGGGCGTGGCACTCATAAATGTAGGCGCGATGTGGGCGAGGCGTTGAAACGCGATAAGCACGGCACCCGCTATTGTCTGAAAATAGACATACGCAAATTCTACGACAACATAGACCACGCAGCCCTCAAACGCATATTCCGCTACACAATCGCGGATGAGCAACTTTTAAGACTGTTAGATAAGATTGTTGATAGTAACGGTAAAGAAAAAGGTTTGCCAATAGGCAACTACACAAGTCAATACTTTGCCAATCTCTACTTAGCCTATTTCGACCACTGGATGAAAGAGGCTATGGGAGTTAAGTATTATTTCCGCTACATGGATGACATAGTAGTGCTTGACGGGGATAAAGACCGACTGCACTACTTGCTTGACATGATGGGGTTATATCTGGCAACGGAGTTGAAAGTGGAGATAAAACCGAATTGGCAGATATTCCCGGTTGACGATAGAGGTATTGATTTTGTAGGATATAAGCAAGACCATTTCGGGGTGCTGCTCCGAAAGAGCATATTGAATAAGTTCTACAAAAAGGCCGACCGCATAGCCTGTGACACTCCTATCAGAGATGCAACCGACATAAAGCACTTGTTCCCGTCTGAATACGGGTGGGTTATCGGGTGTAGTGAGCAACATAAGGAAAACGTCTTTAACATCATTATTTCAAAAAATGGCAACAACAAGAATCTTATCAACCGGGCTGTTGGCTAATGAACGCCCCAATGTGATTGACCCGTACAACAACGGGCAGGGTACCGTCCTCTATAACCATAACATCACTGAGGTAGATGTGGTGGTTGATGAAATGGGCGGCGTATCAATCACCGATGACCCCAAGACTGCAACCGGCAAGATGTACCGCTACGACAGCCTCCGGGTGGAATACCCCACAACCGCCGACAACATTTTCAGCACCCTCCTTTCGGCAAAGTACCCTGCCAACACTGAGAGCAAGCTGGTGAACGAGTACCAGAGCGCAATGCTGGGGCTTATGCCCGAAACCGCAAAAAAGCCCTATGAGGACTTTTTGCGCGACCGTCTGGCTATCCGCGAAATGGTGGATAGCGATTGTAAAACCCTCAATATCCCTATGGACTTATGAACGACTATATCGAAGATTTTGTAGAGGATGAATCCGCCGCATCCTCCGACCTTTTCGATTGCGACTACACCCCGATAGATGCGGTGGTTAACCAAGTCACTGTGTTTACCGGGTGTACCACACGCGCAACTGAAAACGGAGACCGTATGGTTGTCGCTTATGGCGAGGGAGCTGCCAAATCAGCATTTTTCACAGACAGCAAGAAATTGAAAAATGTGTTTGGTAATCCCAATCGTAAATATCCTTTCCGCGCTGTAATCAAAGTGGTAAGCTATGGCAATATGTATGGCTTCAATGTGTTTTCACCGAACACTGAGATAACGGCCGATGATGAGGCTAATTTCAGCTTTTACAAACGCTCCAAAAAACGTATGCCGCGATGAACACAGTACAGGACACAATGACCGTGGCGCAAGGCATTACGGATTTAGGAATGATGGCTATCGTGGCCGCGTTCTTTCTGGTGCTTTCCGCGCTCCTATGGGTTGCGTGTTTCCGCTGGTTCAAAGGTATCATTGACGGAATGATTAAGGGCAATACCAAAATGGTTGATGACCTCATAGTTGAAACCCGCAAGCAAAACGATATGCTCAACGACATATCTGAGGGCTTGAACCCCGAAACCCAACTAAGGGTTAAGAATTTCACCGGGGTTTACTTTGACTTAGCCATTGAAAAGGTTTGCCGGATAATCAAGAAAGTCAGAGAGGAAAACCACATAGCGGATAAGGAGGCAACCCGTACCAAAATCCGTACCTTACTGCACAATCTCCATGAGGATAGGAACAGCCGGTTTGATAGTTTCCGCTATCGTGGCAAAATCCTCACAACCTATGTTAACCATGACTGGGTGGATTGGGTAGCTGAGGTTGTGGAGCATGAGGTGTATTCCGACACGGTTAACAACGGACGCGCTTACACCAACGTGCAAGCCGTTTATGAGAGAATAAAAATCGACTTTTACCATAAAATGAATCACGAATGAAAATCCTTATTGACAACGGCCACGGGGCCGACACTAAGGGCAAACGCAGCCCTGACGGGCGATTGCTTGAATACAAGTACACCCGTGAGATTGCCGGGCGTGTAGAGAAAGAGCTACGCGCCAAAGGCTACGATGTTCAACTTATCGTGCCGGAAACGCACGATGTATCACTCACTGAACGCGCCCGCCGCGTGAACGAGATATGCGGTAAGATTGGCACCGCCAATGTTATTCTTATCTCTATCCATGTGAACGCCGCCGGCAACGGGCCGTGGATGACTGCAAGAGGCTGGAGCGCATTTACAAGCAAGGGGCAGACTAAGGCCGACATACTGGCTAATCACCTCTATGCCGCTGCTGAAAAAGTGCTGGCCGGCCACAAAATCCGTAAGGACATGAGCGATGGTGACCCGGATTGGGAGGAGGGCTTTTACATTCTCCGTAAGACCAAATGCCCCGCCGTACTCACTGAGAACCTATTCCAAGACAACAAGGATGATGTGGATTTCCTGCTTTCCGACAAAGGCAAGGAGGCTATTGTCAAACTCCACGTTGACGGTATCGTAAGTTACCTCAAATCCATTGGCGCATGAAAAAGCCTATCATTCTTATTGTAGCGGTGCTGGTGATTACTGTATGCTCCTTATGGAGCAAATGCAAGTCGCTTTCAGAGGACAATGAGAGATTGACCGCCAACAACACCGCTCTTATGGATAAGGCAACCTACTTTGAAACGGAGGCCGGCAATTCGGCCGCCTCCGTTCAAAGGCTGGAGTTATCCTATTCCGAGTTGGAGCGCAACTATCAACACGTTTGCCAAACGGCCGATGAGTTGGGTGTGAAAGTCAAACGCCTCCAAGCCGCCGCCACGACTGCAACCCAGACCGAGGTTAAGGTGATTACCCAGATACGCGATAGCATTGTGTATCGGGATGGAGTGCTTGACAGCCTCAAGATGTTCAAGTGGAGCGATGCGTGGGTTGACGTTGCCGGAGAAATCCGTGGGCGTGATGTTTCGCTTGATGTAGTTTCAAATGATACCATTAGGCAGATTATCCACCGCGTCCCTAAAAAATTCTGGTTTATCAAGTGGGGTACGAAA
>ERZ778513.473-NODE-473-length-32930-cov-6.640000_pt1 | contig 32930 bp, 34 predicted proteins | sample MGYA00510345_ERZ778513 | MGnify/ENA primary metagenome ERZ778513 (study PRJEB29527, sample SAMN07138966) | mouse gut metagenome | material: feces | host: mouse | place: China:Nanjing | collected 2016-01-25 ... | reverse complement strand
GAATATATACTAAAGTATATATTTTACTAATATTTTTAGAAAGGAGAAAAAGAAATGGACTCAACTATATGGAATTATATTTTACGTATGAATCCGTTTGCAAAACAGGAAGATATTGTGAAATGTTTTTGGATAAATTCATATGATTTATTTGTTCAATTTACAGATGATAAAAAATATATTTATGATACATATACAAATTATTGGCGATATTTTACTTATGATTCAAAAACAATCACTGAACAACAATGGAGAAATGAATTTAAAATTAAACTTAATGAAATCATGCAAAGAACACAAACTACTCAAGAAATATTAGCAGATAAATTAGGAAGTACTCAATCAATGATTAGTAGATATTGTACAGGTAGTGCTATGCCAAGTCCATATGTTATACATAAGATTGCTGTAGCATGTCGGATGTAAAGATGAAGATTTATTATTTAGAGATTATTAGAAAGGAGAATAATATGTATTGTGTATTATCGATATTAATTTGTTTAGGTGGTTTTATATTATATGATCAAACAGGAAATTTTGATTATCTATTTAAGATGTTAATTATTTCTACAATGTTTGGGTTATGTGATTCTATATCTAGTCTAAGTATTAAAAAGTTTATAGACGCCATATCAAATTATAAACCATTTGAAAAAGATAAAAAGAACAAAAAATAAGATTCGCGTAAAAAACATGCCCTTTAATAGAGAGAATAAGTAAAAATAGGGAATATGAGAATATATCTCTTCCCCTTTTTACTTTTTTATTTGAGCAATAGTTAGGAGGTTTATTGTGAAAAAAGAAAGTGAGTTTCAAAAAAACTTGAAGAAAGAGTTAAAAACAATGTTTCCTGGTTGCATTGTAACTAAATTAGACTCTAGTTGTATTCAAGGAATACCAGACTTACTAGTTCTCTATAAAAACAAATGGGCTACATTGGAAAACAAAAGAAGTTCGAAGGCTAGTCATCAGCCAAATCAAGACTACTATGTAGAGAAGATGAATAATATGTCATTCTCTAGATTTATTTATCCGGAAAATAAAGACAGTGTTCTTGAAGAACTTAAAAAACTATTTAAAGATTAAGGAGGTATCTTAAGATGATATTTAACAGACATACAAATCTTGAGGGACTTCATGCTCCATTTGGTGCTAGTAAATCTAGTTGGCTAAGATATGATGACAAAAAAATAGTTGAAGTTTTCAGAAATATGCAAGCTGCAGAAATGGGAACTAGATTACATGAATGGGCTAAGTCTACAATTGATTTAGGTATTAAACAACCTCGTTCTAAAAAGACCATATATAATTATGTAAATGATGCTATAGGTTTTAAAATGGAAACAGAAGTTGTTCTATTTTATTCTGAGAGATTTTTCCGGTACTGCCGATGCTATATCTTTCAGAAATGGTGTATTAAGGATACACGATTTGAAAACAGGAGTAAGGCCTGTACATATTGAGCAGTTAGAAATTTATGCTGCTTTATTCTGTTTGGAATACAAGATTAAACCAACAGATATTAAAATTGAATTACGTGTTTATCAAAATGATGAAATAGTAGTTCATGAACCAGAAAGTGAAGATATTTTAGCTATTATGGATAAAATAATTCATACAGATAAAATATTATTAAATATGGAAGGGAGGGTCTAAAATATGAATCCGATTGCTGATGAAATTGCATCATACCTAGGTTCAGCACAATTATCTGATGAAGAGTTTTTGGAACATTATGGTGTCCCAAGACGTTCAGGAAGATATCCATGGGGTTCTGGTGAAGACCCTTATCAACATAGTGGTCCTGATATTTTAGCAAGAGTTGAAAAATTAAAAGCTAAAGGTTGGAAGGATACACCTGAAAACATTAAAAAAGAATTTGGTATTTCTAGTACAGAATATCGTAAGGAAATGACATTAGCTAGAAATATAAGACAAACTGCAAAGATTCAAACAGCTATAAGACTTCGTGATAAAGAAGGATTAGGAGCAACTGAAATTGCAAGAATAATGGGTGTTAAAAATGAATCAACAATAAGAAGTTGGTTTGATCAACATGAAAAAGGAAAAATATACCAAGCCCAACAAACAGCTGATTTTTTAAAGAAAAGATTAGATGAAAGTAAGCATGGTATGATTGATGTTGGTAAAGATGCTGAATTACATTTAAATATATCTAGAGACAAACTTGAAACAGCTGTAAAAATGTTAGAAAAAGAAGGTTATCATAGATATCCAGGAAGAATACCACAACCAACTAACAAAAATCAACAAACTACTCAAATTGTTTTAGCTAAGCCAGAAAAGAAACATGCAGACATATTTAATTATGATCAAGTAGAACCAATAAAGGATTATATTTCTAAAGACAATGGTGTTACATTTGAAAAGAAATTTACATATCCTTCAAGTATGGATTCTAGAAGATTACAAATTAGATATGCTGAAGACGGTGGAACTAAAATGGATGGTATAGTTGAACTTCGTAGAGGTTGCCAAGATTTAGATTTAAAAGGATCTAGATATGCACAAGTTCGTATATTAGTAGATGGTACACACTATATTAAAGGTATGGCTGTTTATGCAGATGATTTACCTGCTGGTATAGATGTTAGATTTAATACTAATAAACATAAAGATAAAACAAAAATGCAATGTCTTAAAGAAATAAAAAATGACCCAGAAAATCCATTTGGTTCGGCTATAAAAGATGTAGAATTAGGTGGTCAATATTGGTATACTGATTCTAAAACAGGTAAAAAGAAATTAGGTCTTATTAATAAAAGAGCTGATGAGGGAGATTGGACTGAATGGAAAGATTCATTACCTTCTCAATTCTTATCTAAACAAACTAGAACAATGGCAAAGAAACAATTAGATGCCGCTAGACTTAGTAAAGAAGCAGAGTTTGACACTATAATGTCTTTAAATAACCCTACAATTAAAAAATATTATTTAGAGAAATTTGCTAGTACTTGTGATTCAGCTGCTGTTGATTTAAAAGCTGCTGCATTACCTGGACAAAAGTATCATGTAATAGTTCCAAATAATACATTAAAAGATAATGAAATATATGCACCTGGTTATGATCCTGGAACTAAATTAGCTTTAGTTAGATATCCTCATGGTGGTTTATTTGAAATACCTGTATGTACTGTTAATAATAAGAATGCATTAGGTAAAAAATTAATAGGAGCAAACTCCATTGATGCAGTATGTATTAATCATAAAGTTGCTGAAAGATTATCAGGTGCGGATTTTGATGGTGATACTGTGATGTGTATTCCAACTGATGATCCTAAAGGTAGAGTTAAAGTATCTAGACAACCAGAATTAGAAGGTTTAAAAGGATTTGATAATAAAGCATCTTATGGAACTAAAGAAGTTATAGATTCTAAAGGTAATAAACATTATCTAAATAAATATGGTAAAGAAATAAGTGTAATGAAAAACACTAATCTTGAGATGGGTAAAATATCTAACCTAATAACTGATATGACATTACAAGGAGCAAAGAAAGGTGAACTAGCAAGAGCTGTTAGACATTCGATGGTTGTTATTGATGCAGAAAAACATAAGCTAGATTATAATCAAAGTTTTATAGAGAATGGTATAGCAGAATTAAGAAAGAAATACCAACCTAAATTTGATAAAGATGGAAATGTTATTGGCGGAGGAGGAGCTTATACTTTAATATCTAGAAGTAAAGGTCCATATAATGTACCTAAAAGACAAGGTGAAGCAAGAGTTAATATTAAAGGGAAACCTTGGTATGATCCTAAGAAACCAGAAGGTTCATTGATTTATATGACTGCTCCTGATAATAAATTATTCTATGTAGATAGTACATATAATAAGAAGACTAAGGAGAAGACTATAAATACTGTAGACCGGTAAGGTTATACGCTATAACATGGACAATAAAGAAGATAGAGATAGATATGAACCTGTTATGAGAAAAGACCCTAAAACAGGAGAAGTATACTTTACTAATAAAAAAGGAAACATAAAATATGTAACTGAAATGCGAAAGAATACATCAACTAATATGGCAGAAACTACGGATGCATATACCCTAGTATCTAGACAGAGGCACCCTATGGAAATAATATATGCTGATTATGCTAATAGTATGAAAGCCCTAGCTAATAGAGCTCGTATAGAGAAGATAAATACCGGTAGACTTATGTATAACCCTAATGCTAATAAAATATATAAGAATGAGGTACAATCTCTTGAAAACAAATTAAAAGAAGGTAAAATGAACACTATTAAAGAAAGGGAGGCTACTAGAAGAGCTAGTTCTGAATTAAAAAGAAAGAAAGAATTAAATCCCGATCTAAAAGGTGAAGATGAAAGAAAAATAGGTCAAAGATTAATGAATAAGTATAGACAAGAAACTGGTGCTATACCTAGAAGAGAAAGATCTATTAATATAACGGATAAAGAATGGGAAGCTATTCAAGCTGGTGCTATAAGTGAGAATAAACTAAAAGAAATATTAGATCATTCTAATCCGGACATTCTTAGAGAAAGAGCAATGCCTTCTAATAAAAGACAATTAACAAGTGCTCAAATAAATAGAATAAAAGCTATGAGTACTAACTTTACTTTAGCTGAAATTGCAAAGAAGATGAATGTTTCTACTTCAACAATTTCAAACATTTTGAAAGGAGGAAAATAAAAATGTCAAAGAAAGTTTTAACAACAATAACAACAATTGACAATCCTTTTGATCCTTTTGAAGAATTTGATTCTTGGTTTAACTTTGATGTTGAGAAAGGATATTATACTTCATCAAGATTAGCAAGAATTACAAAAACTGATGAAACAATGACTGAAAAAGAAGTAAATGATGCAATTGAGGCTGCTGTAGACAGATTAATTGAAATAGATCCACTTGATTTGTATAAAAAAGTACAGAAAGTGGTAGAAGAAGACGATGAATGGGAAGAATACAAGGGGGAGGGGTCTTAAAAAAGACACCCCCTACCGTCATCGCGGCGGTCTTTATATTTTCCCCGGGGGTAATTTTTAGAAATGCCCTTTTACCTTAGATGGTATTTAAAGTGATTTGTAGAATATGATGTGATCGGATAACTAGAATTTAACAATACCTCCTGTTCGGATATATTATGTTTATTCTCCTTTCTAAAGATATATTATTGTCTGCTACAAGTCACTTTAAATGCTATCTAAGTCGTAGAAAACTAACATGAAAGGAGAAGTAAGTATGGCAAAAGTTAAAACAAGTAGATCTGAAAAGTCTAATAACATCCGTCCTGCATTAACTCCTGAAGCTAGAGAGAATCAATTAATCTATCTAGCAACGAATTTGGCAGAACAGCAGTTGAAAGATGGTACTGCTTCTTCTCAAGTCATAACTCATTATTTAAAATTAGGTTCTACTAAAGAAAGAATCGAAAAAGAAATTCTTGAAAAACAGAAAGAGTTAATAACTGCAAAAACAGAATCATTACAATCTGCTAAAAGGATCGAAGAACTTTATGCTAATGCTATTACAGCTATGAGGCAGTATAGTGGTCATGGAGGTGCTGATGACGATGAGGAATCAGATGACTATTAGAACATATTCAGAGCTTATGAAATTAAAAACATTTGAAGAAAGATTTGAATACCTTCGTTTGTATGGAAGAGTTGGAGAAGATACTTTTGGATTTGATAGATATTTAAACCAATTATTTTATACATCAAACGAATGGCGTTCATTAAGAAATTATATCATCACTAGAGATGGTGGTTGTGATTTGGCTATCCCTGATAGAAAGATTATAGATCAGAAAATTTTAATACATCATATTAATCCGATATCAAAGGAAGACATATTACAAAAAACTAAATTTTTGTTAGACCCTGAGTATTTAATAACTACGGTTGATAATACTCATAAGGCTATACATTATAGTAATGAGGATAATTTATTTCAAGGTCCTATTACTAGAACAAAAAATGATACATGTCCTTGGCGACATTGAAAGGAGGTAAATTCATGGGACACAATAATTACTCAAAATTTTCTAGACATAATAATCAAGAAGAGCAACATCATATAATGGATGTTCCTTCATTTGAAGAAAAGAATGAAGAAATAGAAGTTAATGAGATGCCTGTTCATACTCATCCGGTTAATGAAGTAGTTGAAACTGTTACACAAGCAATTGTTGGAAAAGTTTCAGGATGTTCACAATTATATGTTAGAAAAGAAGGTAAAAAAGAATCTGATGTTCTATGCACAATAGATAAAGATTCTGAAGTTAAAATTAACCAAGTTGAATCGACTGAAGAATTTTACAAAGTAATTACCCCTTCAGGAATTGAAGGATATTGTATGAAGAAATTCATAGAAATTAAGTAGAGGTGATCGGTATGGAAAATGAAGAAATAAAAGAAAATGAAAACATTCCCAATGATCAAGATAGTATATTATTATCAATTAAAAAATTATTAGGAATATCTAAAGAATGCACTGATTTTGATACCGACATCATAATACATATAAATACTACATTGATGAATCTAGATCAATTAGGTATAGAAATATCTAAGTCTTTTTCTGTTAAAGATAATAAACAGACATGGTCTGAGATCATTACAGAACAAGAAAGAATAGATTCAATTATTACATATGTGTATTTAAAAGTTAAATTAGTGTTTGATCCACCTTTAAGTTCAGCTGTTATGGAAGCTAATAAACAATCTATTAATGAATTAGAATGGCGTTTGACTGTACAAGTTGACGAAAACAAATTAAATAAGGAAGGGGTGTAAACTATGTGGCAATATCAAAATACAGATGAGTTATATCATCATGGTGTTTTAGGAATGAAATGGGGTCGTAGACGTTATCAAAATAAAGATGGTAGTTTAACCCCTGCTGGTAAAAAAAGAGCTAATAAATTATTAAAACAATATTCAAAAGTAACTGGTAAAAAGATAATAATTAAAAAGAAAACTGTTGAAGGTAATCATGAAGAGAAGACAATAAAAGATATGACAAATGAAGAGTTAAAATCTCGTACTACTAGAATGAATCTAGAAAGTGATTATATTAATGCTAAAACTAGATTATCGTCTTTAACCAAAAAACCAGAAACTAAACAACAAGTTTCTAAAGGAAAACAATTTACCAATAAAGTTATGAAAGAAGTTGTTGGACCATCTGCTGTACAAGCTGGTAAAACAGTATTACAAGATTGGCTTACTAAGGTTGGTAAAGAATATGCTGGATTATCAAATAAACAATCTAATCCTCTTTCTTCTTTAGAAAATAAAAATAAGAAATTAAGATTAGAAAAAGAAAATCTAGAGTATGAAAAAACTATAGAAGAATTAGCTAAAAAAGCTAAAGCTAAAACTAAAAAGTAAAGGAGTAAATTATGGCATTATCGAATACTGCTACACCTAAATATTACGGTATGTTTCGAGATGCCGTAATGAGAGGCGAAATTCCAGTTTGTGAAACCATATCTATGGAAATGAATCGTATAGATGCTCTAATAGATAACCCTGGGATTTATTATGATGATCAAGCCATAGATGGTTTTATTAAATATTGTGAAGATGAGTTAACATTAACTGATGGTGAAGATTTAAGATTACTGGACTCTTTTAAACTATGGGCCGAACAAGTATTTAGTTGGTATTATTATGTTGAACGTAGTGTTTATGTTCCATCTAAAGATGGGCATGGTGGGCATTATGTTAATAAACGTATTAAGAAAAGATTAACTAATAAACAATACTTGATTGTTGCCAGAGGTGCTGCTAAATCACAATATGAATCTTATATACAAAATTACTTTTTAAATGTAGATACATCTACAACTCATGGCGTACATACTGCTCCTACTATGAAACAAGCAGAAGAAGTGTTATCGCCAATGAGAACAGCAATAACTCGTTCAAGAGGACCTTTATTTAAGTTTTTAACAGAAGGTTCTATTAATAATACTACTGGTTCTAAAGTGAATCGTGTTAAGTTGGCATCAACGAAGAAAGGTATAGAGAATTTCTTAACTGGATCTCTTTGTGAAATAAGACCAATGACAATAGATAAACTTCAAGGATTAAATAGTAGAATTAATACAGTAGATGAATGGTTATCTGGAGATGTTAGAGAAGATGTTATAGGTGCTCTTGAACAAGGTGCATCTAAGAATGATGATTATCTGATCATTGCAGTAAGTTCTGAGGGAACTGTTCGTAATGGTCCTGGCGATACAGTCAAAATGGAATTAATGGATATCTTAAAAGGTGACTATGTTAATCCTCATGTATCGATATGGTGGTATAAATTAGATTCTATTGATGAAGTAGCTAATCCGGATATGTGGATAAAAGCTAATCCTAATTTAGGTAAAACAGTAACTTATGAAACATATCAGTTAGATGTTGATAGAGCTGAGAAAGCTCCAGCTACTAGAAATGATATTCTAGCAAAACGTTTTGGTATTCCTATGGAAGGTTATACTTACTTCTTTACATATGAAGAAACATTAAAACATAGGAAACGTGATTATTGGCAAATGCCATGTGCACTTGGAGCAGACCTTTCACAAGGTGATGACTTCTGTGCATTTACATTTTTATTCCCACTTTCTAGAAATGCTTTTGGTATTAAAACTAGAAATTATATTACTGAACATACACTTATGAAATTACAACCTGCTATGCGATTGAAGTATGATGAATTTATTAAAGAAGGTAGTTTAATTGTAATGTCAGGTACAGTATTAGATATGATGGATGTTTATGAAGATCTTGATAATCATATAATAGAACGAGATTATGATGTAAGATGTTTTGGCTATGACCCTTATAATGCAAAAGATTTTGTTGAAAGATGGGAAAAAGAAAATGGACCATTTGGTATCGAAAAAGTAATACAAGGTGCTAAAACCGAATCAGTACCATTAGGAGAGCTTAAGAAATTAGCTGAAGATAGATTACTTATCTTTGATGAAGAACTTATGACTTTTACTATGGGAAATTGTATTACATTAGAAGATACTAATGGTAACAGAAAGCTGTTTAAAAAGCGTTACGATCAAAAGATAGATGCTGTTGCAGCTATGATGGATGCCTATGTAGCTTATAAGCTAAATAGAGAAGCATTTGAATAAAAAAGGAGGATTCAATAATGGAATTAAATATTGGTTCTAGATTTAAAAATGCATGGAACGCATTTAATAATAAGAATCCTACTTCCGATAATTATAATGGTGGTTATTATAGAAGACCTGATAGAGTTCGTTTATCTAGGAGAAATGAGAGATCAATTATTACTGCAATATTTAATCGTATAGCATTAGATGTTTCAGCAATAAGGATTAACCATTGTCAATTAGATAAAGACGAACGTTTTAAGAGTGTTCTAAATACATCTTTAAATAATTGTTTGACACTTGAAGCTAATATTGATCAAACAGGTAGACAATTAATACAGGATGCTGTTATGTCTATGTTTGATGAAGGATGTGTAGCTATTGTTCCGGTTGATACGAGTATCAATCCCAATGATTCTAATTCATATGATATTTTATCATTAAGAACTGGAAGAATTGTTACATGGTATCCTGATAAAGTTCGTGTTGAGGTATACAATGAATTAAAAGGATTAAATGAAGAAATAACTCTTAATAAAAAGGATGTTGCTATAATTGAAAATCCATTATATGCTATAATGAACGAACCAAATTCGACTCTACAACGTTTAATAAGAAAATTAGTATTATTAGACTCTATAGATGAACAATCTGGTTCAGGAAAATTAGATCTTATAATTCAGTTACCTTATGTTGTTAAATCTGAAGCTAGAAGGAATCAAGCAGAACAAAGAAGACAAGATATTGAAAAACAATTATCAGGTTCAAAATATGGTATTGCATATACTGATGGTACAGAGAAAGTAACACAGTTGAATCGTCCGGTTGAAAACAATCTAATGAAACAGATTGAATATTTAACGAGTATGCTATATAGCCAGTTAGGTATTACACAAGCGATATTAGATGGTACGGCAGATGAACAAACTATGTTAAATTATTATTCTCGTACAGTAGAACCAATAATTTCATCTATAGTAGATGAAATGATAAGAAAATTCATTACCAAAACTTCTCGAAGCCAAAAGAAAAGTATCTTATTCTTTAGAGATCCATTTAAATTAGTTCCTGTAAATAATATAGCAGAAATTGCTGATAAGTTTACAAGAAATGAAATAATGACATCTAATGAAATAAGACAAGTTATTGGTCGTAAACCTTCTGATGATCCTAAAGCTGATATGTTGATTAATTCTAATTTAAATCAGTCTACTGAAGATATTAAAAACATACAAGGAAACGATAATAATGAAAATAAGATGGAGGGAGGAAAAACCAGTGAAAAATGATTATGATTTTGGTGGTTGGGCTACAAGGAATAATATTGAATGTTCCGATGGTAGAACAATTATGAAAGATGCATTCAAACAAAATGATGGACAAAAAGTTCCATTAGTTTGGAATCACCAACATAATGATCCTAGTGAAGTATTAGGTCATGCTTTATTAGAAAATAGAGCAGATGGTGTATATGCATATTGTAAATTTAATGATACTGAATCAGGTCAAAATGCAAAGTCTTTGGTTGCTAATGGTGATATAGATAAATTATCTATATATGCTAATAAGTTAATAACAAAGATGAATAACGTTATGTATGGTTGTATCAGAGAAGTTAGTTTAGTATTAGCAGGAGCTAATCCTGGTGCTTATATAGATTCTATTATGGCCCATGGTGAAGATTCTGAAGAAGAAGCTATCATATATAATGAAGAAGATATTGATTTAGAAGCTAAACCAGAGGAATTAGATGATATGCAACATAGTGATGAAACTGATGATACTAAAAATGAAAAGGAGGATCCTGATAAAATGGATGAAGACAAAAAAGAAAAGACAATAAAAGAGGTTATTGACACTATGAATGAAGAGCAAAAACAAGCTATGTATGCTATAGTTGGTCAAGCTTTGTCACATTCTAATGATTCCGAAAAAGATGATAAAGAAGATGATGAAGAAGACGATAAAAAAGATACAGATACTAATAATGACAACAATGGAGATGACAAAGAAAATAAAGAAGATGGAGGAGAAGAAGTTATGAAACATAATGTATTTAACAAAGATACTGATAACAATGAAGTGTTACAACACTCAGAAATAATGGCAGAAGCTATTAAAGATGCTAAAAAATATGGATCTATGAGAGATTCAGTTATGGCACATGCTGATGAAGCTGGTTTAACAGAAGAACAAACAAATAGAGTTATAAATGGAATTACAGGATGGACTGGAAATGAAAACGCTATAGCTACTTTATTCCCAGAAGCAACTGAACTTTATAGAGAACCAAGAATGATCGAAAAAGATAATTCATGGGTTGCTAAAGTTATGAATGCTGCTAAACATACACCATTCTCTAGAGTAAAAACAACTTTCGGTAAAATGAAAGAAGATGAAGCTAGAGCTAAAGGTTATATAAAAGGTAACAAAAAGACAAATATCCAAATGGCTGTAATTAACAGGATAACAACACCTACAACTGTTTATATTAAAAATGAAATTGACAGAGATGATGTTATTGATATAACAGACTTCGATGTTGTTGCATGGCAAAAAAGAGAAATGAGAAAACAACTTGATAAAGAATTAGCATTAGCTATGTTATTAGGTGATGGTAGAGATGTTTCTGATTCAAACAAAATCAACGAACAAAACATCAGACCAGTTATCTCAGATGATGATATGTATACAATTAAATATACAGTAACAAAAGGTAAAGATTATACTCAAGAAGGAAACAGCTTCTCTGATAATGATTCTAGAACAAAAGGTATAATCAGAGCTGCTCTAAGAGCAAGAAAAGATTATAAAGGTTCTGGAACACCAACATTCTTTACAACTGAAGACATTGTTACAGATATGTTATTAATCGAAGACCAAAATGGTAGAAGAATCTACAACACTATAGCTGAATTAGCTTTAGCATTAAGATGTAAAGAAATAGTTACAATTCCAGAAATGGAAGCAGAAGCTTATAAAGATGTTTATGGCGTAATAGTTAATATGAACGATTATACAGCTGGTGCTGATAAAGGTGGATCTGTAAATATGTTCGATGATTTCGATATTGATTACAACCAAATGAAATACTTAATCGAAACAAGAATGTCAGGTGCTTTAACAGTTCCATATTCTGCAATTGTATTAAAGAAAGAAGCTACAGCTTCAGATCAACCACAAGGGTAATCATATCTTATAAGGAGAAAAGGTCAAAATGGCGAAATTTAGTGGTAAAATAGGCTACTATCAAATGGTTGAAAAGAAACCTGGTTATTGGGTTGAAGATATTATTGAACGTCATTATTATGGTGATATAGAAAGACTATATAATGTTAGTCAATCATCAGGACAAGTAAATGACAATGTGTCTTTGAATAATACTATAAGTATTGTAGCCGACCCATACGCCAATGAGAATTTTCAACATATGAAATATGTAGTATTTATGGGTACTAAATGGAAAATAACAAATGTCGAAGTTAAGTATCCAAGATTAATATTAAATTTAGGAGGTGTTTATAATAAGAACGTGGGAAAATCTTCAAACTGATTTAGAAAAATTATTTGGATCTAGACATGTCTATTATAACCCTCCAGATAATTTAACTATGGAATATCCTGCAATAAGATATTCTCTAAGTGATATTGATAGTAAATATGCTAACAATTCACAATATGTCGGATTTAAATCATATGATATAGTTGTTATAGATGAAGAAAGTGATAATCCAGTAATTGAAAAATTATTAAGATTATCTTATGCTTCTTTTGAAAGACACTATGTTAGTGATAATTTAAATCATGATATAATTAAACTTTATTATTAAAAAGGAGGAACTTTATTATGGGAACAAAATTAAAATGGGACCAAACAGGTGAAAGAGTTTATGAGACTGGTGTAAGTAAAGGTGTTCTTTACCCACTAGCTAATGGTAAATATGACAAAGGTGTTGCATGGAATGGTTTAACAGGAGTAACAGAATCTCCTTCAGGAGCTGAATCTACACCTTTATATGCTGATAATATTAAATATTTAAATTTATTATCAGCTGAGGAATTTGGTGCTACTATAGAAGCATATACATATCCAGATGAATTTGCAGCTTGTAATGGTGAAGCTAGTTTAGCTGAAGGTGTTGTGGCTGGACAACAAAAACGTACTCCATTTGGTATGTCATATCAAACTAAAATAGGTAACGATACAGATCCAGAAGCTGGATACAAATTACATTTAATTTATGGTGCTCAAGCTGCTCCATCAGAGAAGGCTTATGCTACTGTAAATGATAGCCCAGAGGCTATAACATTCTCTTGGGAAATTACTACTACACCAGTAGAAGTACCAGGATTTAAACCAACTGCTTCTATAACAATAGATTCTACTAAAGTTGATGCTGCTAAATTAGCTGCTTTAGAGAGCATATTATATGGTGAAGAAGCTACTGAAGAAGGTGGAACAGCTACAGAAGCTAGATTACCACTACCAGCAGAAATAGTTGAATTATTCAAAGTTGCTGGATAATTTTTTAAGTATTACACACATTTATTATTAAAAGGGATTATCAGCATTAAGCTGAGTCAGTCCCTTTTTTTTAATTTTTTATTTAGAAAGGAGAAAACAATTATGTTATCAAAAAATATTAAATATACAGATTATAATGGAGTAGAAAGAGAGGAGAAGTTTCTATTTAATTTATCTAAGGCTGAACTTATGGAAATGGAAATGGGTACAACAGGTGGACTAGCTGAAATGATACAAGAAATAATAGCTTCTAAAGATGGAGCTAAAATAATAAAAACTTTTAAGGATTTAGTTCTTAAAGCATATGGTGAGAAATCAGCAGATGGAAAAAGATTTATTAAAGTTAGCGATACTGGTGTACCACTATCTTTAGCATTCTCTCAAACAGAAGCGTACTCAGAATTATTTATGGAATTAGCTACTGATGCAGATGCTGCCGCAGCATTCGTTGCTGGTATTATACCTGGAGATATAGATGTATCTAATATTGAATTACCAGATGATCTAAAAACTCCAGAAGTTATAGATGCAATAAATAAAGCAAAAGCAGCTAATGATAATAAAGTAGCTCAATTACCAGCTAATAATCAACAATAAAAGGAGATGTATCTATGATAGTTATAACTGTTCCTGCTATTGAAATGTTTAATGAAGCTACACAAGAATTTATCCAAACAAAGGAGCAAGTTTTGCAATTAGAGCATTCATTAGTATCATTATCTAAATGGGAGTCAAAATGGAATAAACCATTCTTAGATAGTGCTGATAAATCAATAGCTGAAACATTAGATTATATTAAATGTATGACTATAACACAAAATGTTCATGATGATGTTTATACTAGATTAAGTAAATCTAATATAGAAGCTATAAATAACTATATAGATGCTCCAATGACTGCTACTACATTTCCAGATAATAATGGACATAGTAGAGAGATAATAACATCCGAAATTATATATTATTGGATGATATCATTAAACATTCCTTTTGAATGTCAGAAATGGCATTTAAATAGATTATTAACATTAATTAGAGTATGCAATGTTAAAAATACTCCTCCTAAGAAAATGAGTAAGCGAGAGATTATGAGTCGTAATGCCGCTCTTAATGCTGCTCGCAGGAAGAAACTCAATTCGAAGGGATAATCAGATAGGAGTAAATAACTATGGTTAGTTTCAAGCAGAAAGGTGATTTTTCTAAGTTAACAAGTTTCTTAGAGAAAGCAAAAGAAGCTGTTAAACTTGGTGATTTAGATCGTTATGGGCGTGAAGGTGTAGAAGCCCTATCAGCTGCAACTCCTAAAGAATCTGGTTTAACAGCCAACTCGTGGTATTACGAGATAATTCATGAAAAGGGATCGGCATCGATTTCGTTTCATAATTCAAATGTGAATAAAGGAGTTCCTATAGCTATAATATTACAATATGGTCATGGAACTCGTAATGGCGGTTGGGTAGAAGGTATTGACTATATAAATCCTGCTATGCGACCAGTATTTAAAAAAATCGCAGAAGATGCGTGGAAGGAGGTTACTAAGTTATGAGTAAAACTATCGATGAAAAAGTCGTCGAGATGAAATTTGATAATAAACAATTTGAAGCTAATGTTCAAACATCTTTATCTACTTTGGATAAGTTAAAACAAAAATTAAATTTAACTGGTGCTTCCAAAGGGTTAGATAATGTAAAAGAATCAGCTAAAAATTTATCATTTAGTAATATAGAAAGTAGCCTTGCTTCTTTAGAAAAAAGATTTTCAACAACTGGAATAATTGGTATGACAGTTATCCAAAATTTAACTACAGCTGCTATGGGATTAGCTAAAAAACTAGCAGGTGGTGCTTTAGATAGTATTCTTGGTGGAGGTAAAAGAAGAGCTTTTAACTTAGAGAATGCCAGATTTCAATTAGAAGGTTTGTTAAAAGATGCTGGAAAAGTTGAAGCCGTAATGGCAGATGTTGATTATGCTGTTAGCGGAACTGCTTATAGTTTGGATGCTGCAGCTGGTGTGGCATCTCAATTGGCAGCATCAAGTATAGAAGCTGGAGATGGAATGAAAAAAGCACTTAGAGGTGTTGCCGGTGTAGCTGCTATGACTAATAGTAGTTACGAAGATATAGGTAGAATATATACTCAAGTTGCAGGTCAAGGTCGTCTTATGGGTGATCAATTACTTCAACTTTCAGGTAGAGGTATGAATGCTGCAGCTACTTTAGCTAAATATTTAAATAAAACAGAGGCTGAAGTAAGAGATATGACCTCTAAAGGAAAAATAGATTTTGAAACATTTGCAGCAGCAATGGACGATGCTTTTGGTGAACATGCCAAAGCTGCGAATAATACTGTTAATGGTGCTATGGCTAATATTAAATCTGCATTAGGTAGAATAGGTGCTTTATTCTATGAACCACTTATCAAACAAAAAGGACCATTAGTACAATTTTTAAATGAAGTCAGAGTTGCTATAAATGGTGTTAAGAAATCTATGGAACCAATAGCAGAAGAAATAACAACTAAAATAAATAATGCTTTATTAAAAGCTACTGAAATATTTAAAAGATTTGTAGCTGTATTAAATTGGAGTCCATTAGTTAAATTTAAAGATACATTAAAAGGTATGAGTGATACTTTAAAAGGAACTCTTAAACCTATAAATAGTGTAAAAGAAGGACTAGATAAAGTTAAACACACTTTAGAGGATTATAATAAAATTGCTGATAGAATAATAAAAGGAGAATTTAAGAATGCACCAGTAAGATATCAACTATTAGCAGAAGCTGGATACGATTGGGCATATGCACAGAATTTAGTTAATGAACGATTAGGTTCAAGTGTTAGACATGCTACTGATTTCAATCCAGCCGCAGAACAAATGACTCAAAATACTGAGAATATGGTTGAATCAAGTGAAGCTCTAGTAGAAACTCTAGTTAAATTATCTAAAGAGGAATTAATGGCCAAAGGATACACAGAAGAACAAGCTGAAGCTATAAAGACTTTAGGCGATGTTTCTAAAAAAACAGGTATTAATGTACAAGAACTATTAAAATTACTAGATAAAGATCAATTCGATGCAAAATTCCTTATATTCAATAGTTTTAAAAACGTTGGTATGGGATTAGTAACAGTTCTTAAATCTATAGGTAGTGCATTGGGCCAAGTATTTAGTGTAAAATCTGAAAGTTTATTTGATATGGTAGCTACTATACATAAATTTACAATGATATTTAATGAAAAGATTCAACGTAATGCTGAAGGATTAACAAATACTTTAAAAGGATTATTTTCTATTATACATCTTATAACTAGTATTATAGGAGGAGGATTTAAATTAGCATTAAAATTATTAAATGTTGTTTTAGGTGCCTTTAATCTTAATATATTAGATGTTACAGGAGGTATAGGTGAACTTATATTTAAATTTGAACAATGGTTAACTAAAGAGAGTGGTCTTATAGTAGTTTTAAAGAAATTTGTGCAATGGGTTGCTGAATCTGCAGTTAAAGTAAAAGATTTTATTACACAAAATGAAAAGATAATGAGTATATTACGAAAAGTTAAAGATTCTCTTAAAGGAGCTAAAGATGGAATTAAAGCATGGATTGATGGTTTTAGAAATATTGATAATGTTCCTAAATATATATTTGAAGGTTTAATAAATGGTTTAAAAAATGGTGGAAAAACGGTATTCGAAACTATTGGTAATATTGCTACTGGTTTAATTGAATTTTTTAAAGGTATACTTGGAATACATTCACCATCTACTGTGTTCTTTGCTATAGGTGGATTTATCGTAGCTGGATTGATAGCTGGTATAATTAATCAATCTTCTGGTATATTTGGAGTATTGCAAACTATTGGAAATAAAATGATAGAATTCTTTAAAGGTTTAAAACTAGGAGATATTATTGCTGTTGGTGTAACTACTGGATTAATAATGATGGTTAATAAAACATTGAATATTATTCAAACAATAGTTAACCCATTACGTAGTTTAAATAATGTTTTTAATTCGTTATCAGGAATGTTAAATGATTTTGGTGATGCTGCTCAAGGATTTGGCAAAAGGATGAAATACGAAGGTATTGCATCAATGATTAAAAGTATTGGAATTACAATAGGTATATTAGCAGCAGCATTAGTAGTTCTTGGAAAATTACCATATGATGAATTAAAACAAGGTGGTATTGCTTTAGGTATAATGGCTGGTGTTTTAGCATTATTTATAGGTGCTATTGCATTGATGTCTAAAAGATTATCGACGGTTAAATTACCAGATATGAGTAAAACATTAGCAGTTCTTTTAGGAGTTGCTATTAGTATTAGTATTATAGCAGGTGCTTTAAAGAAAGTTGGTAAAATACCATCTGATAAAATTGGTACTGCAGTATTTGGTTTAATGTCATGTGTACTTGGTATGGCAGCATTAGTTGCTGTATTAGGTGTAGTTACTGATAAATTAAAAGGTACTAAAAATATTAATAAAATTGGTAATGTGTTCCTGAAAATAAGTGCTAGTATGTTAATAATAGCTACTGCATTAAAAATGATGAAAAATGTTGAACCTTACCAAATATATACTATGGTTGGTATATTCGTTGCTTTAACTGCTTTGTTAGGAGCTATAGCTGCTATAAATCATTTCTCTAAAGGCGGAGTTATAAAAGCCGGAGAAACTATTAAATCTGTTTCTGTTGCTATGGTACTATTAGTTGTTGCTATGAAATTGGCTGGTAAATTAAAAGCTGAAGATTTTAAAAACGGTATAGCTGTTGTTGGAGTGTTTTTAGGATTTATAACAGCATTAATGTTTATATCTAAGAAATTTAAAGGAACTGAAATGATGAAAGTTTCAGGCTCTATATTACTTTTAGTTGCTGCTTTGGGCGGTATAGCTTTAGTTATGAAGTTATTGAGTAATATGGATCCAGAAGGAATAAAGAAAGGTATGCTTTGTGTTACTGGTTTATCTATAATATTAGGAGTATTAATAACAGTATCTAAAGAAACCTCATCTGCTCATGGACTAACATTATTAGGTATGTCTGCAATGATATTAGCTATGGCCGCAGCTACTGTTTTATTAGGTATGATGGATCCTAGTAAAATAAAAAATGGTATAATGGCAGTAGGAGCTTTAAGTGTATTTGTTGGAATATTAACTAGATGTGCTAATGGAATAAAGGCTGGCAAAAATGCTAAATCTGCTCTTGTAACATTAACTGTTATGATTGGATTATTAGCAGTTGCTATGGTTGGTTTGTCTTTCATAGAACCAAAAAGATTACTATCATCTGCAACTGCATTAGGAGAAGTTATGTTGTCTCTTGGTGCTGTAGTTGCTGCTGTTGGTCATATGAAAATAAATAAAGGCGTTATTGGTACAGTTATATTATTAACAGCTATCACAGGGGCTATGGCTGCTATAATAGCTGGATTATCAATGTTACCAAATCCTCAAGGAGCGGTTCAATCAGCTACTGGTGTAGCTATATTAATGGGTGCATTAGGAGTTATGGTATTTGCATTAAATAAATTTGATCAAAGAAAGAAAATTAATTTCAAAGGTATTCTTCAATTAGCTGCTTTAATACCATTATTAATTGGTATAGCTGCTGCTTTAAGTATAGTTGGCAATGTACAAAATGCCGTAGGTAATGCTGCTGCAATAAGTATATTACTAGTTGCTTTAACTGGCGTAATGGCTGGTTTAGGAGCAATTGGTAAATTCCTAGGTGGAAAAATGGTATTGGGACTTGTAGGCATGCTAGCTCTTATAGGTGAATTGTTCTTAGTAGTAGAATTATTAAGACAAATGGATGGATTACAGAATGCTGCTCAAAATTGTACAGCTTTAGCTATATTTATTGGGGCATTATCTGTAGTATTATTACTTATAAGTGCTGTTGGTACTATATATGCTGCTACAATGGGTCTTGCTGCTACCGGTTTACTTGGCATGCTAGCTCTTATAGGTGAATTGTTCTTAGTAGTAGAATTATTAAGACAAATGCAAGATATACAAAATGTCATGCCTAATGTCTTAGCTTTAACTATATTATTAGGAGCTTTGACCGATTGCTTAGTTAAAATTGCATTAGTTGGCCCATTAGCAATAATAGCAGATGCTGCTATATTTGGATTAATTGGAGCCATAACAACAATGGGTATATTAGCTACTGCTGTTGGAGCACTTATGGAAAAATTTCCTCAATTACAAGATTTCCTTAATAAAGGTTTACCTGTATTAGAACAAATAGCTTTAAGTATAGGTAAAGTTCTAGGTAATTTAGTTAGAGGATTTTTAGATGGTGCTACAGCTGGTTTACCAGAGATTGGATTAAGATTATCTCAATTTATGGTTAATGCTTTACCATTCATAACAATAGCACAAACTATAACTGATAAACTGGGTACAGGTGTTGAATATCTATCTAAAGCTTTATTTAGTTTAATTGGTGCTAATTTGTTAGATGCAATTGCAAGATTCATTTCTAATGGGGAATCATTCTCTAGATTAGGTACAGAATTAACTAAATTTATAACAAATGCTATGCCATTTATAATGATAATGTCGACTGTAAATCCAGCTATAATGTCGGGTGCAGAAGCAATGGCTAATGCTATATTATCATTGACCGCTGGTAATTTATTGCAACAAGTTACTGGTTGGCTAACTGGTAAAACTGATATGTCGGAATTTGGAAATCAATTAGGTTCTCTTGGTACAGGATTAAATGATTTTGTTAGTAAATTACAAGGATTTGATGAAACTAAAATACCTATTGTTGACGCTGCTTGTCAAGCTTTAAAGACATTAGCTGATACAGCCAAAGAAATACCTGCTAGTGGCGGATTATGGCAATGGTTAGCAGGAGAAAATGATATTGGTTCCTTTGCAGAACAATTACCTAATGTAGCTACGGGTATTACAGGTTTTGTTAGTGAATTAGTTAATGGTGGATTTAGTGAAGATAAAATAGCTATTGTTGAATCTGCTTGTAAAGCATTAAAAGCATTAGCAGAAGTTGCTAAAGCAATACCTAAATCAGATGGCTTCTGGCAATGGTTATCTGGGGATCAAGATTTAAAGAAATTTGCAGAAAAATTCCCAGATGTAGCAAAGGGCGTTACAGGATTCGTTAAAGGGTTAGAGGGATTCCCAGCAGATGCTGTTGATAAAGTTAATTCAGCTTGTAATGTAATGTGGGCTATTAAAGATTTAGCAGGGGCTGATCTTAATAATATTACAAATAAATCAGAAGAACTTGGAAATAAGTTAGTGACGTTTGCCGGAAAAATTAAAGAATTTGCTGAAGGAATGAACTCTGTTAGTGAAGAAGCATTAGAAACTACTAAACAAAAATTACAAAAAATAATAGAAATAGCTAATAGCATGACAGAATATAATACTGAAGCTTTAGAGAAATTTAGTGAGTCTTTATCTAGATTTGGTAAAGAATCAATACAAAACTTTGTTACAGCATTAAATGATGAGAATTTTAAAACTCAAGCACAAAATGCTATAATAGATATGATAAATAAAGTTATAGAAGCTGCTGAAAGCAAACGCGGTGATGTTGAAAATAAAGCTAAAGAAGTCGTTGGTTCTGCGGCTAATGGTTTAGAAGACGGAGCAGCTAAGAGTAAAGCTTATACAGCCGGAGTAAATTTTGTTGAAGGATTTGCTAGAGGTATATCCGAAAAAGGATACCTAGCAACAAATGCTGCTAGTAGTTTAGGTAGAAAAGCTTTAGAAGCAGCTAGAAAATCTTTAGACGAACATTCACCATCAAAAGAAACGCATAAAATAGGTGAATTCTTTACTCAAGGTCTTATTAATGGTATACAAGAATTAAGAGGTAAAGTATACAGTTCAAGTTCTGATGTTGGTGAAAGAGCAAAAGAAGGATTAATGAGAGCCATTAGTACGATCTCTAATATTATAGATGATGATATGGATGTTAATCCAATAATTAGACCTATATTAGATTTAAGTGATATAAAAGATGGTGCTGGATCAATTAATTCAATGTTTACAAATCCATCTTTAGCTGTAGCTTCTAATTTAGGAGCTATTAGTACAGGTATGGCTAGAAACCGTCAAAATGGAAATGATGATGTTGTTTCTGCTATAAATAAACTTGGTAAGAGTCTAAGTGGTTCTAGAGGTAATACATATAATGTTAATGGTATCACATATGACGATGGAAGTGAAATTAGTAATGCTGTTAGCGAATTAGTTCGTGCAGCTAGAGTAGAAAGGAGAGTGTAATATATGCCTAGAGAAGGTGATAAATGGCGTGTTGTCAGAGGTGATTGTCTTTGGAATATAGCCAAAGCAGTTTATGGTAATGGTGTCAGATGGCCTGAGATTGCAGATGCTAATGGTATACCTAGAAGTAGAGCAAATCTTATATATCCAGGTCAATTATTTATTTTACCAGGTATAACAGGTGGCTCTCCTTCACCTGCTCCTGCTCCAGCACCGCAACCACCCCCAGCTTACACACAAACACCAAATATTGTATGGTTTAGTTTAGCTGCTGGTGAAAGAAGAAAATTTCAAGTTATATGGGAGCAATCTCATAATAAATTTGAAGTTAGATGGGAGATATGGGATTCTAATGGTCATTTATGGATGGCTGATGGTGGAGACCATAACATAACAACTGAAGATAGACAAAAAGCAGACGAATTCACATATCCAGAGTATCAAGATAGATTCGTAATAAGATGTAGTATTAGAGCTGTCGATGATAATGGTAATGGATTATCAGGTTGGGCAATAAAAGAATATGATTTGAGAAATGCACCACCGGGTTTACCATCAGATCCAACATTTAGTATAGATTCTCAGAATAATTTAACAGTCACTTTGGAGAATATTGATCCTGATATAAATGCTGATCAAATAGAAATAGCTATATATCAAGATGATACTAATAAATTTAGCACTGCGAAAGTTAATATTAATAAAGAAACAAATTTTGCAAAATATGTTGTTACTGTTCCAGCAGGACATTCTTATAAAGTTAGATGTAGAGCGGTAAGAGGTAACGAAGTAAGTGGTTGGACCAATTTTACTGGTAGCGAATTTTCAACACCAGTAGCCCCAACTGAGATAACTACTTTAAGACCACAAACGATTAGTGAACAAGGTTCTAAACAATATGGTGTGTTCATAGAATGGAATGAAGTTCCCAGTGCTAAGACTTATGAAGTTCAATGGACTACTAATATAGAATACTTTGATTTATCAAATAATGTCAGTAGCCAAACTACTGAAGAAGGAAAGGGACCAAGATTATTAATAACGGATATAGAAATTGGTCATGAGTATTTCTTTAGAGTTAGATCTATAAATGATAAAGGAAGTTCATTAGATTGGACTCCTATCCGTTCTATTAAATTAGGTTCAGCACCTAGTGCACCTACTACTTGGAGTAATACTTCATCAGCAGTTATAGGCGAAGATCTGAATTTATACTGGACACATAATTCTACAGATGGTTCGTTAGAATCATATGCTAGATTACATATAACGGTTATAGATTCAGCGAATCCAGATAAAGAACCTATGGAATTTACTGAAGTTATTGAAAATACAAAACCAGAAGAAGAAAAGAATAGTAATAGTGTATATAAAATTAATACAAATGATCCTGAATGGGCTTGGCTTCAAAATGGATTTATTATTAAATGGAAAGTACAAACCGCTGGTATTATTGGAGATTATAGCCCTTGGTCTATTGAAAGAGAAATAAATGTATATACTCCACCTCAAGTAACTTTAGATATAACAAATAAAGATGGGGTATCTATAGAAGAAATTAATAGATTTCCATTTCATTTTTCAATAGGAGCAGCACCGGAAACACAAAAACCTATTAGTTATTATATAGAAGTAGTAGCTGATCAAGGTTATAATACCATAGATAAAGTTGGTAACGTTCAAACTATAAATCCAGGGGATAAAGTATATCAGAAATATTATGATCCAGAAAGAAACTCTTGGCGTTTTCTTGTCGAAATGTCACCATCTAATATTGATTTAGAAGATGGTATCAGTTATACCGTCAATGTTACAGTGTCTATGGATTCAGGATTATCTGCTACTGCTAGTCAAACTTTTTTATGTAATTTTGATGATCAATCATATCAAGTATATGCAAATGTAACTATCGATAAGGAAACTTTGACCGCTAGTATACACCCTTATTGTACAGAGTATTATGAGGAAGATGGTGAAGGCAAAACTAAACTAACTGATAATTGTAAATTAGCTGTATATAGAAGACAATATGATGGAACTTTTGTAGAAATCGCTTCAGAGATTCCAAATGAAGAGAATACTTATGTTGTAGATCCACATCCATCATTAGATTATGCTAGATACAGAATAGTTGCAAGAACAAATGATACTGGGGCTATAAGCTATGCTGATATTAGCGGAGTTGAGGTAAAAGAGCCAGCTGTAGTTATTCAATGGGCTGAAGCATGGACAAAATTTGATTATACAAATGATCCAGAAGAGAAAATTGAAAAACCTTGGGCTGGTTCGATGTTAAAATTACCTTATAATGTAGATGTTTCTGAAAGTAAAAGTTTAGATGTATCTTTAATTGAGTATGTTGGTAGAGAACATCCTGTTAGTTATTACGGAACACAAGTTGGTGAAACAGCTAATTGGAATGTTACTATACCAGTAGATGATAAAGAAGTAATTTATGCTTTAAGAAGATTATCCAAATACAAAGGAGACGTTTATGTTAGAGAACCAAGCGGAACTGGCTATTGGGCTAATATTGGAGTTACTTTCAATATTAATCATATGGAAGTTACAATACCAGTTTCGTTTACAGTAAAACGAGTAGAGGGAGGAATGTAATATGGTAGATTGGACTAAAACAATGGAACAATCATTTGAATATTATGAAGTAGATCCTAATACTTGGAAAGATATGAGGCCTCTTAACACTGTAAAATCTTGTAGTATTGATAGAGACGAAGGAGTCGATACACTCGGCTCTGCCTCTATTGATGTTACAGATTTATTAGGAGAATCTTATATAAGAGTTTACATCATAATCCGTCAAAATGGAATTAAATACAAATACACATTAGGTACATTTCTTGTTCAGACGCCATCATCAACATATGATGGAAAGAATAGAAATGTGTCGATAGATTCGTATACTCCATTATTGGAGTTAAAAGAAAATCCTCCACCTTTGGGTTATGCTTTATTAAAAGGTGACAATATTATGGAACAAGCATATTTAATAGTCAGAGGAAATTGTAGAGCACCAGTTGTAAAAACTACTTCTGATATTAATTTACAATCTGACTTTGTTGCCGATCCAAATGAAAATTGGCTTACTTATGTAAGAGATTTAATAGCTCAGGCTAAATTTAAATTAGATTTGGATGAAGAAGGACGTATATTATTTGCACCTAAACAAAAACCAGAAGAATTACAACCTAAATGGACCTTTAATGATGATAACAGTTCTATATTATTACCAGAGGCGACTCTAAGACATGATTTATATGGAATACCAAATGTTGTAGAGGTTGTAAGTTCTACTGGAACTAGTCAAATATATAGTAGAGTTGTAAATGATGATCCTAATAGTCCTACTTCAACAATTTCTAGAGGTAGAGAAATATTACATAGAGTAACTGATCCTCAATTACCAGGATTTCCATCTCAAGAACAAATAGATGAATATGCTAGAGAACTCTTATCTAGTTTATCGTCTGTTGAGTATGAAGTTAGTTATTCTCATGGATATTGTCCGGTTAGAGTTGGTGATTGTGTAAGGTTAAATTACGAAAGAGCCGACTTAAACGGAATAAAAGCAAAAATAATAAATCAATCAATAAAATGCGGTACTGGTTGTACAGTAAGTGAAACCGCAGTATTCACTAAAAAACTATGGAAATAGAGAAAGGAGAATAATATGGCATTATCTAAAGATTTGGTTAATCAATTTGTTAAATTAACAACTCAACAGGAAAGACCAAAAGAAGTTACTGTAAATGGTACTTATAAAAAGATAAATAATGAAGAATTTGTTCAAATCGATGGTTCTGATATTTGGACACCTGTCAATTCTACAGTTGATGCTGAGGATGATGATAGAGTGCAAGTTTTGATTAAAAATCATCAAGCTACTATCACAGGAAATATTACTTCTCCTGCTGCTAGATCCAAAGATGTTACGACAATAAAAGATGAGGTTGATGAATTTGGTAATACTATAAAACAAATGGATAATAGTATTATTCAACAAGCAAACTCAATTATTCAAATTGAAAATAATATTAAACAAGTAAATAATACTATATTACAACATGACAATCTTATCAATCAACAAGGTAATAAAATTCAGCAGTTTGATAATACAATTATTCAACAAGGTGATATGATCGAAAGTATGAATAATGTTATTATACAACATGGAAATGAAATAACAGAAATTAATAATACTGTCGAAAGTCAAGGCAATACGATTACTCAGTTTGATAATACTATAAAACAACAAGGAAACTTAATAGATCAACAGGGAAATGTAATAAAAGAATATGGAAACAAAATAACAGCATTTGATTCTGATATTACTATATTAAATAGTGCGTTTAAAATCGATAATGGCGTATTAACTGGTTTAAGTGAAATAATTGTGGAAAAATTAATTACAGATCATTTAGATGGTAAATATGCTAATATTGATTTTGCTAATATTGATATAGCAGCAATTAAGAAAGTATTCTCTGATTCTGGTATTATTAAAGATTTAGTAGTACAAGATGGTAAAATTACTGGAGAATTAGTTGGTGTAACAATTAAAGGTGACGTAATAGAAGGGGGAACAGTTGTTGCTGATAAATTAGTTATTCAGGGTGAAGATGGTTTGTATTATAAACTAAACATGTCTGGAGAAACAGTAGAGGCACAACAAACTGATTATAACAGCTTAAATGGTAAAGTTATAACAGCTAAATCTATTACAGCTGAAAAAATAAGTGTTACAGATTTAGTAGCTTTTGGTGCTACAATTGGTGGTTTTAATATTACTACTAATTCTATATATTCAGGAGCTAAAGAGTCTGTTAATAATAGTACTAGAGGTATATATTTTGATAGAGACGGACAATTTGCTGTTGGTGATCTCAATAATTACCTTAAGTATTTTTATGACGATAAAGATAAAACTTATAAATTAGAGATTTCTGCTGGTGTTATTAGTATGGGTGGAAATGGACAAAATCTTCAAGATAAAATTGATGATTTGGAAGATAAAAATAATAAAGCTATAAAAAACGTTGATGTTCAGTATGCTTTAGGTACTAGTATGATTACAGCACCAACTACTGGATGGAATACTACTGCACCAGAGTGGACTAGCGGTAAATATATGTGGCAAAAAACTATAGTTACATATAATGATGGTACTACTAAAGAAACAGCAGCTACTTGTATTCAAGGTGCCGCTGGTGCTGATGGAATTGATGGTACTGATGGTTCTCCTGGTGCTAAAGGAGATAAAGGTGATCCGGGTCAAAATGGAATTAGTTCGTATACTCACGTTAGATATTCTACATTTTCAGATGGTTCTAATATGTCTACTAATCCTTCAGGAATGAGTTATATTGGTGTTTATACTGGTACTAGCTCAACTGCTCCTACGACTGCTAGCTCATATACATGGGCTAAATTTAAAGGTGATACCGGTGCAAAAGGAGATACTGGAGATAAAGGTAAAGATGGTAATGGTATAAATAGTATAACTTATTATTATACTGTAACATCTAATCAAACTGTTCCGGCTGCTTCAGCTGTAACTGGTACGACTATTCCAACATTAACAGCTACTAATAAATATCTATGGCAAAAAGAAGTAATTGATTTTACAGATGCTACTGTATCTGATAAAACGACAGTTGTATTATTAGCTGTATATGGTGATAAAGGAAATACTGGTTCTACAGGAGTTGGTGTTTCAAAATTACAAGAATTATATTATTTACATACAAGTAATAGTTCAGCTCCTGCTGCTCCAACTGCAGAAGTTACTGATAATACTGGTGATGCTGGTAAATGGACTAAAAAATGTCCAGCTTGGGTAAAAGGTAAATATTATTGGACTTGTACAGAAGTATTGTATACTAATAATACAAGAAAGTGGACTACTCCTATTTTAGCTACGGGATTAAATGATGCTAATACATCTGCTACCGACGCTAATGAAAAAGTAGATGGTATGGATATCGGTGGTAGAAATTTATTAGTTGGTACAAAAACTCAAGACACCACAAAAGGTAATTTTATACAACGGTACAAAAGCAACCGAAGAAACTTTTTTAGGTTGTACGGTTTTTAAAGGATCTTCTAGTTATCATGATATAGGTTTTTCATTAAGAAGAGTTATAGTTGATAATGATCTTAAATTAAACGATCAATTAACATATTCTATTTGGAATAAAACTGACGATACACAAGCTACAAGATATGTGTTTTATGGAGGACCGAATGCTGATGGTACTGGTTTGAGAAATTTAAAAGAATGCGGCACAGTTTTAAATAAAGAATGGACTCGTTTTGTTGTAACATTTAGAATAGACCAAATAATGATGGATTTAGTTGACGAATCGAATAATATATATTGTAGATTAGAACCAACTACTGCTAGCACAGATGGTAAATATCAGTATTGGGCAGCACCTAAATTAGAATTAGGTAATAAAGCAACCACTTGGTCTCCAGCACCAGAGGATACTCAAGATGAGTTAGATAAAAAAGCATCATCCGAAGCTTTAGAAAATGAAAGAAATAAATTACAAGAGGCTCTAACAGAAGCGAATTTAAGAATTGATTCGATACATGGTATAATACAATCTTTGACTTCATCAGGAGCAAATGAATCTGTATTAGTACAAACTCCAGAAGGTTGGAAATTTAATATGACTAAATTTAATGAAGCTATTAACGCCAATCAAGACGCTATTAATAAAGAAACGAATGATAGATTAGCAGGTGATGCTGACAATGCTACATTAATCGATAAAGTTAATAGTCATGTTACTCAAATTGAAAATGGTCAAGAAATTTCATATGTTAATATTGGTACAGATGCTGATAATAATCCATGTGTTCTTTTAGGTAAGAATGGTGGTACTGATAATCAATTTAGAGTTTCAATATCAAATAAAGAAATTCAATTTTTAAAAGATGCTGGAAATGGAAATTATACTAAAATAGCATATATAGATGGTTCTACTTTCTATGGTGATAATATAACAGCTGTTAAAAGATTACAGATTGGTACAGCTCCCAATAATTATTATTGGGAAGTTAGATCTAATGGAAATTTAGGACTGAATTATAAAACTAATTAGAAAGGAGAAATCAAAATGGGAAGATATGATTTCACATGTGAAATGAATTATGGTAAATCATGGGAAAATGACGGACAAACATGTGTATATGTTCAATGTTTCTGGAAATGTAATGGATGGCGATATCATATGCAACCTGTTTATGGATGGGTAACATGTAACGGGGAAGAACGTTGTATGTATAATGCTGGTTATCCAAATTTTACCGATAGTAATGGTCGTTATGCTTTAGGTGATGCTTCTAATTTTACATTCAATAGAGGACATTCAGGTTATAATGTAGCATGTAGTGCTAGATTAAGATCAGACTCTTCTTATGCATCTGGTGAAAGAAGTTCCGGAACACAATATGTTAATGTACCAGCTAAAAAATCAACATTGATAACATATAATGCTAATGGTGGTTCTGGTGCTCCAGGAAATCAAACTAAATGGTTCGGAGAACATATGTGGCTATCCGGTACAAGGCCGACAAAAACTGGTTTTAATTTTGTGAACTGGTCTGCTAGCAATGGTGGAACATATGCCCCTGGTCAGGAATATACTTCCGATCCTGGTGGAACTGTCACTATGACTGCTAATTGGTCTGAAATAACATATACAGTATCTTATAATGCTAATGGTGGTTCTGGTGCTCCAGGAAATCAAACTAAACGATATACAACTAATTTAACTTTAAGTAATACCAAACCAACTAAATCTGGTTATATATTTAAAGGTTGGGCTACTTCATCTAATGGTGCTGTAGTTTATCAACCGGGTGACATTTATAAAAATAATGCTGCTGTTACATTACATGCTGTATGGGAAGTTGCTTATAAAAAACCAACGATAAGTAATCTTAGTGCTTTTAGATGTAATTCTGGTGGTACTGCTAGTGATACTGGAACTTATGTTAAAGTATCTTTTAGTTGGACAACATTTAATAATATGGTTGGAATAGATTTTAGATATAAAGCAGCTAGTGGTAGTTGGTCATCATGGGCATCAATAAAAGGCAGTGCTAGTGGTAAATCGGGTAGTATAAACACTGTTGCTGGAAATAATGCTATCAATCCAGCTAGTTCTTATGAAATTCAAGTTAGAGTCTATGATGCATCTGGAGCACCAGACGCTAAGACAACCGTATCTAATACTATTCCTATATCTACACAATCATTTCCAATTGATGTTAAACAAGGTGGAAAAGGTGTAGCGATTGGTAAGGTTGCCGAAAAACAAGGTGGATTTGAAATAGGCGGATCCATTAATGAAATTTGGTTAGGAGGTATAAAAATATTATGGTACAGTTAATAAAAAAAATAAATAGGGGGGGGGGCACATATTTAATGTCCTAGCCCTTATTAGGGATATTTTATGTAATACCCATACCTACAGGGGGGGGGAACGTTTAATATGTTCTACTCCTACTAAAGTAGGTGAATCTTATGGCTAGTCTTCATTTAGCAAACGAGATATTTCAATTAATATGGCCTGTTGGATCTATCTATATAAGTTTAAATGATGTAAATCCGTCAACTTATTTTGGACGGAACTTGGGATAGAGTTGGAGTTGGTAGATTTCCAGTATCCTATGATCCCAATAGTAGAAATTTTAATGCTATAGGTAAAACAGGAGGTAATAGCTCACATACACATACAACTGGTGACCATACTTTGACAATAAACGAGATACCACGTCATAGACATGATTTTGTTGATGGCGGTAGAAACTTAATGTGGGATTCAGGATTACCATCATATGGTGGTCTTACTAGTGGAAATACAGTTCAATATACTTGGAATTGTAGAACGAATGATACTGGAGGCAATGGTGCTCATAATCATGGTAATACCGGTTCAGCTGGTACTTTACCACCATACTTTGTGTGTTGCATGTGGAAACGAACAGCTTAAGATTCATAGAATATTAATAACGTGATATTATGTCAAATTTACATTTAGCACAAGAAATATTTAAACTAATATACCCTGTAGGGGCAGTTTATATTAGTTTTAGTTCAACTAATCCAGAAACTTTATTCCGGAGGTACTTGGAAAACTATCGAGGGTAGATTTCTTATAGGGGTTCGGAACAAATACTGATGATGGTAATAGAACTTGGACTATAGCTAATAGACAAGCTCATGGAGAATATAATCATTGTTTGGTTATTAATGAAATACCAGCACATATACACAGTATTACAGGTGGTGATCATCAACATAGATTACCTATGCGACTAGATGATAAAGATTCACCACAAAATCTTGATTATTTAAATTATGATGGATATGGCTGGGGTTCATATTATAATCTAACTAAAGTTGATGGTGGTCATATCCATAATTGTGGTTATACTGGAGCTAGTTTGGATCACAATAATATGCCACCTTATGTCGGTGTATATATGTGGGAAAGAATTGCATAAAATATTACATTAAATATTATAAGAATATGAAGAAATTAATTATTTATATTCTTTCTTTGCTTAATGCTCTCCTAGAGAGAGAGAGAGAGAGAGAGAGAGATCAACAAGATTGGGGGTGGAGCGTTAACTTACGTTCTATCCTCAAAGAAAGATTGGAGGTGGGCAGAAATATAATATCTAGCCCATATCCAAGAGGTGTCTTATGGCGGAACCTAGAATTAATGGTATTTGTAGAGTTATGGATGGTAATACTAATTTAAGAACTTTAAAAGAAATAAATACTTTATTAACCAATTTAAATAAACAAAAACCATCAGTAATAACTTGTTTTCTATCTGGAAGACCAACATATACTAGTACATCAGGTCAAGAATGGACTAAATTAAAAATAAGTTTAAATACTATGCAATCAGTTGGTTCAAATTTAGTATTAAGTAATGGTGGTATAAAAGCAAATAAAGCAATGAAAGCTTTAGTATCGGCTCAGATAGTTCATTGGATTCCTACTGCTACGTCTAATGAATTTGATGTTAGCATTTCTAGGAATACTTTAGATGTAAGTGGAGTAGTATTAGAATCATATGGAAATATGCTAGCTGGTTTGGGTCATCATCTTATTTCTCCATCTGTTGTAACATTAAATTCTGGTGATACATTATATCTAGGAGTTGTTCCTGGTGCTATTACATCATGGAGAGCTATAGGTGATAATCACGCTACATATATGACTGTACAAGAACTTATAACATAAACTCATAAGACAAAAGAATGTAAAACGCATATTTATGGCAAGTTTACATTTAGCACAAGAAATATTTAAGTTAATTTATCCTGTAGGGAGTATATATTTAAGTGTTAAAAAGACTAATCCAGGAACTTTATTTGGAGGTACTTGGGTCTCTTGGGGTTCTGGTAGAGTTCCGGTTGGCGTTAATACTAATGACTCTGATTTTAAAACTGTTGAACGAACTGGACGGTTCTAAAACAACCTCGATACAACATAATCATGGTCCTGGTTCATTAGTAGCATTAATTGGTTCTCCATATCGGAAATGCTGGAGCTTTGGGATTTGCAGCTTCAAATAGTGGTAGAATGAACGGTTCAACCTATTCTGTTGGTGGTAATAGTCATAATGCTGTTGGACATCCTAATAGATCGCACAATACTCTATTAGATGGGGCTACTGATAATGTTAGTAATAGTAGTGTCAATAAATCTATAGTACAACCATACATAACTTGTTATATGTGGAAAAGAACAGCTTAAATATTTTTAAAATAGATATTATATTAATAACTATGGCAAAATTACATTTATGTCAAGAAATTTTGAACATTATATATCCAGTCGGGTCGATATATATGTCAACAAATTCAACAAACCCGACAAACCTATTTCGGAGGTACCTGGGAAGCTATTGCTCGGAAGATTTCTTTTAGGTCAAAGTACAACATATAAAGCT
>ERZ778513.460-NODE-460-length-33641-cov-10.297862_pt1 | contig 33641 bp, 15 predicted proteins | sample MGYA00510345_ERZ778513 | MGnify/ENA primary metagenome ERZ778513 (study PRJEB29527, sample SAMN07138966) | mouse gut metagenome | material: feces | host: mouse | place: China:Nanjing | collected 2016-01-25 ... | reverse complement strand
TGAAAATAAGCAAAATCCCATTTTTCCAGGAAAATGGGACTGCATAGTACAAAATTAAGCATAGTGGAAGGAAGAAAAAGAGAAAAGGGATACCGCTAAAGACCATGTTCTTCCTCCGCTATGACAGATTGTTTTCAATAATATCTGTGATTGTCTCTGCATTTTCAGAGATTACAAGCCACACATAATTACTCTTTGTCTGAACTTTGCTCTTTTCTACGATGGCAAACTGTTCGGGGATATAATTTTCCATTTCATTTTTCTTCTCATCCACTACCGTTTGCAGACAGCTAGAAAGTGTTTCCAAATCCTCAGATTTTTCTGCTTTCAGAATAATAATAGTCTCTGCCTGTGCAGCGTCTTCTGACATGCTAAAAACATATTCGGAAAGTGTTGCGACATCAATACCATAGTAGTTGGAGATAAAATCCTCATCCATACAAGCAGGGGACTGCAAAGTGACAGTCTGTGTAATTTCCTGATAAATTTCATCAATTGATTTTGCTGTTGTCTCCGGTTTGGAAGTCTGTACCGCATCGGAGGTTGCGGGTTGTGTTTTATCAGTGCAGCCACTACACAGAAGAACTGCGAGGGTGAGGGCTACTGTTATTTTTTGTATCTTTGTTATTTTTATCATTTTTCTCTCCCTATTTTTTTACTGGAGTTTCTAAAATAGATTCTATTTTATTTTGGGTGTCATTTGGTATCGGGGTGGTATCTACTGATTGTGTTTCTATTTCCGGCGCTAATTCTGGATTCAATTGCGTTTCCGTCGTGTCTTCTGTTGACAATTGTGTTTCTGTCGGTTCTTGATTCGGAGTTGTCTGTAAGCAGGCATAATCGACAAGTGCATTTTCCCATAAGCCATATGCGGTTTTGGTCAAATGTACATAGCCATCACTACAACATTCTGCGGCAAGGTTTCCATTTCCATCAGAAATTGGAGTGGCAAGGTCAATATATCCCCAGCCATTTTCTGCGGCCATTTTTTGTAGAAGAAGATTGTATTGCGCAATATTTTCATTGTTCAAGGTTTTCTGTCCAAGATTTGGCAAGGTATAAGTTACACTGATTAGATGAATCTCAACATTGGGTGAAACCTCCAAAATTTTGTCAATCAGTAGTTTGTATTGGTCACGTGCACCTTCCAAGCCTAGAATACTTAAATCATTCATGCCAAGTAAGAGAAATACCCGCTGGCTGCCAATTAGTGGAATGGCATTCCACACTTGGTACTTTTTCCCGCGATACATAGGATGGACACTGTTAGCTGTGACAGGTTTTAGAGCGTTGAATACAGAGTAATTTCCGGCTGCCAAAAATTGGATATTATGTGCAAAAGTTTTTTGCTTTGCACAGTAGTTGCGAAAGCCTACCATAATAGAGTCGCCTATAAAAACAGAGCTGCCATAGTAGGCGGCAAGTTCTTCTTCGGTCATTGTATTGGTATTATCACTTTGTATTTCACTCTCTGCTAATTCGGACAGAGTGTCTGGCGTAGTTTGTGATTCTTCTATTGGGGAATCAATAGACTCTGGAATTTCGGAAGATTTACTTTCCTGTGCTGCATAGACATACCCCACAGAACGGCTATTCAAAACAAGCATTACAACAAGAAGGGCACACAGCATTTTTCTTTTTTTCATAACATATTCCTCTTTTATCATATGAATTTACAAAATGGGTTTATATAAAAATATTCTATCACTATTTTTGTATTCCTACAAGGTATTTTTAATTACAGTTTAACGCAGTATTTTGTTCTAGGTATGCTTGAAAATTATGTTCTCACAGAATGTATCGTAAAGTGCATTCCCAATCTGCAAAACGTAACGATAAACAGTCTTTTGGACCATAAATAGTAACAAACACATTGACCATAAGAACACTATCCGTTATACTAGAAAAAGGTAAAAAGGCGTAACAGTTTCATAGATTATAGAAATTGTTATAAACAGATCAGCGAGGCAGTGACAAAATGGGTGAGAATAAATATAATGATAAAAGTGAAACGCTTGATTCGCAAAATAAAGAAACATTTCCAGAGACGGCAAGTGACTTTGAGTTTCTTCAAGAAAAGATAAAAGAACGACCAATTAACAAAAAGAAACTTTTTAGAAGAATGGTGATTACGGCCTCTCTTGCAGTGCTGTTTGGTGTGTTGGCCTGCTTATCTTTTCTGTTGTTGGAACCGATTCTCAACAACTGGTTGTATCCAGAGGAGCAGCCTGAGATTGTGACATTTCCACAGGAGAAGGATGAGATGCGACCGGAGGATATGCTGACAGAGGGAACGACTACCAGTCAGGAGACAGAAGCACAGACGATTTCTTCAGAAGGAAAAAAAGATGAGGAGCAAAGTACGACAATTTCTGAATCGACAGAATCTCCTTCCAAAGAAGAAAATAGTCAAGAGCAACACTCTGGAGAAGATGGATCGACAAAAGAAAATCTTGAGAAAGAAAATACTATGGAAGGAGGCTCCGGGGAAGGAGAAAGTAGAGAAGAAGTTTCTGTAGAGTATGCAAATATTAGTGGAAGCCATAACAATACACCGTCAGAAGAATCCTCGACAGTGGAGTCAATGCCAATTGAACCACTAAAACCATACCAAACACAGTATGAGGAGCTCTACAAGGTATATCGCGAGATGGAGTCGAGTATGGTGACAGTCACAGCAGTGCATTCCGATGTGGATTGGTTTAACAATACTTACCAGAGTGAGGGGACGACGGCAGGCGTTATTATTGCAAACAATAATCGGGAACTTTTGATTCTTAGCAAGAAATCTTCGCTAAATGATGCAGAGACAATTCGCATTAGCTTCTGTGATGGAATGGAGGCCGATGCAGTAATCAAACAGTATGATAAAAATACAGACCTTGCAGTCTTGGCAGTGGATTTGAAATTTATTGAGGCAGATACCTTGGCATCTGTGACAGTCGCAACTCTGGGAAGTTCTATTTCTTCAGGAATGACAGGAACGCCAGTTATTGCGATTGGCAATTTATTTGGCTATAAAGACAATGTTTGCTATGGAATGGTTACTTCTAAGGGAAATGTAGTTACAATGGCAGACAGCGAATATAAGTTGATGACAACAGACATTTATGCTGGAACCAATCCCAGTGGAATCCTTGTGAACATGGAGCAGGAAGTGATAGGAATCATTGATAATAGCCATAATCATGACGACACCAAAAATTTGCTCTCCGCAATAGGGATTACAGAATTAAAAGGATTAATTACAAAGCTTTCTAACGGGGAGGCGATCAATTATCTTGGAATCTATGTACAAGATATCTCAGAACAGACAAGAAAAGAAACGGGACTCCCGCAAGGGGCATTTATTGTTGACATCGATATGGACTCTCCAGCAATGTTAAAGGGCATCCAGAAAGGTGACATTGTCGTTCGGGTCGGTTCTCAGGAAATTCGCAGTGCAGCAGATTATATGAATGTACTTCGGAATGCCTCCGCGGAAAATGGCATAAATATAGTAGTACAGCGGGCAAGTGTCAATGCTTTTGAGGAAATGCATTTTGTGGTTCAGCCGGAGAAACAGGAATAAATTCTTATAGGAAAGGATAGGAGTTAGAGAAAATGAAATACATTAAAGATTATAAAGATGGAGATCGCGTTTTTGATATTTATTTTTGCAAATTTAAGAGTTCAGCAGTGACTAAAAATGGAAAGAACTATGACAATGTAATTTTACAGGATAAGACAGGGACAATTGACGCAAAGATTTGGGACCCCAATAATGTAGGAATTGCAGATTTTGAAGCGATGGATTACATTGAGGTTTACGGAGATGTGACAAGTTTTAATGGTGCATTGCAGGTCAATGTAAAGCGTGTTCGCAGATGCAGCGCTGGGGAATATGATGAGCGAGATTACATGCCGGTTAGCCTGAAAAATAATGATGAAATGTATGCGCAGCTTTTGGCATACATTGAAAGTATTGAAAATACATATCTTAAGGCATTGTTAAACAAGTTTTTTGTGGAAGATAAGACATTTGTGCAGAGCTTTCGGAAGTCTTCTGCGGCAAAGACCGTACATCACGGATTTATAGGTGGACTTTTGGAACATACGCTTGGTGTTACAGCGCTCTGTGATTTTTATTGCAAACAGTATCCAATATTGAACAGAGATTTGCTTCTTGCTGCAGCAATCTGTCATGATATGGGAAAGACAAGGGAAATTAGTGCATTTCCGGCAAATGATTACACGGATGAAGGGCAATTTTTGGGACATATTGTAATTGGTTCTGAAATGCTCGGGGAAAAAATTAAGGAGATTCCTGATTTTCCACCAGTGCTGGCAATGGAATTAAAACATTGTATTTTAGCACACCATGGAGAATATGAGTTCGGTTCGCCAAAAAAACCAGCAATTATAGAAGCGGTTGCGCTTTGCTATGCTGACAATACAGACGCCAAAATGGAAACCTTTAAGGAGTTACTAGAATCTACAAAGGAAACCGGTTGGCTCGGATACAATAAGCTATTTGAGTCCAATCTAGCAGTTAGCAAAATGAAGTAGAAGTAATCAATGCTTTGTATAGAAAAATTGTAGCAAGTAGGAGTGACCTCTATGGAATTTCAAAAGGATGATATCATAACATTAAAGATTGATGATATGGGAATGGATGGAGAGGGGATTGGAAAAAGTAGTGGCTTTACTTTTTTTGTGAAAGATGCTGTGATTGGAGATCAGATCGAGGCAAAGGTTATGAAGGTAAAAAAGGGCTATGCATATGCGCGATTGACAAAGATTCTAGTGCCTTCTATAGACCGAATTGACCCCAAATGTCCTTATCATAGGCAGTGTGGTGGATGTCAGATACAAGCATTGGACTACAAAACACAACAATTGTTTAAAGAGAGAAAGATAAAGAGCAACCTTAGAAGGATTGGCGCGTTCTCACAAGAATTAATTGAACAGATAACGGAGCCAATAATAGGAATGGAGGAGCCTTTTTTCTATCGCAATAAAGCCCAGTTTCCAATTGGAGCTGACAAAAATGGGAATGTGATAACTGGATTTTATGCTGGTAGAACCCATACAATCATACCAAATACAGACTGTGCACTTGGTGTGAAAGAGAATAAAACCATTTTGGAAATGATTTTAAATTATATGAAACGCTATCAGGTAACTGCCTACTCAGAAAAGGAGGGGAGAGGGCTTGTTCGCCATGTCCTGATACGTAAGGGATTTGCAACAGGCGAGCTTATGGTTTGTATTGTCCTAAATGGGGACAAGCTTCCACAGATGGACAAGCTAGTTGCTGAACTGATAAAAGTAAAGGGTATGACAAGCATTTCAATAAATATTAATAGAGACAGAACAAATGTGATTATGGGAAAAGTGTGTCATACTTTATGGGGACGTGATACAATCACAGATGTGTTACATGTGCGCAGTATAGAAAGTATAAATTCTGGAAAAGACACATATTATGCAGATGACAGCGGCATAACATTTGCCATCTCGCCGCTTTCTTTCTATCAAGTAAATCCAATTCAGACAGAAAAGCTTTATAGTTTAGCATTGGAGTATGCAGAGCTAACAGGGATAGAGACGGTGTGGGACCTCTATTGCGGTATTGGAACTATCAGCCTTTTTATGGCAAAACGGGCAAAACAAGTCTACGGAATTGAAATTATAGAACAGGCAGTCAAGGACGCACGTGCAAATGCAGAGCGCAATGGCATTAAAAATGCTCGTTTTTACATGGGAAAGGCAGAGGAGGTATTGCCAAAACTTTATAGAGAAGATGGAATCTATGCAGATGTAATTTGTGTGGACCCACCGCGGAAAGGATGCGATGCCGCCTGTTTAGAGACAATTGTAAAAATGGCGCCCAAACGAATTGTCTATATCAGTTGTGACAGTGCCACGCTCGCAAGAGATTTAAAATATTTATGTGCAAATGGTTATGTGCTGCGGCGTGTCCGTGGAGCGGACATGTTTTGCAATACAGTGCATTGCGAGGTTTGTGTCCAATTATGCCGGAAATAGAGGAAAGGTAAAGGAAAAAACAATCATAATTGATAAAAGTCTAAATTGTTTTAATCAAGACAAGTCTTCCATTAGCAGGATAAGAACTATTGGAAGGCAGTGAGTTTGTGGTTAAATAAGTGATAAAGCTTTTAAAGATGCGTGTGTTGGCACTCATCTTTTTTGAATGAACTTTGGATAAGGAAACAACGAAAAAATGAGATAATCGAGATTTATAACAATAAAGTATGTGTGCATATTATATGTGCAATCGTTATAAAAATATAGAAGAAGCTGGCAAAATCAACAATTTTCCGGCTTTTTTAGTGTGTGCTTCTGTAAAAAAATGTGAATAAGAATTAACATAAAAACTGGTTACAAATGGAAAAATGTTAAGTATAATTAGCTTCATGATACTGTCAACACGTTTTTTATGGTAACTGGTGAGCCATGTGCTGGTAGTCTCATAATACAATTAACTTGAGACCTGCATTGGAAAATGACAATCCATCACTCATAACCTTCGTGGAATGCCATTGTACTGTGCAGGTCTCAACCCGAAATAGGAAGGGGGACTATGAAAATGTTTAAACGAAAACTGTTTAAGCGAGCGCTGCCAATTATATTGAGCGTGGCAATGATATTCCAGTCGATGCCAGCTACAGCACTGGCAGCAGAATCGCCAGCACAAGAAATTACTGCTGACAGCGAAACATTGGATGAAAGCACAGACGATGCAAGTAGTGATGTTTCAAAAGACAGTGCTTCGAGTGACAAGGATTCAGATGGTTCTAATTCAGATGATGCAAACGCAGATGACAATACGTCAGAAGACAGTGACGCAGAAGAAATGACACCAGCAAAAGACAATTCTGAGGAAAGTGCTTCTGAGGAAACCAGTGTCGAAGAAAATACTTCTAGTGAAAGTATATCTGAGGAGATCAATTCTGAAGAAAAAGAATCTGAGGAAAACAGTTCTGAAGAAGAAAGTTTTGCGGAAATTACTTCTGAGGAAAATGTTTCTGAAGAAACGACAGCACCCGAGGAGACAAGTACAGAAACACAACCAAACGCCACAGAAGAAATGGAGAAAGCAGATCAGACAGAAAATACAGCAAAGACTGCGACTGTGGTGATTGACGAGGAAGAACTGCGCAACGCAATAGAAGAATTTGGTTTGCAGTACGATGACGAAACCAATACGATCTTTGCGTTGTATGATGCGGACAACAAGAACCCGTTTGGAGAGATTTTGAAGGGGTACTATAATAATGCGTATAGTGAGGATGTTTATTTCTTTAAGGTAGAGTTGGAGGGCAAGGACAATTTAGATTTGTCAAAGCAGCTTCATTGTACATGGAAGGGCGCTGACGGTAAAGATTTGGCCGGGATACCACATAGTGCAGGCAGTTATCAGCTTGAGATAAAGCTTGATAAAATTGATAATGTGTGCAGTGAAGCATCCACAACACTTTCGTTTCGTATTGATTCTCGCAGTATCATGGTTAACTATGATGATGTTAGTCCCATCAAACCGGGTACTACTGTAAAGGAAGTAACAGAGACAATTACAGAGGAGTATCAGTTAAGCTTAACCAATATCAATGGTGATTCACAAGGTGATTTCCTGAACAAGGAAGCGTTTGTTGCTTCTTGTGCTGTCAGCATTGTTAGAGAGCGCGCAGCCGACGGAAAAGTAGATGGCAGTACCTTGAAAGCAGAAGATGTTATAAAGTCGAATGAAGAATATTCTGTTAAATTAGAAATTACTTTGCGAGACAAAGATAATTATACGCTTTCTAATACTAGCAGAAAACTCGAAGTTGCATCAGGCGTTGACACAGAGATTAAGGCAAATTCTATTCAGACAGACGGGACAAACTTTGGTTGGCTGTATGGTGAAAAGCCAGAGATGGAAGCGCTTATAAAAGCCATTAACCCATATGTAGTAGAGTTGGACAATAGCGCAGATATAGAACAAGAGCAAAAAGTAACAGATGCGAAGCTTCAATATCAGTGGCTTGACGCTGACAAAAAAGAATTGGAAGAAGCGCCGAGCGATGAAGCAAAGATTCCAGAGGGTGTGAAAGATGCAGGTACATATTATCTGCGTATTTCTTATGCAGGAGATGCAAAACACTACAATCCATCTGAAACAGATATTAAAATTGCGGTTGGCATGGTTGATGTCTATATTGGTGATATTCAGACAGATACGGACAAATATATGGAGGGCACAAAAGTACAAAATGCGCTCCAAACCATTAAAAGCTACAAAGTATACAAGGCAGGAGACGAAGCCAAGACAGACATTATGCAAGGCGACAAATACTTCTGGGGTGTAAGCTATAATGGCGATGCAGATGAGAACACACAGTCTTATGAGCCAGTATTTAAAATCCGCAGAGGACAGCATGTCACAGATAAAGACGGAAAAGACAGTGTTGTATGGGAATCAGATTATTTGGCGGATAGCGACAGTCTAATAAAAACCAAAAAAGAGGACGACAAAGAAATTACATATGAGTACCGCATTGAGTTCTCCGGCAAAAAAGCAGTGTATGGTATGAGTGATGTACCTGTTGATATTAATGAGTCACAGGCAAATTATCGTGTGGATGTAACTGCGGCAGCGCTGGCAGACAATGCCTTTACAATCAATGTGGAAGCGGCGACAGGTCCAGTCATTGACGTTTCTAAGATTCTGGAGAATAAAGACCTAACTGCAAAAGCAGAGGCAGACAAGGGTAGCCTGAAAAACCCGCTTACAAAGGTATATGACGACAAGCCTTTATACAATACGAAAAATGATTATAAGGAGGCGACAATAAAGGATAGGACAGATGTTCCATCAACAGATTTAACGTATCAATGGCAAAAAATTACAGGCTATACAGAAATAGTAAATGATGATAATAGTATAGATATTAATGTTGATGAAAATGAGGATATACTCTTCTCTAATGTTGAGTATGCCTCCGCACCAAAAGATGCTGGAAACTATAGACTTGCAATTAACTACACAGACAGCAAAACTGGCGCAGTGTCCAAGACAGAATATGTGTATTATACGATTCAAAAAGAGGATATCTTAATTGAGCCAAAATCGAGTGTGCCAGCATATTATGGTGAATATATTGGCGAATATCTTGACGATATTAAGATAGCTTTGCAAGAACGCACACAGAGTACAGAAAGCGAGACAGCACAAGAATCATTAATTGATTACACAATTAGCGACTTTACAGAAGGTAAGGAAAACGGTGAGCTAGCCAATGCAGCGTCGCTGTTAAGTGAACTAAAGTATCGTGAGAAAAACGAAAATGGTGCACTGACATGGACCGTAGAGCGCAAGATTACCGAGGGTGACAAGGCAGGTTCTTGGTATGAATTGCAAAACGGTGATACTTTTGTAGAAAATGGAGAGTATCGCCTTACTGTTTCTGCTGACTGGCAGGAAGAAACAAGTTTACTGCAAAATTATAATAACCGCTACGAGTTGGATTTTAAAAATGAGCAGATAAAAGACGAACAGACAGGCGAATATAAACTTCAGACACGTTATGCCGATAAGCAGTCTGTTGCAATTACACCAGCGCAGACACAAGGCATAGAAGTAAATTTTGAAGTGGATTGGGATAAGATTACACAGACCACAAAAGTTTACGACGGCGAAACATTTGATGATGCGATGCTAAATGCTGTTAAGAGCGCAGTAAAAGCCTACAATACAAAGACAGGTGCGCCAATCGATCCAGCAGATATTACTTTTGGTTGGGAATGGGTACGACGGAATCGCTATGATGATGAGGAGTATACGAGTGTTGGAGAAAAAGAAGCCATTCATGCAGGCGAGTATTATCTTACCCTTTCTGTAGAAAAAGGTGAGAAGTATATCGGCCAGAAAGAAATATTTGATGATCGTTTAGAGGTATATAAGAAATTTGTGATTTTGCCGTCTGAGTTGACAGTGACACCAGAACTGAAAGACGAAATTAAGGCAGAAACACAAATTTTGTCAACAGAAGTTATATCAGAAGATGATTATTATATATACTCTGCTAGAAATAATGCAAAAAATGTCAAAAATATTATTAAGAGTATTGCGGTAACAGGTAATGTTGCGGATGCGGATAAAACCTATATTTTTGATAAAGTAAGATATTATGAAAATTCCGAGATTTCTTATCCTTGGTGTGTTGGCTATAAAGGCATGCGCCTTGACGTGACTGACAAAACAACAGGACAGTTAAAGACAGGATATTTAAGAGGAGATCGCGCTTACAATGTTAGCTTAGATGGGGAATTTCAGGATGAAACTGTATGGAATAGTGAAACGCAGAAAAGTGAGTATAAATTCTATGGCACAGACTATACATTAAAGTTTGCGACAGTATCCTTTAAGACTGTCAGAGCAAGTTCTCATGTAGGGTCTGTTGGAATTGAAGATGAAATAGAAGATGTAGAAATCAGGGATTCTATCACAAAAGAAAATGATAAATTTACCCATGCAATTACGCCAAGAGAAGGGATTCCATATAGCTATACAGCATACAATAAAGAAAGAAAGGAAATAGGCGGAAATTACTTTATAGTTAATATTACAGCTCCATTAGAATATACAGATGTACAAGGAGCAGAAGACAAAGTTATCTACCAGAATAGCATTGAAAAAGCAGGCGGATATATCTATGGTGTTGGTGTTGAAGATGAGTGGGATTCTGATTATGAAGATTATTTTTCTACGCACCGCAAATATATTACAGCAGTTTTTGATGCAGCCAAAATTGCAGAGAACGAAAATGGTGTATCATTTGAGATTACTTGGGAAGAAGGTTTTACAGAAACCTTTCAGATTACAGTTCCAAAGAACCTTTTAATGGAAGACCTCGCAAAGGCAGTTTTGCCAAAGAGCCTTGCGTTTAACGGTGCATCTGCAAAGATGACCGTCGGTGAGGGACAACAGCTTGACCTTAAGATTACAAAGGCACAGATGGCAGATACAATCTGCGTTGCATATGAGTCAAGTGATGAGAAGATACTTACTGTATCAGATTCTGGTTATGTGACCGCGATTCATACAGGAAAAGCAACGGTAATGGCGTATGCAGCTTATCAAGACCAAGAAGATGGAACAATTAAGCCATTTTTGGACGCAAAAGGCAATTATGCCAAGGCGGCAAAACTAAACATTACTGTAAATAAGCTATCGGAAGTAAAGAAGATTAAACTGGAAGCACATGATACCTACGCATATATTGATTATGCAGATGTACCAGATGGATATCGCAGAGAGGTTTATGTGCTCGAAGGTACAAATGTACCAGCCGCAGAATTTGATGAAAAGATTAATGCAGTTAAGAATGGAAATTACAATGCATTCGTTGCACATTTGTTTATCACAGCGACAGAGCGAAATGCAGAGAATGCAGCAGGTAAGAAGTTCTGGGGAAAAATTACTGGGTTAGAACCAAATACACAGTATACAGTATATGTGCGCAATGTCTGTGCACTGCGCAATTTTCCAAATGGGGAACAGATTGATGCATCTGAGTTTGCCATTGCAGCAAAACCAGCGAAACTTGTGACTACAAAATCCCAGCCAGAAGCATTAAATGCTTATTTTAAGACCGTAAAGGGAAATCAGCCAGTATATGGCAAGACCTCTATAAGAGAAGATGAAAAGTCACTTGTTGTGTATGACGGAAGCAGTGAAAAATATGTATATTATATCGTTGATATTTCTGCAAAGAGTATTAAGCTTGATGTAGAGGCAGAATACTGGCAGAAAGATCAGACAGACATTCACTATGCAGACGACAAAGATTATATCTGGTATCCACTTGCGCTCACAAAGGAGCTACAGAAAGATTATATTAATCCAAAGCTAACTTATTATGTGACAAACGATTTAAGTTCTTCAGCACCAGATAATTGGAAGGAGCTAGGATTTGTAAAGGCAGGCGATTATTATTTCCTTCCAACAACATCAAAGGCTACAATTGACAAGAGTGGGAAACTTAGTCTAAAGGGAAACGGTGTTGTATATGTTTTTGCTTATGATGCAGAAAAAGATAAGACTAGCAAACCTATTAACCTTGTAATCAAAACAGCAGTTGACAGCTTTGCAGGCAAGGCAATCAAGATGAAAGTAGGAAATACAATCAACTTGCGTGATTATCTAACCTACAAACAGGGAAAGATAAAGCTTGCCAGCTATTCTGGGTGCAATTTGGAGATTCAATTAGAAGACACAGACAATGCATTTGAAATAATACCCCAAGTGGATGAAGGGTCATCAGTCATCTATAATTATTTGATAAAGGCAAAGCGTCCAACTTCAAAACCGCTGGATTTGGTAGTATCAGATAAGACGGTAAAGGCAAATGGTGGTAATGAGAGTATTACCATAAAGCTCTCTGCCTCTGCGCTTGACCCAGTGAAGAGTCTAAAAGCATATGATGTGTATGACACAGAGGGAAGCATTCGCTTTGACTATGCAGGCGGTATGGATTCTAATCTGAAATTCCGTATTGAGGTAAAAGATCAGACTGGAAAAACATTAAAGAATGAGCTAATAGATACCTATGATGATCATTGGAAAACATTTGCTTATAAAAATGCTGCATTTTATGATGCATTGTATCATCATAATTATAGTGAGCATGGAGAGAAATATGGTTTTAGGGAGTATAACGCGAAGAAAAATACCTATACCTACTACTATGACCTAAAGAATCTTGATGGTTTGGGATTGACACGTCAGTCAAGTTATACGGTATCTGTAACAGCGGTATATGATGGCTATGACGCAAAGACAGTCAGCACCAAGATTAAGACCACAAACATTCCGGCGTCTAAAATAAATGCAATTGACTACGATAATCAAGGGAAAGATGAAAAGAATGATGGCGGTGGAAACATTACTGTTTACAAGGATAGTAATATTGGTGAAAACCTGTTAATCAGTTACCCACTATTAAAATCAGGTAATACGTATACCCTTGACTTTGCAGATGCAGACAGTAATGCGCGAAAGATGAAGACAGACACGCTTACATGGAAAAGCAGCAACACCAAAGTAGCAACAATAAAGGCAAATCCGGGAACTTTTACAGCAACATTAAAGGCAGTAAAGAAAGGAACAACCCAGATTACAGTCACATCAAAGATTACCAAGAAGATTGTTGCAAGATGGACAATCTTTGTCAACGCAGTAGGCGAGGCAGACGGATATTTTGGCGACAATATTTTCCCAGATATCAATGATGCAGAATTGGTTGACAAATTAGGAGCGGATTTGCTTACGCTTAACAACTCCATGACATTCACACTAACAAATGGTGAGAAAAAATGGGTGGCATTCAAGGCACCTTCCGATGGTATCTATTCTGCAGGTACAAATGGTGGCAGCTTTATCGCATATGACAGCGACAGCAGACCAATTAGCAATTTGGGAAGCAGTTGGACAGATCAGTCTATGGATAAGGGAGAGATTGTTTACTTCCTTGTTACCGCAGTAAATAATTCATCCAAAAAGCCGCCTCAAAAAGCATCGGTTACAATCAGGGTATCTGGTACACAATATACAGCATTGTCCATTGGGGAAAATGGTGTAAAAGTTCGTGGAGGAGATACCATTGTATTTACTGCTCCAGAAGAAAATGTATATACATTTACAGCGTTGGACAAAAACGGCAAAGATGTATCTGATTCTATATTGAGTAACAATAAATATAAGTTATTTAAGAAAGATGAAAAGAAATCGATTTCTGTAAATGGTAGTGTATCAGAAGAATACACAATAAAAGTTACACCAGCAGAACAAATAAAAGATGGCACAAAGATTGATATGAAGGCGGGCGAGACAAAATATTATCAATTTACAGCGGAGGAATCCAACGAATATACAATCTACACAACAGGCGCGACAGAAAAGATTGCTAACGGTATATTGTACGATTCTAATTTAAATTGGCTGGATGATGCTGTTTTAAAACCTTCTTCGGACACAGACACAAATCCGAAAAATATAGGTTTTAGCGCTAGAAATCTAAAGAAAGCATCTACTTTCTATATTGCACTGACAGCAGGCGCTCAGGATACTACAGCAGCGTTCAAGGTAGAGAAGGCGCCAAAGATAGGCGAATCCTTTACAATTGCGCAAGCAGGCGGCACAAGAACTGTAGTATATACCGCTAATAAAGATGGCGAATATAGGTTTATAGCAGATGGTACAAAGGCGATAATTGAATCGGTTGCAGTAAATGACAGCTTTAACTATAATAATACAGTTTCTTGGCAGGGAACACTCAATAAGGGTGACTATGTAAAACTTACTGTTCGTGCAGAAGATGCAAATACTTCTGTAACAGTAAGCTGTACTCCAGTAGAACCGATTACAGTTAGGGCAGGAGAAGCTGCAAAGTCTGTAAAAGTAACAAATGGACTAAGCCAAAAAATTGCATTTACAGCACTTGAAAATGGATGGTATGCATTTCATTTTGACAAGAACACGGTTCAAGTGAGCGAAGCGACAAGCAATCGTAGAGCAATTACATCAGGTGCAGAGTTTTATGCAAAAGCAGGTGATGTGCAGACATTTACTATCAAAACATTAGAATTGACAGAGCAGACAGTTAATGTATCAGTTACAAAGTCACCTGTAGAAAAACTTGTCGATACAACAATCACACTTACAAAAGGAAAGACTTATAGATATTATTGGACAGCAGAGAATGAGGGACTTTATGACTTTACTCTTGACGTGACCGGCGCAGACGTATTTGCTGCCAGAACAGAAGGAGCAGGAGAAGAAGATGATCATCTTCCCACGATTAATGGATATTATAGCAAGGGCGAAACATTCTATCTGACGATTATGACAGACAGCGACGCAGATGGAAGCTTTAAGGCAGTCATTACAAAACAAGATGCAGAAGAATTGACCTCCAATGTAGAAAAAGAGATTAAAGTCGGTGCAAATGCATCAAAATGGGTATCCTTTACTTCTAAATGGTCAGAAAAAGTGCGTTATCAGTATACCAAGACAAACGCAGAAGGATTTGAATTCTATGAAAGTACAGGTCTTGGCGGTGATGGGGATACAGAGTATTACCCATTCTACACAGGTAGCAGAGTACTTCGGCCGGGACAGAAAGTTTATTACAGAATTGAAAACAATAACGCAGAGGAGAAGACCATTAAGTTAAAGATTGCACCAGTTTTGACAAAAGAAATTAATGTGGCAGCAGGAACTGGAGCAGTGCGCGGAACAGATACAATTAAAGCAGGCACAAATGGATGGTATCATTTCCATGCAGCGAATGCAGGCAGATATAATATTTCTGTAACGAGCAAGACAGGTGATACCACAACCGAGATAAGCTACGATAATGTTTTTATCTATAGAGATTTGACAGAAGAAGATGGTTATAATTCTAACGTAGAACCTCAGATTGTGAATGCAGAAAAAGACCTTTATATTAAAGTCTTTAATGATACTGCTACAGATGCAGAGACAACAGTGACGATTACAGATATGGCAGCGGCGGCTACGCCATTAGAGCTTGACGCATCAGGAAAGGCAGCAAAAACACTGACTCTTAAAAAAGGCGTAACACAATATCTGCTTTTCAACGCAAAGGAAACAGCACACTATACATTGACAGCAGCAGACCAAGACAAAAAGACATATACACTTCCTGTAAAATATTACATTGACAGAGAGGAAGAAAATGACACAAGTACGCCAATTAACGCGATTCAATTAAATGCAGGAAGTACAGTTCTCTTTGCAATCACAACATCTGAAGATGTGAATGTGACAGTAACACTGACAAAGGAGAGTGTAACGGAACTGACAAATGAACCTGTATCACAGACAATTAGTGCAGGACAGACTTTGTATTTCCGCGCAAAGATTGGTGCGAGAGATTCCAGATATTTTATAGAGACATCAGGAGTAGCAGAGGGATTGGAGCTAACGTATAAGTTCGTTTCTGGCGGGTTGATTTGGAACAATGGGTATGCTGATTTCGTTCCTAGTTCAAGTCAGGAAGAAGTAGTATTTGGATTGACAGCATCCTCAACTTTTGATAACACAAAAACCTTCCAGATTAAGAAAGGGATTGTAACCCCATCGCCAATCAAAGCAGGAACCCCAGCAGAATCTGGTGAGCTTGCAGCGTACCACAAAGTATGGTATCGTTTTACGCCAGAGAAGACAGGAAGATACAGTATTAAGGCGAGCGGAGCACAGGTATACCAATACAACAATGGTATAAAAAATAGTGGAAACTGGATTGCCACACCAGGAGAGTTTATTGTCACGGACGAAATGGTTGGCAAAGAAACAATCTATGCAATATACCATACCGATACAACAGCAGCAAAGAAAACAAAACTGAGTATTGCAGAGGTAACAACAGTAGAACTTACACCGGAAAAACCATATACAGTAGACATTACAAAGGTGGAACTAGATGAGAAGATATGGCTTCACTTTAAGGCGGCAAATGATGGTCGATATACATTTACGACCAGCAATACAGTGGCAGTTTCTTCTATGAAATGGTATAAAGCAATTGATGATTCTACATCTAATACGGAATATTTTGGTTCAGAATATTGCATGAATGCAGACGAAGAATACTATATTGCAATACCTTATCGTACAAAGGCTGAAAAGAACTTTGATATTCGTGTAAGTGCCATTACAGATAGTACCGCAGAGGCAGTAAATGTATCTGAGACCGCAAAAGAACTTACAATGGAAGCTGGCGAGGAGAAGTGGTTGAAGTTTAGACCGACAAAAACTGCAAACTATACATTTGAACTGACAAATGTACAATATGGACAGATGGAGCAATATGACAATATTGCTACTGATGATCATAGATATATATACAGCAATGGTACCTATACATTTGCGGCAAATAAGACAGTATACTTCAAGCTTAACGCAAGTTCTTCTCTGCCAGATGGAAGCAAACCTTCTATTAAGATTACAGCAGAGGATATGCAAGCACTGACAGAAGGCGCTAACACAATTGATAAGATTGCGGAGAATGAGACGAAGTATGCGTTTTTTACACCATCAGAATCCGCAGTTTATAGCTTTGAATTGACAGATAGCACAGATTGCAGCGTCCAGATTTCTGGAAATGGAACCCGCTATGAAACATTATCTTCGAGTGGAGAGGTTAAGAGATTTGCATTGGATCAGGAACATCCAACATATATTAAAGTTGAAGCCTATAGTACCAGTGCTTCCGCAAAGATTTTAATTAAAAAAGCATTTTCTATTGGAGAGATGCAAGTTGGAGATGCAAAAGATGTGAACCTTACCAGAGATAGCAATATAGCATTTTATAAGTTTACAGCACCAGAAGATGGCGTATATATCTTTGACAGCAATAGTAAAAATACTGTGTATGTAAATGTTGGTGATAGTATTGGCAATGAGTGGTTAAATCCTAATAGCTATAGTGGACATACAGGTTCTTTCACGACAGAGTTAAAGAAAGGCACTGTAAAATATATTCGAGTATTTGAGTATAAAGGTAATTTAAGTTCGTCAGATGAATTTACACTAACCTGCAAAAAGGCAAAAGAAACAAACTTTACAGGAGTAGATACTATTAATCTGAATCTGAAAAGTGGCGAACCTGTACTTGTGCGTTGGACAGCCGGAGCAAAAGGAAATTATCAGTTTGGATTCAGGGTGACGGATGGCGAACAAATAAAATACATTTTTTGTGATTCAGATATGAATGGTTCCTATAGTAGTCCATCTTCTAACGCGTATGTGAAAAGGTATGAAAGTTCTTCTTTAAATGGACGGAATCTTATCTTAGAAGCCAGCGGGCGCACACAAGTAGAAGTATCTGCACAGATTGTGCCAAGAAGTATATCTGTAGGTGGAACAGAGACAGTTGTGTTGGATTCCTCTAAGAGATTTGAGGAGTTTGATTTCGATATGAAAGGTGATACAACCTATGTATTCTGTACGACGGGAGTAGACAGCGCAATCAACAGCTACATCATTGACCCAGAAACAGATGACTGGTATGGTGGTATAACATATTACCTTGGCAATGAGCGTTATTGGATTTACTATACACCAGATGAAGATAATAAAAAATATAAGTTTCGAGTAGAGTCTGCTGATTGGTCTAATAGCGGTGATACCTTTAGTGTAACTGTATATTCCTATAATAATTGTGGATATTATGGATTAAATAGTAATGGTTTGGAAACCAGTGAATATAATGTGCAATCTAGTGGAGAAAACTGGTATCAGCTTTCAGTGAATGAAACAAGTAAATATGGTTTTGGAGCAAGCGACAGCTATGTATTTATGAAACTATATAGAAAAAATGGCAGTGAACTTGAACTATTGGGAACAAAAGAGCCTTATAATTCTAATAGGATATGGAGTACATTGCAGCAAGGCGATACAGTATTGCTTCAGACCTGCTATAAGAGATATCATAGTAGCGGCAATTACAGTATTAATGTTACATGTGATTTGCAACAAACAATAGATGATAATTGGACAATTAGTGAAAGTGGTGGTTCAAAAGAGATAAACATTGATGGTGAATATGAAACCATTATACCACTTACTTTTAACGAATTGAGTGATACCACGAAATATGGTTTTTCATTAAAGTCATCTTATAATTCCCAAAATATCGAAATGGCGTTGTATCAGATTATTCAAGATAGTGATTCTGATAATGTATCAAAAATACTGTTAGCAGAGGGACAAGAGATCTCATATGCAATTAATCCAAATGATTCTTATGAACTTTGTGTAAGCAATTATGGCACGGGTTATTGGTCTGGTACAATACGTGCAAATATAGAGTATGACCTGACATTAGAGAATAATGCAAAAGAAGTTACGGTTGTAGATGGCTCCGAGGCATGGTTCTATTTTACGGTTCCAGAAGACGGAAATTATCTGTTTTATGGAACAGCAGATGTACAGTGTGATAACTATGCAGAGTTATGGGTAAATAATGAAAATGTTACAGAAGACGATGATGGCGGCAGCAATAATCAGTTTTTGATTCAGTGGACATTGTATGCAGGGGATATTGTAAAACTAAATACCTATCGATTTGGTCATAATTCTGAGGAAATAACCTATACTGTCCACATTGAAAAAGTACCAGAAGACTATAATAGTTTAGCGCAAATGACCATAGCGTCATCCACCAATGTTTCTGGTTTGGCAGTCGGCGAGACAAAGAAGTATCGTTTTATTGCCCCGGCTTCCAAAGATAACAGTAATAAAGTGCGATATATGTTCTATAGCCAGATGTATAATTCATCAGAAGGTATTGAATTGACTGCCAATATTTCGCTTGCATCGGAAGTGTCAGCTTATACGTTGGATACAATACAAAAAGATGATAATGGAAATTTCTATTATATCGTAGAATTGACACCAGGCAGACCCTATATTTTTAGTATAACCAACAATGGAAATTCCGATTTAAGCAGTACAAATGTATATGCATATCAATATACTGCGGTAGAGGGTGGTAATATTGGAGGTTCTACGCAGAGTGCGTCGACAGCAATAAACGGTGCAGCAGGTGCGGAGAACTGGATATCCTATACAGTAGAAGAAGACGGAATCTATACCTTTACTGTATCAGATGCAAGCGATTATGGATATCTGAATTTGTATCAGGTGGAGGATTCACAGCTTACACAGTTGAAACAACAATACTTTTCTAGTGGAAATGCAGAAAAAATTGCGAATATAATTCTGAATAAGGGCGATCAAATAATACTTCGGATTTATCAAAGTTCTTATCAAGAATTAACTTGTAATGTGCAGGCTTCCTGGGCAATTTGGGAGATTACATCTGTTGAGAGTGGCAGCAATACACAATCAATAACAACAAATACTTCTGGTGAGGAAGGAAAAGTATGGTTGACTTTTGATAGTAGTATTCCAGAAGGAAAGTACACAATTAGTACAGCAAACACAAGTGATACACTAACACTGTACAAAAACGGAGAGGAAGTAGCAAGCACGCCAGATAACAACACAGAGGCACAAGGTAATACAGTAACATTTCCGTATCAACGCAATGAAAATGATGTATATCAGCTTGGTATTACTGCAACAGGATCTAGTGTGACATTGGCTATAACCAAAGAACCAGAATCAGAAACTCCAGGTGAGGGAGATAACTCTGATGGAAATGGCGATGGGTCTGATAACAATGGCGACAACACGGGTGATAGTGGAAATGCTGGCGAGAGTGAAGGCTCTGGCGACAATACAGGTGATAATACGAACAATGGTAGTGGTGATACCAACAACAGCGACAATACTAGCAATGGAGCAACTACAGGAGATGGTAATAACACCGACAATTGACAAGACAAAACTTATAGGAAATACAATAGCTATAATAGTATGAGTGCATAATTTCCGACTGAGATAAGCCTCTGGCAGGATTGCAAGCGTGCGGATTGGTTTTATGTCAATAAAGCTGATACGCACGCCGCAGTAAGAATGTCAATGGCATTGTCGAATTTCACGAGCAATGAGCCAAGCGACTGCAAAACAGACATTTGGCAAATGCCACAAAAGTTTAACACCCCGCAGTGTATTGCGTTGCAATCTCGCTGCGGGGTGTTAATTTTGCGATAGTGTGAAATCTTTGATTTCACACTATTTATGCACTTGGGTGCCCGGCGCGCGAGTAGGGGAAGATAAATCTTCTCTACTCGATTACTCTATATAGAAAACTTTACACTTTTCTGTAATATTAATTTATTATAACAATTTGTTTTGGTTGTCAAAGTTGTTCTAGCTTTTTCTTCCCGCTACTCATAATTTTAATCGCAAAGATGGTAAGCTTCCAAAGGAACCATCCAATAACAAAAAACACAATGCCTATTAGAAATGAAATTGGCAAAAAGGCGATAGCGCTGGCTGTATAGAAGTCAAATGCGATACCAATTTGTGGCATTTCAATACCATTTAAATACGCTACAAACTTAACGAGTCCTGCAATTGGACAGAGCACTCCAGTGAACATAAACATAATTCCACAAATGCTGGTGACAGGAAGAAGCATCATACCACCAAGACCTGCAAGACTATAAAATGCAATAACCGCGCTTAATTTGCGCCAACTAAATCCATTGCTTTTTGAAATTGCCTCTCCTAAATAGGCTTTTGCCAGTGCTTTTGCACTTCCCAGTCGCTCAATAATCTGCTCCGAAGTGACCCCTTTTTGTTGTAGTTCTAACATTTCACTCTGTATTTCTTTTACAATGTCAATACGCTCACAGACTGCTATCGGTTTGAGGTATTTATCAATCTGTTCTAAATAGTTGTTTAATGTTTTTTCCATAATTATTATTCTCCTTTAATTTCATTGATAGTCTTGATTAAATTATCCCATTCAACCGATATTGCAGACAGATATGTTAATCCTTTGTCCGTGATCGTATAATACTTTCGGGGTGGTAGTCCTTCTACGCTTTCCTGCCAAGACGAGGAAATAAAATCCTCCTTTAATAGTCGCCGCAGTAATGGGTAGATGGTATTCTCTTTTGCAGTCATAATTGGGTAGTTTTCAAGTGTGCTAATAAGTTCGTATCCATAAGTGGATTGCCTTTTAATTAACAGTAAAATACAATATTCTAAAGTTCCCCTTTTTATTTGGGATTTCCAATCGTCGATATTCATATATTAATCTCCATTCCGCCGCCAATCGTCGGCATAAATAGTAATCGCGAGAAATTTAATACTTCTTAGGTAAAGTCTTTTATTGGTTTAGAAGTATTTTTTATTGTCTACTGATATATATCGTATCACACAGTATATCGGAATGCAACACTAAAGTGAAAATAGTGAAAAATATTAATTTTTTGGTTACTTTTCAAATCCTCCCCATACACTTGTTGCATAGAGAGGGAACCAGCGCAAAAATGCCAGTATTATGGCATTTTGTATGCATTAATGATTACAATTCACACCAAGTCATGGAAAAAGAATACGAACTCTGGTGCAAGTGTGAATTGTAATATTTTTTGTGTATTTAGGCACTTGAAATTATAATAAATTTTGATATTCATATAGAGGAAGGGAGTTTTGTTTAAGCATTCTAGCAAAGGAGGTACAACTTTATTTTGTGTTACCAAAAAATCATGTAATGTTAGAGAATATAAAAGATTTGATATATTGTGATGTTGAGGTTTCTAGCGTTAAACCAATAGAAATGTTTTATCGTCAAAGCAAATTGAGTAACAGGATTCTTTCGTTAGCATCAGGAGACATTGACAAAAAAGGAATCTTGAAGAAATTCCAAAGATAACAATAGCACTAATTTCTAAAAGAAGAAATATAGGATTAAAGGAGGTAAACATTTTACTTCAAAAAAATACTTAATTAAATTGCCTTAATAAGAATCATCTCCATAGGCTGTGCATATGGAGGAATGTCAATTACAAAACCACCACAATCCTTATAACCTAACTTTCGATAAAAATGTTGCGCAGTTTCATCTACTTGTGTGGAAGTGAAAAGCATTCCATAACCTTGTTTTTTCATGTCTTTTTCCCAATGCTCCATTAGTTGTGTTCCATAGCTTTTCCCGCGAAATTCTTGATCAATTACCAACATTGTACAAAAAGGCGTATTGTCCCAGAATAAATTATATCTTAAAAGTCCTATTGGTCGATTGGATTCTAAAAGAACGTATCCTCTTTTCGTCAATACTTTATTGTTAAATTCTGTTTCTGGTAAATGTTTATCAAGATGATACCAAAAATGTTTATCGGTGTCTTTTACATATCGAATCTCTGCCATTTGTATGTTCCTTGTAATGTGTATTTTTTAAATTTCAACAAAGTATTTTCTCTTTGCTTTTTGTGGATTTACACCAGTTTACAACTTTTTAAAATTTACTCGATTTACTTTTTAAAATATAATAAATATGCACTTTATTGCCTGCAAACTATAGACAAATTGAATACTTATTCAATGCGAATCCATGAAAATATAACTTTTACAAAAATTTGTAAACTGCTGTGTGGATTTAGTATAACATATCAAAAACAAATACACAACGTAATACTGTTTCTATAAATGGAGGAAAGATTGATTGGTTACTGCTTATTTGCCCATCAAAGTAGTGAAAGACTTGCGTCGAATGGGTGCCTGTAACTAGTGCTACATCCGACCAGAAATTAGACGCGCAAGCCACCTGTTTTGAACAATTGCTCTGTTAAAATCTCTAAACGGTATCACCGCATCGCTGTCAAAATTTTGCCTAGCACTGGCACAAACTATGCAGCTTATAAGTCTAGTTTCTGGCTGGATAGAACACTAGCAAGCCAAAGGCGAAACCATGTTGTTTTTTGGAATCAGCGCCAAAATGCCAGTATTGTGGTATTTTGTGTGCATTAATGATTATAATTCACACCAAATCATGAAAAAGGAATACAAACTCTGGTGTGAGTGTAAATTATAATAAATCGGCAATAGACATTTGATAAGACACGGTTTTAGATATTGACTTTTTTCTTATTTAAGGGTGTAATATTGATAGAGGACTAATATTTGTAAGATTTGTAACCAGAAAGGAATTTGAAGATAAGAATTTTAAACAATATAGGGAAAAGGGTGATAGCATGTACAGAAGAATCCTGTCAGGAATGTTGATACTGCTTATGGTATTTCAACTTAATGCAGAAAAGGTCTATGCGATAGAGACAATTATAACAAAAAATCAATATCAATCAGAATTAAAGTTGACAGAAGAAAAGGAAATAGGGCAGGAGGAATCAGGCAGTGAATCAGAGGCGGTGCAAATAACAAGGATTTTGCCTATAACAGAGGAGGAAACAGAAGTTAGCATAGAATCTGAAACAAAAACCAATTTCTCCATAGAATCTGAAACGGAAAATGAAACAGAATCGCAGATAGAAACAGAATCTCAAACGGAGCCCGAAATAAAAACAGAAAATGAAACAGAATCGCAAATAGAAACAGAAACCCAAACGGAACCCGAAACAAAAACAGAAAATAAAACAGAATTACAAACGGAGCCTGAAACAAATACAGAAAATGAAACAGAATCGCAAATAGAAACAGAGACAAAAGACCAAAAAGAAACAGAATCCCAGATAGAAACGGAAAATGAAATAGAATCACAAATAGAAACAGAATTTGAAACAGAAATAAAATCTGAGATGGAAACAGACGATAACGAAGTTGAAGCGTTTGAGGAGGGGGATTCTGATTGTCTATTTCAGGCAGGTGGATATCGGGTTCTAAATGAAGATGCAGGTTTTGAAACCGAAATCAGCCTTTTTTCTGTAGGAGATATTGATGTCTTGGCTGAACAGATGTACACTGCACTAAAAGAAAGAGCAACGTCAATTCCGGTTAAAGAGTATGAATTTTATTGGGATAATACAGAGGATAGAAAACAACTTTTAGGAATTTATTATGCAGTGGTGAATGACCACCCTGATTTATATTATGCGCGAACAGGCTATGGAGTATCTTACAATAAAACTTCAAAGTTAATTACCAAGATTTCGCCGCAATATTTTCAGAATATTGATGACACAGCATTTTTTGAGGCAGTACAAAAAGCAAAATCTGTTGTCACAGAAGATATGGATGACTTACAAAAAGCCATTGCAGTACACGAATATATTGTTTTAAATTGTGAGTATGATAAAGAACGTCTTGCAAACAATACCATTCCAAAGGAGTCCTACAGCGCATACGGGGTGTTGGTAAATCGCATCGCAGTTTGTCAAGGATATGCACTTGCATATAAATATCTAATGAATGAATTTGGCATAGAGTGTTATATTGTGACGAGTGATACTATGAACCATGCATGGAATATTGTCGCGATTGACGGTAACTTGTATCACTTAGATGCAACGTGGAATGATCCAACATGGGATAAACATGGATTGGTGCGTCATTCCTATCTGCTTCAATCCGACGAGGAATTTCAGAAAAGTTCTGTAAATCACAGCAGGCACTATGATTGGTATGTGACAAAAGGTAGCGGAATTGTCGATATTCAGGCAGATGGAACAAAATATGACAATGCATTTTGGCGCGATGTTTATTCGCCGCTAGTATATGATAGGAATAATACACACAATTACTATTATATTTCTAATGGAAAAGAGTTACAGAGCAGAGAGTGCACGAACAAGGAAATCGACACAGAGCCAAGTCGGTTGCTTACAATTGATACACCGTATTCTGGACTTGCCCTAGATGGTAGCAGGCTCTATTATAATACCAGCCGAAATATCTCTTATATTGATTTAGACAGCGCTTTACCATATATTGCGCAGGTGCGTTATGCGTTGCCAAAGGAGGACACAGATAAAATTTATGGTTTTACAAAAAGTGATAACAAGATTCAATATGTAAAAAGAGCCAGTTATACATTGTCAGAAAGAAGCACAATCTATCTCCTTGACGATTCCAACCAGACAGAAGGAGAGGTGTACACAGTAACATTTCAGGACCAGTTTGGAACTATTTTTGACAGCCAGATAGTCGCGGCGGGTGGATATGCGATACCACCTGACAGCAATCTAATTCCGCCCACGGGATACACATTTTCTTACTGGAGAGGAAGGTATTCTAATATTGTTCAAGATGAAACAGTTCTGGCTGTCTATCTAAAAATTGCTTATCAGATTGACTATGTGCTAAATGGAGGGATAAACAGCAGTAAAAATATAGTAAGTTATAATGTGGAGACAGATACTTTTGTGTTGGAACCACCAACAAGAGCTGGTTATGATTTTGTGGGTTGGTATGCAGATTCTGAGTACAAGACAGTTGTCACTGCGATTTCTAAGGGAAGTACAGGAGACCAAACTTTTTATGCGCGATGGACCCCAAAAATTTATCAGATTCAATATGAATTGGAAGGTGGCAGCAATCACCCGGAGAATCCAACAGAATACCATGTGGAGATGGATGATATTGTATTGAAGGAGCCAACACGAGAACACTATCATTTTATGGGTTGGTATTTGGAAAAAACCTTTCAAAATAAAGTTCAAATAATTAAAAAAGGTAGCGTAGAAGCGCAGATATTTTATGCCAAGTGGGAACCAAACACTTATCAGATTACTTATATTTTAAATGGTGGGGTGAACAGCGCAAACAATCCCACAACCTATCAGATAACTTCAGAGAATATTGTATTTCAAGAGCCAGAAAGAGAAGATTTTCTTTTTGCAGGTTGGTATACAGATGAAACATATCAGACGAAAGTAACTGGCATAGAGAAAGGAAGCGGAGGAGACTGTGTTTTTTATGCCAGATGGGAGCGATATTATGAAGTCTCTTTTTTGGATGTCAATGATAGGGTATTATCCAAGCAAATTATAATAGAAGGCGAGAGCGCAAAACCGCCTGAGGTTCTTGCGCCAGAAGGATATCAATTGCAGGGCTGGGATCACAATTGTCAGAATATCCAAGAAGACCTTATCGTTCGACCGATTTATGTCCCTATATCCTATACGATTACTTATGTGTTGGGATATCATTATTGTACTAACGCGGCATTCAATCCAGAAGTGTATACAATTGAGACCCCGACAGTTTTACTCAAAGCGCCAGAATATGACAATCCAGATTTAACTTTTTTAGGATGGTTTCGTGCGCCAAATGGTCAGGAATGCATTACTTCTATAGAAAAGGGCAGCACTGGCAATCTCACACTCTATGCAAAATGGGAAGGAATCTGGGCCGATTGGGGAAATTATTCCCAAACATATACTGGCAATGCAGTCACGTTTGAGCAGATGGCAGTGTACAGTGGACTAGAACCGCTTAGACGGGGACTGGACTATACAATAAGTTATAAAAACAATGTTTACGCCGCAGATGAAAATGCAAAAAAAGCGCCTACGGTGATTGTGACAGGAAAGGGAAATTACGAAGGAAACTATATTCATACTTTTTCTATAAATCCAGTGGATATTAGTCAGCCAAATGTCATAAAAATAGAAAAAATGGCAATTTCTTTGAATGAGAAGCAGAAACCAATACCAACAGTGCTTTGGAAAAACACAAAACTGGTTCCCAACAAAGATTTTGTCGTTTCTTATCTAGAAGCATTCACAAAAGAAGGCGAATATCGCGTTATACTGACTGGAAAAGGTAATTTTACAGGGACGACGGAGACAACATTGACAGTGATAGACAATACAAAATCTGTTGCGATGCGCTCTGTAAAAATAACAAAAAAGATACCAGACCAGAGACTTGTAGAAGGCGTGGCAATAATTAATGAAAATATGATTACGCTCCAATATAAAGGAGAGGTGTTAATACCACATCAAGATTATGAATTTGATATGGTTCAATATACGGATGCTGGAATGCAATACGTTACCATTCGTGGAACAGGAGAAAAATATATTGGGGAGCTTGTGACAACGTTTCGTGTGCAAGGGACAAAGGTATCTGCTTTGAAAGCGGAACCTGTAATTTACACGGGCAATGCAGTGAAACCAATAATTCGGGACAAAGAGGGGCGTCTTTTAATAGAAGGTAAGGATTATGTAATTAATTCCATTACCAGTACAGAGCGCGTTGGAACAGCCAAAATCAATATTTCTGGCAAGAATGCCTACTATGGCACAACAACCAAATCGTTTCGTATTACACCGCGTTCTATTGATGACACTGCTGTATCAATTGCATTTGTAAAAGACAGCAACATACAGCCTTATGAGAAAAATGGTGCAAAGCCAAAACTTCAGATTCGTTATGGTGGACAGACATTAAAAGAAGGTACAGATTATGTGCTTAGTTATCGAAACAATAAGAAAATTGGTGCGTTTGCCACTGTGACAATTACAGGAAAAAAGAATTTTCGAGCAAAGACAACACGGCCATTTGTTGTAGGAAAAGGCAGTTTGGCAGACACAACAGTTATTGTTGCAGACAAGGTAGCATCGACAAAAGTTGGTGGGTATGTAAGTACCCCAGTCTTAAAAGATATCAATGGCAATAAGCTTGCCGCTGGAAAGGACTACGACAAGAATATTGTTTATAAGTGTGATGGTTTTGTGCTAAATAAGAAAGCAGACCGATTGTTGGCAGGCGCTATCGTAACAATTGAGATTACTGGAAAGGGGAATTACGAAGGTACTACTACAACAGCTTCTTATCGAATCCTTGCGGCGGGCAAAAATCTGTCCAAAGCAAAAGTTACTGTAAAGAGCAAGTTTTACTACAATGGTGGCAATGTTATTTTATCCGAAGAAGATTTTGTGGTAAAAATTGGAAAGAAAACATTACCCACGGATGCTTATGAGATTTTGCCGGAAACTTATCTTAATAATGATAAAAAGGGAACAGCGCAAGTTACGATACAAGGTGTAGGAAGTTACGGTGGTACAAAGACAATTCGATTTAAAATTAATGCACAGAAAGTTAATAGATCTGCAGCAAGTTGATAGTGCGTAGAATTTGTAATACAGCAAGCTGCGGGATAGACCCTCGCGGCATTCGCCAAATATCTGCTTTACAGCCGTTTCGCTTATTGCTCGCGGGAAAAGAGGGGAGAATAATGAAACAGATACAATTGCCTGAAAAGGTGAAAAAAATTATAGCACGATTGGAAATGGCAGGATTTGAGGCATATGCAGTTGGTGGATGCGTTAGAGATTCCTTGCTTGGAAGAATGCCAGATGACTGGGATGTGACAACCTCCGCAAAACCACAACAGGTTAAGGAGCTGTTTCATCGTACAATTGATACAGGGATTCAACATGGCACAGTGACAGTGATGTTAGAACACGAAGGATTTGAGGTAACTACGTATCGAATTGATGGCACTTACGAGGATAGCCGTCACCCAAAGGAAGTTATTTACACTGCAAATTTAATAGAGGACTTAAAACGTAGAGATTTTACAATCAATGCATTTGCTTACAATGACAAAAGCGGTATTGTAGACGTATTTGGTGGTATGGAGGATTTGAAACAAAAAAAAATTCGGTGTGTAGGAGAAGCTACAGAGCGATTTGGAGAGGATGCATTGCGGATGATGCGTGCAGTTCGCTTCTCGGCGCAGCTTGGTTTTTCCATTGCGGAGGATACAAAAGCTGCGATTCGAGCGCTTGCGCCAAATCTTAAGAACATTAGTGCGGAGCGTGTACAAACAGAGTTGGTCAAATTACTGTTGTCGGAGCACCCAGATTTTGTACGAGATGCATATATGTTGGGAATTACTAAAGTGATACTTCCAGAACTGGACGCTGCATTTCTAACACCGCAGCATAACCCACATCACCGTTACAATGTCGGGGAACATTTAATGCAAACTTTATTGCATACTCGAGCAGACAAGGCACTGCGCATTGCTGCACTTTTGCACGATATTGGAAAACCAGCGGCAAAGACGACAGATACGGCAGGAATTGACCATTTTCATGCGCATGTGGAGCAGAGCGAAAGAATCGCAACGGACATTTTAAAACGGCTTAAATTTGACAATGATACCATTATCAAGGTGCAAAAATATATCCGATATCATGATGATAAGCCAGAGCCAAATGCGCGTTCTGTGCGGCGCGCCGTCCATAGGATTGGCACAGAATATTTTGCGCAAGTATTGGAGCTTCAATGGGCGGATGTAATGGCGCAGAGCAGTTATCAACAGCAAGAAAAGTTTGCGCGGATTGATAAGACTCGTAAACTTTATGAGGAAATAATGGAACAAGAACAGTGTGTCTCGTTAAAGACTTTGAAAATCACAGGAAATGATTTGATTGCACTAGGCATACCAAGAGGGAAAAAAATTGGTGCAATATTAAATTTGCTTCTTGAGGAAGTCTTACAGGAACCAACAAACAATACACAAGAGTATCTTATAGAAAAAGCAAAAGAAATAATCTTGTAGAAAACAGTGGAATAAACAACCCCCTTTGCACATAGGATAGAATAAATGATTTTTTGTGTGGAGGGGGATTTTTGTGAATGACAAGGCAATCAGTGTGCTAGAACAGTATGATATAACAGTCAACCGCACTTTTAAAGGGCGTGGAACCATAATTTGTGATACAGACAAGGGAATGTGTGTTCTTAAAGAATATAAAGGAAGAACGGAGAAACTAGAACTTTTATATCAGTTACAATGCCGTTTAAATGACAGTTTGCGAACCGATGTTTTGGTGCACAACAAGGAAGATGCACTGTTTGTAAAGGATATTGACAATAGTATTTACATATTAGAAGAACAAGTTGAGGGAAAGGAGTGCAGCTACAAAAGCGAGGAGGACATTATAAAGGCGTTTGGGGCCATGGCAAAGTTGCATCTGAAATTTATGACACCTGTGTCTTGTACAGGTCTGGAGACAGAGAACAGACTGTATACGATGCCTGTTTTTTTCTATGCAGATGAGATGGAAAAGCATACAATGGAGTGTAAGCGAGTAAAAAATTATCTAAAACGACTTCGTAACAAGACGGATTTTGAACGTGCATTATTGAGAGAATATGACTATTTCCTAAATAGGGCAATTGATATAACTATACGCGCAAAGGAAGAATCTCGCGCAGAGTATGAGGCATATGTCAATAGCAATGGTCTATACTGCCATGGAGACTATCAATATCACAATGTTTTGTTTGGAAAAGACAGTGGTGGGGCATATACAGGCATTATCAATTTAGAACATTTTGCCCATGATACAGGCGCAAGAGATTTTTATTTATTGTTTCGGAAAATTTCGGAAAAGTGTGATTGGTCTGTTGAGATGGCACAAAGTATGCTAGATGCCTACCAGAACAGGAGAGTATTTCCGCCAATCGAGTGGAGAAGCCTTTGCTTGCGGTTATCTTATCCTGAAAAATTCTGGAAAATTATTAATTTTTATTATAATTCCAGAAAGTCTTGGATGCCAAACCGCAACTATGAAAAGCTTGAGGGATTGATCCAACAAGAGAAAAATAGAGAGAAGCTGTTAAATAAGTTCTTTTCTTGAGGGGGTTGTACAGAAAGGCAAAACTCGTTATAATAGGTTTACAATAATTAGTTTTTATATCTATTTGAGCCGCCAAAAGGCGGCATGGGGGATTAAAATGAACGAAAAGAGAAACCATCAGATAAATCTTGCACTTGCGCAGACAAAAATTATCTGGGAAAATAAGGAGCAAAATTACGCACTTGCAAAAATGCAGATTGAGGAAGCGGTTTGTAGAGGAACAGAAGCAGTCTTTTTTCCAGAAATGAGTTTTACAGGATTTTCTATGAATACAGAAAATACAAAAGAACAAAATACACAGACAATACAATATATGAAAGAGATGGCGCAGCAGTATCAGGTGTATCTTGGTTTTGGTTGGGTGAAGGACTGTGAAAAAAAGTGTGAGAATCACTATACAATTGTGGACAAAAAAGGAATGATTTTGTCTGATTACACCAAACTGCATCCTTTTTCTTACTCGGGGGAGAATCTGAAATTTCAGGGAGGCAGTGGGCTTGCATCTTTTTTTATCAATAACATTGCTTGTAGCTGTTTTATCTGTTATGACTTGCGATTTCCTGAAATTTTCCAAGCAGCTTCTTATAAGGCGCATATTATTATTGTACCGGCGAACTGGCCAGCGAAACGCAGCGCACACTGGAAGGCGCTTTTGCGTGCGCGTGCAATTGAAAATCAGGTTTATATTCTGGCTATAAACTGTGTGGGTGATATTGGTGGTGTCGATTATACCGGAGACAGTTGCATCATTGATCCAGAGGGGGGTATCAGAGCCATGCTGTCGGGAACAGAGGGGAACCTTTACTATACATTGACAGATGATGTGGAATCTTTTCGGGCAGCTTTTCCAGTAAAACTTGATAGACGAGAGCAGTTTTATAAGGGACTGTATGAGAAAGATTAAGGAGAAACATTATGATAACAAGAAAGAAGATTTGGACAATAGCAGTTGCTCTTTTGACAGTGATGTTCCTTTTTGCTGGTTGCGCACAGAGTGCAAGGTGGACCAACCAGCCAGAGCAAGATGTAACAGAAATAGAACCAGACACAACAATTAATGATATGAATCGAAGTGGTATTTATGACTCCGAAGACGCGGCAATTGTCGTCCAAAAAGATTTGGAGGCGGGAACGATACAATTGCAAAATATTGCGTCTTCGCGCAGATACACGTTGTCCTATGATGGCACTACAACTGCATATGATAAAAATGACCAGGCGCTTTCTATGGAACAGTTAAAAGAAGGGAGCGTCGTTACAGTGCGCTTTTACAAACCGAAAAAAGCGTTAGCCTATATTAAGGAAAATCCAGATTGTGTCAGCTACAAAGAAGTGCAAAATTACAGTATGGATTTGCGCAAGGGGACACTTACAATCGGGCAAAATGTCTATAATATTAGCGCACATGTTGTTGTCGTGTCAGACGGTAAAGAGACAGATATGATGGAAGTGAATCAAATGGATGTGCTTAGTGTTTGGGGATATAAAAATATGATCTATGGTATTTATGTTGAGAAAGGGCATGGATACTTGCGATTGCAAAATGAGGATTACTTTGTAAATGGCTGGATTGATATTGGAGACAGAGTAATTAGGAAAGTGGCAGAGGACATGCTGTTGGTGGTCCCGGAGGGAACGCATAAAGTGACTGTCAGCCATAAGGGAAGCAGTGCGACACAAGAGATTACATTTGCTAGAAATGAGGAGATGGCCTGGGATTTGGGAGAAATTGAAATCACAATAGTACAAAAAGGGACCGTTATCTTTACACTTACGCCGATGACAGCAAACGTTACAATTGACGGCAAAGAGGTTGATGTGTCAAAGCCTGTAGAAATTGAATACGGACTACATCGAATGCACATTACAGCGGAAGGATATGATGCGGTGGCACAGTATATTCGAGTGGCGGAACCCTCCGCGAATATCGCTGTGGAGCTTGAGAAGATCGAGGAGGAGACACAGGAAGCTTCCAGCGAAAAGAAAGACACAGAAGAAAAAGATATGTCGGAGAAAGATATAGACCAAGAGGATGAAGATGACGATGACGAAGAAGGTACGACAAGTAAGAAGTATCAATCAAAAACATCAGACACAGAGGATGAAGACACAAAAGAGAAGTCTTCTGAAAAGCAAGATGAGGATTCTAAGGATACAGTAGTGTCTTCCAAGAGCAAATATAAGGTGTATATTGACGCGCCGGATGGTGTGGAGGCATATCTAGATGGAAACTATATTGGCATCACCCCAATTAGTTTTAAAAAGGTGCCGGGCAACTATGTTGTAACACTGCGCAAGACAGGTTATCAGCCTAGAAGTTACACACTTCAGATTGATGAAGAAGAAAAAGATGTCAATTATTCGTTTACCGATTTAGTGAAATTGGAAGATTGATAGTTACTTTTTATGGGTCAGGAATACGCATATACTGTGTATTTCATAAGAGCGTGATTCAAGTGTGCAGAACGATTTTTGCGCAGCAAAATTTTGCATATTGTCCTGAATAATAACGATTGATAAAAAACGTCTAAAAAACAGTAAATTTTAGGCATTTTTCCTTGACAAACAAAGGTTTTTCGCCTATAAATAGATAT